>OLHE01002665.1_pt1 | contig 10285 bp, 6 predicted proteins | sample 1605821 | NCBI WGS metagenome assembly OLHE01 (sample SAMN03283250) | human gut metagenome | biome: human-associated habitat; material: feces | host: Homo sapiens | place: USA | collected 2013
CCCTTCTACCGGTTCGCTCCAAACGCTCGAAGATGCCTTCGGCGCGAACTTGCCCAACAGCTATATCTATGCCCAAGGGATCGATCTCATGCAAGCCGATGCGCTTGCCGCTGAATTCGCGGCGATCGACGGCGTGGATGACCTCATTTGGCTCGGCGATGTGGTGGATATCCGCCGACCGCTCGAAACCTACGATACTGATGTCGTGAAGGCATGGAAGAGCGATGAGGGTTATCTCTATCAGGTCGCACTCGATTCAACGAAGTCGGTCGCGGCACTCGATGCGATCAAGGAAGCGGCTCAAGCAGGAGGGGCGAGCGCGGTCGCACTTTCAGGTGACGAAGTGAACACGGCGGTCGCGCAGGGTTCGTCGGACTTCGAGATCCAGCTCATCCTGGTCATGGCAGTCATCGTGATCCTGGGGCTTTTGCTCCTAACGAGTGAAGCCTGGTTCGAGCCGGTACTCTTCCTTTCGGTCATCGGCATCTCGATCGTGTATAACCTCGGCACCAATATCATCTTCGGCGAGATCTCGTTCATCACGCAGATGTGCGCGGCCATCCTGCAGCTCGCGGTCTCCATGGACTACGGCATCGTCATGCTGCACGAATACCGCCACTTCAAGCAAGAGGGCCACTCGTCCTACGATGCCGCGCTCGCGGGCATGCACAAGGCTTCGGGTGTCATCGCTTCGTCGGCTGCGACCACGTTCTTCGGATTCCTCTCCCTCTGCGCGATGGCGTTTCTCATCGGCGCGGATATGGGCGTGGTACTGGCGAAAGGCATCGTGTTCAGCTTTCTTTCGGTGCTGTTCATCTTGCCCGTTATGGTCCTGCTTTCTGAAAAGCTGCTGCAGCGAACGGCGCATCGCAAGTTCTTGCCCTCGTTCGACAAGTTCGCGAAGTGGTGCATGCGCTTGAGCATCCCGTTCACCCTTATCGCCGCGCTCATCGTAGTGCCGGCGTTCTTGGGATCGCGCAACACTGAATATGTGTATGGTGCGAGCGGGTTCGTGGAACCAGGCAGCCAGCTCTACGAGGATACCGAGCTCATCGAAGAGACCTTCAATGCCTCTGGTCAGTGCGCGGTACTCGTGCCTGAAGGCCAGTGGGGCAAAGAGAAGGAGCTGGTCGCTGCGCTCGATACGCTGCCGCACGTAAGCTCGATCACGTCGTACGTGACCACGGTCTCGGAACGCATCCCTACCGACATGGTGCCTCCTGCAAGCCTTGAATCGCTCATTTCGGGCGGTTATTCGCGCATCATCATCGCGACCGACTTGCGCGGCGAAAGCCCCGAAGCGTTCGAGCTTGTGCAACGTATTCGCGATCTATGTCAGCTCTACTATCCCGACGAAGCGAAGCTCGTTGGCTCCACGGTAACGAGCTACGATATGTCGCTCATCGTGAACGACGATTCTGCGCGCGTGCTGTTCGCTTCGATCATAGCTATCGGACTCGTGCTCTTGCTCATGTTCCGCAGCCTGTCGATTCCGCTCATCTTGTTGCTCACGATCGAGAGCTCGATCTGGATCAACCTGGCCATTCCCTATTTTGCGGGCGAGACGATCCAATACATCGGATACCTCATCATCAGCGCGATCATGCTGGGAGCCACGGTTGATTATACGATCATCCTCACGCGTTCTTACCTCGACAAACGCCGTGTGCAACCGAAGCGCCAGGCCATCACCGAAGCGATCTCGCGCAGTGCGATCACGATCCTTACTTCAGCGACTATCCTCACGCTGTGCGGTGCGTTCATCGGCCTTATCTCGAGCAACGGGGTCATCGCGAGCCTTGGAACACTCATCGGGCGTGGCGCCTTCATCGCGGCGCTCAACACGTTCTTGCTCCTACCGATGCTCTTCATGATCTTCGATCGCGTTATCGAAAAGACAACGCTTGGAACGCATTTCTATAAACAGCCTTACAAACAGCCACTCGAAGAGAAAGCGGGCAGGTGAGAGCCATGACGCTACGAAGAACGGCATTAGCAATGGCGCTTTGTGTGCTATTGATCATCGCCACCGCCATCACCGAGATCGCTCCTGCGAATCTCGGGTATGCCGCAGAAGAACAGCAGACCAATGCGGCCGAGACAGAGAGCACGACCAACACCACGCTCGTTGCGCCGTCTTCAACCCTGCTCGAAGGCACCTGCGAAAAGCAAGAGGTCGTGTATGCGAGCATGACGGCCGCAGGTGCGGTGAAGCACCTCTACGTGGTGAATGAACTGTTCTCTGAAGAGCCCGTCATGGTGAAGGATTTCGGCACCTACAGCGATGTGGTGAACCTGACCGACGGCACGAACATCGCACGTGAGTCTGACAGCGTGCTGTGCACCGTGGAGAGTGAATCGTTCGCCTATCAGGGCAATCTTACCTCGACCGATCTGCCTTGGAATGTGAGCATCACCTACGAGCTCGATGGTAAGGTGTGCTCGCCCGAAGAAGTTGCAGGCAGGTCGGGTGAACTGAAGATGACCATCGAGACCGCTCAGAACACCGCACTCGATCCGCTCTACTTCGACAATTATCTGCTGCAGATCACCTGCACGCTCCCGATGGACCATGCCTCGAACATTGCCACGGAGGAAGGCGCTATCGCGCTCAATGGTTCTAACACGGCAGTCACGTTCAGCGGCATGCCGGGCAAGACGGGCTCCTTTGCGCTCACGGCCCATGTCGAAGACTTCGAGATGGATGGGGTGAGCATCGCCGCTATCCCGTTCTCGATGGCGATCGATGCACCCGATTCGAGCGCGCTCACCGCGCAATTCGATGAGCTCATCGAGGGGACGGGCAAACTCGATACCGGCGCGGAAGGCCTTGAAGCGGGCACGACCGCGCTCGTGGCGGGAACTCGTAAGCTCGAGAGCGGAACGACTCAGTTGCAAGGGGGCGCTCAAGAGCTCTCCGCGGGCGTTGCTGCCTATGTGGCAGGGGTTGCGCAGATAAGCGATGGCCTTGCGCAGGCGGCTGCTGGATCGAAGACTTTCGCCGAACAGCTTGAGGGGCTGAGCCAAGCGAGCACTGCTATAGTGCACTCGCTCGACCAGACGCAAACGCAGATGCAGCAGCTGGTGAACGCTATCCAAACAAGCCCCACGATGTCGCAAGCTGAAAAGGATGCGATCCTTGCTCAGCTCTCAGGCATGTCAGGACAGTTCAGTCAGCTGAAAGACTACGCCGCGGGGGTTGAAGGGCTTGCAGATGGCTACGCGCCACTTGACAGTTCGCTTGCCAAGCTCTCAGCCGGTCTCGGCGAGCTTGCCCAGCAGGGCGATGAGCTTACGAGCGGTTCAGCAGCGCTCGATGCGGGCGTGAGCGAACTTGCGGGTTCGAGTGGAAGCCTTGCGCAGGGGGCTGGCAAGCTGAGCGATGGAGCCTCGGCGCTAGCTGAAGGAACATCCACGCTCCATGAGGAAAGCACGACCATCCCTGATAAGGTCCAAGCCGAGATCGATGCCATGATGGCCGAGTACGACAAGAGCGATTTCACTCCGAAGAGCTTTGCGGATGCGCGCAATACCAACGTGAATCTCGTCCAGTTCGTCATGACCACCGAAGCGATCGCGCTGCCTGAGCCCGAGCCTGAAGAAGTGCAAGAAACCGACGAATCGTTACTATCGCGTTTCTTCGCTTTATTTTCGTAGTCCTACCTATTACTATGGGGTAGATACGGATAAGTTAACCTTATATAACTAGCATACCGAGCGAGGCACGAAAGAAAGGGCTCCCATGTCGCTTCCAGCACCAAAGCATGATGTCGAACCTGATAATCTCACTACTATGGAACTAGGCGAATGCCTGCCGATGACTGCTGAGGTCATCGATGGTCATCTTCATATCGGTGGCGTGGACATGGTGAAAGTCGCCGAAGAATTCGGCACGGCGCTCTACGTGTACGACCAGGCAGACCTTGAGAATCGCATGGAGACCTATCGCGATGCGTTCGCTTCGCGCTATCCCAATTCCGATGTTATCTATGCTTCGAAGGCGTTCTTGAACAAGGCGGTCTGTCGCCTTGTGAACGCGCACGGTCTCTGCCTCGATGTGTCGGGCGGCGGCGAGTTGGCGCTGGCGCAAGCCGTTGATTTCCCCATGGAGCGCGTATTCGTGCATGGCAACAACAAGACTCCCCAAGAACTGCGCGAAGCCATTGCGGCAGGCGTAGGGCGCATCGTGGTCGATTCGCGCATCGAAGCACGCCGCGTCTCCGAGATCGCAGGCGAGCTGGGCAAGACGCAGGATATCTACATGCGTATCACGCCAGGTGTCGAGGCTGACACGCACGAATACATCCGCACGGGCTGCGAAGACTCGAAGTTCGGTTTCACCATGCGTGAAGATTTCGCATTCAACTGTGTAGCCGACATCCTTGAGCTTCCGAACGTGAATCTCGTGGGCTTCCACATGCACATTGGCTCGCAGATCTTCGCACTGCATTCGTTCGACGAAGCCATCAAGGTCATCGTCGAATTCGCGGCGCGCGTTAAGGACCACTACGGCATCGAAGTGGGCGAGATCGATGTGGGCGGCGGTCTGGGCATCGCTTACACCACCGAAGAGAATCCCTCGTCGATCGATGAATTCGCTGAAGTGGTCACCACGGCCATGAAGAAGTATTGCGCCGAGTTCTCCTTCGCTGAGCCACGTCTGCTCTGCGAGCCGGGCCGTTCGATGGTGGCTGTGCCAGGCGTTACGCTCTACACGGTGGGTATCCTGAAGACGCTTCCCGGCATCCGCAAGTACGTGGCCATCGACGGCGGCATGTCCGACAATATTCGCACGGCGCTCTATCACGCAGACTACGAGCCGGTGGTTGCGAACAAGGCCGACCAACCGCGCACGGAGATCGTGACCATCTGCGGCAAGCACTGCGAAAGCGGCGATGCGGTCGTGCTCGATCGCCCGCTGCAGCATCCCGATCTGGACGATGTCATCTGCGTGTTTGGCACCGGTGCCTATTGCCATTCCATGGCGAGCAACTACAATGGCCAGCCGCGCCCGGGCATCGTGTTCGTGAAGGATGGGCAAGCCACGCTCGTCACGCGCCGCGAGACCTATGCCGACCTCATGGCGTGCGACGTGGATTAAGCGCCAAAGCGCCGTAAGACAATCGAAAACGCTATCTTATCGAGCGGCCCGCGATCTGGCCGCTCGATGTGTCTTCTAGTAGGTATAATCACGGGATACACGATTTTGAATGGAGTGGATCACATGGCAGTTAAAGTCGGCTTGGTTGGAACCGGTACCGTTGGTGGTGGCTGCATCGATATTCTGCACAACCACAAGGAAGATTTCCTGCGTCATTACGGCATCGATATCGAGCTCGTGCGCGTTTGTTCGCGTGAACCTGAGCAAGCTGAAGCGCACGGCGTGGCCGATATCTTCACGGAAGACTTTAACGACATCACCAACGATCCTGAGATCGATATCGTCATCGAGCTCATCGGTGGAACGGGCATTGCCAAGCAGGTCATCCTTGATGCACTCAATGCAGGTAAAAATGTGGTTACCGCGAACAAGGCGGTCATGGCAACTTCAGGCGAAGAGATCATGGCACTCGCGGAAGAAAAGGGCGTTGAACTGGCGTTTGAGGCAAGCGTTGGCGGTGGTATCCCTATCATCGGTCCGCTGAAGCACTCGCTGATCGCTAACGAGATCTCTGCGGTCATGGGCATCGTGAACGGCACGACGAACTACATGCTCACCCGCATGGGCGAAGACGGCATGAGCTACGATGAAGCACTCGCTGAAGCCCAGGCCAAAGGCTTTGCAGAAGCTGATCCCACGGCCGATGTCGATGGTCATGATGCAGCAGCGAAGATCGCCATCCTGGCTTCGATCGCTTTCAATTCGCGTGTGGTCATGGACGATGTCTATACCGAAGGCATCCGCCGTATTTCTCCGGTCGACCTGGCTATGGCGGACACCATGGGCTATGCCGTGAAGCTCGTTGCGCATGCTCATCGCACCGATCACGGTATCGATGTGCGTGTTCACCCCACTATGATTCCGCTCGATCATCAGCTTGCGAAGGTCAATGGCGTTTACAACGCGATCTACGTGATCGGCGATGCCGTAGGCGAGACCATGTTCTTCGGTGAAGGCGCGGGCGCTGGTCCTGCAGCGAGCGCGGTCATGGGCGATGTGCTCGAAGTGGCGCGCCATCTGCAGCTGGGCGTGAAGCCGATCGTTGGCTGCACGTGCACGGATAACATCCCGGTCATCTCCGTTGAAGAGCTGCAAACGAAGTACTACCTGCGCTTCCTCGTGGAAGACCGTGCAGGCGTTTTGGCAGCATGTGCAGACATCTTCGCGAAGTACGATGTCTCGCTCCAGTCGGTTCAGCAGCGTGGTACGAAAGCGCGCGATGCGGTCAACCTCGTGTTCGTCACGCATACGGCTCACGAAGACAGCGTTGCCAAGGTCATCGACGAGATCCTTGCGCTCCCCAATGCGGTCATTGGCGGCTATCCTTCCGTCATCCGTGTCCAAGATTAGTAACAGCTTCTTAGAGGATTTCATACACGAAAAAAGCCAGCGTAAGCTGGCTTTTTGAGTAGTGTAGCGGAAGTATTGAAAGACTCCTGCTGTTTCGGCTTCCTGTAAGCTTAAACAGCTTCGAGCGCCTGCGAGAGGTCTGCGATCAGATCTTCGGCGCTTTCGATACCGCACGAAAGTCTGATCAGATCGGGGCTGATGCCTGCTGCTTCCAGCTCCTCATCGCTCATCTGACGATGCGTAGCATTCGCTGGGTGCAGCACACAGGTACGCGCATCGGCAACGTGTGTAGCGATCTGCGCAAGCTTGAGCGCTGACATGAACCGCTCAGCTGCATCGCGCCCGCCAGCAACACCGAAGCTCACTACGCCACACGTTCCATTCGGCAGGTACTTCTGAGCGAGCTCATAGCTCTCATCGCCGGGTAGGTCGGCATAGCGCACCCACGAGATCTTTGGATGATCCTTCAAGAACTGCGCGACCGCCAGTCCGTTCGCCGTGTGCTGCGCCATGCGCAGATGCAGGCTTTCCAGGCCCATATTCAACAGGAACGCGTTCTGCGGCGATTGGATCGAGCCGAAATCGCGCATGAGCTGTGAGGTCGCCTTCGTGATGTAGGCACCCGCCTGGCCGAATTGCTTGGTGTAGATAACGCCGTGATAGCTCTCATCCGGCGTGGTCAGCCCGGGGAATTTATCAGCGTGCGCATCCCAGTCGAAGTTGCCCGAATCAACGATGCAGCCGCCAACGGCAGCGCCATGGCCATCCATGTATTTCGTGGTGGAATGCGTAACGATGTCGGCGCCCCATTCGATGGGACGGCAGTTGATGGGCGTAGGGAAGGTGTTGTCTACGATGAGCGGTACCCCATGATCGTGCGCCGCCTTCGCAAAGCGCTCGATATCAAGCACCGTGAGCGCGGGGTTAGCCACCGTTTCGCCGAAGACCGCTTTGGTGTTCGGTTTGAACGCGGCCTCAAGCTCCTCATCAGAGCAGGTGGGGGATACGAACGTGAATTCGATGCCCATGCGCGCCATAGTGTGCGCGAACAGGTTGTAGGTGCCGCCGTAGATGGAGGTGGAGCACACCACATGATCGCCGCAGCCAGCGATGTTGAAGATCGCGAAGAAGTTCGCGGCCTGACCCGAAGAGGTGAGCATGGCAGCGCTGCCACCTTCAAGCTCGCAGATCTTCGCGGCCACAAAATCATTTGTAGGGTTCTGCAGACGCGTGTAAAAGTAACCGGATTCCTCCAGGTCGAAGAGCTTGCCCATGAACTCGCTCGAATCGTATTTCCACGTGGTGCTTTGATAGATAGGGATCTGGCGCGGCTCCGCGTTGCCGGGATGGTAGCCGCCTTGAACGCAAGTGGTTTCGATTTGAGTAGACATGCAAGCTCCTTGTTCTCCAATTTGGGTAAAGTCGTTCAGGCCAGGCTGTACGACCGTATGCCTTTGCAGCTCATGGTATCATTTGCATTTTTCTCTCCGCTGTTCAGCGGGGTGCGTTTCGTTCTTCGGGGCATCGCTTTTCGTGATAGCCAGCACTAAGAACAACCGATAGCCTTGCGCTTCATGATTCGCGCGGCGAGCAAAAATGCCCTTTCAAAAGCTGTTATGATGAACACCGAAGAAAGGACGTTAGCTATGCCAATTAGAATTCCTGATGCGCTACCTGCAACAAGCGTGCTTGAAGGTGAGAATATCTTCGTGATGACCGAACATCGCGCGATCCATCAGGATATTCGCCCCCTGCGCGTGCTCATCTTGAACTTGATGCCCACCAAGATCGAAACGGAAACGCAGATCCTGCGTAAGCTTTCCAATACGCCGCTGCAGGTCGAGGTCGGTCTTCTGCAAACGGTCAGTCATCGCGCCACGCATGTGCCAGCCGAGCATCTGGAATCGTTCTATGTGGGTCTCGACGACATTCGCCACAAGCGTTACGACGGCATGATCATCACTGGTGCGCCGGTCGAGCTCTACGATTTCGAGACGGTCGACTATTGGCCAGAGCTGTGCGAGATCTTCGAGTGGGCGAAGACCCATGTGTTCTCCACGTTCTATATCTGCTGGGGTGCCCAGGCTGGTATCTACTATCACTTTGGCATCGACAAGCATATCCTCGACAACAAGATGTCGGGCATCTTCACGCATCAGATCGTGAAGCCCTCAAGCCCGCTCGTGCGTGGTATCGATGACATCCTTCACGCACCGCATTCGCGCAACACCGAAGTCCATGTGGAAGACATCGAGGCGCACCCCAGCCTTGAGGTAATCGCCGTGTCGGATGAAGCGGGTGTGTTCATCGCCAAGAGCACCGACAGCCGCCACTTCTTCGTATTCGGCCACCCCGAATACGATACGGACACCCTTGCCGAAGAATACTTCCGCGATGTGAAGAAGGGCATCGACCCTGAAGTTCCCAAGCATTATTTCCCGAACGACGATCCTACGCAAAAGCCGCTCTCGAATTGGCGCGCGGCGGCTCAGCTGCTCTACACGAACTGGCTGAATTACTACGTCTATCAGGCAACACCCTACGATATCGACAACACCGATCTCAAAGCAGACTAGCCATTCATGCGCTGTTGGGGCTCCATGAGCTAATGACCCTTAGTAAGTCAAGGGGACGGTTCTCCTGGCTCACAGAACTAGTTGACTCATTAGTGGAACTTCAACCGAATCGATCGAACAGTTTCGCCCTGTATCCGCTGCGGACGGTTCGGGATGTTGCGTCATGCCTGCGTGCTGGTTATTCAGCGCGGTCCCAAGCTTAGGCAAAGTGAGAACGCTCCCTGTTGATATTGTTATAGTTGACATATAACGATTAACACCCTAAAATGTGCTATGTTGAATATAACAATTCTGAAGGAGGGCGCACCTATGATCATCACGATCGATGAAACAGCATCTGAACCGCTCTACAAGCAGATACACGACCAGGTCATCGCGGGCATCGCAACGGGTCAGCTCGAGCCAGGTATGTCGCTGCCATCCGTGCGCTCGCTCGCAAGCGATCTCGGCATCAATCTACACACGGTGAACAAAGCCTATGCGATCTTGAGGGACGAAGGGTATGTCCAAATGCGCGGGCGTGCCGGCGCGGTCATCAGCGAGCCGAGCGATGCAGGGCGTGCCGAGAAGAACCGCGAGACGCTCTCAGCCATAGAGGACGATCTGTTCAAGTTGGCGCTCACCTATCGTGCTTGCGGGGGAGCGCGCGGTGAATTCGTTGAAAGCGCAGCCGCGCAAGCAGCTCGTGCATACGCTGCGCTCCCAGATGTGCCCGAGAGCGCAGGCGCGAGACGCTCTGTGAAGAAACACTCGTCGCGTTCGACAGCGAAAAAGGGTGCACTCGAGGGCCCTTCGGTACAAGGCGCGTGAATACCATGCAAACCATCGATCCGATCATGCTCGCTCTCTTAGGGTTCGTTCTGCTCTTCGTTCCCATCACCGGTGGTCTCATGGCGGCTACCCCGTACCTTATGCCGAAGCGCGAATGCTTCGCCGTGACCATCCCCGATGCAGCATCGAACGATCCAGAGATCAAGCACCTCAAACGCTCCTACTTCACCATCGTGATCGTGGCGACCTTAGCGTTCACGGCACTTTGCGGCGTTTGCATCTGCCTCGATCCTGAGCGTGCGTTCCTGCCTGCGCTCGTCGTCTCTGTGCTCATCATATGCTTCGGTAGCTACGCTCTCATGCTCCACTTTCGCCAGAAGACGATCGCACTCAAACGTGCGCGGGGCTGGGAAGCGCAAACGGCCAA
>OLHE01002673.1_pt1 | contig 10266 bp, 7 predicted proteins | sample 1605821 | NCBI WGS metagenome assembly OLHE01 (sample SAMN03283250) | human gut metagenome | biome: human-associated habitat; material: feces | host: Homo sapiens | place: USA | collected 2013
CGAACCGGTGGCAACTTGGTATGGTGGCCGTCCTTGGCCGAAAGAAACATAGGCAGGGCAACCGCACGCGGAACGGGGCCGCAGGCGTAGCAGACGTCGAGTACGCCGTCGCAGGGGTCGGCATCGGGGCAGATGCGATAGCCCGAGCCATAGGTAGGACCCAGCTGAATTGCCATGATGATCGCCCGCACGCGCTCGGCGGGCGCGCCATCAAAGCTGATGGTCATGGGGTAGTTGCGATAGCGCAGGCCAAACTGCTCAAGTCCCGATAGGGTGTAGAGCGGAGCGCCGGCGAGGCCCGTCTTTTTGCGCAGCTCGGTGGTGCCCAGGCCGATGGCGGCATCGATGCCGACCGAGAGCGTCTGGTCGTAGTACTCAACGGTAGCCTCGCCGCTGCCGCTCGCAGGGCTCCACGAGCGAATGCGCCCGATGTCCTGACGCTGCAGCTCGCAGGTGAGCAGCGCGCCAAAATCCTTACCGGAGAAATCGTCGATGCCGAGCGTTTGGGCAAAATCGTTGCCAGAGCCCACGGGTAGGATGGCAAGAGCGGGGCGGGTGTCCTCCTCTTGCGTCATAAGCCCGTTGACGACCTCGTGAATCACGCCGTCGCCGCCAAGGGCGATAACGGTGCGATAGCCCTGGGCCTGTGCGGCCAGCTCCTTGGCGTGTCCCATGCGCTCGGTTAGCACCAAGTCAAACTGGGATGCGCGTGCAGTCATGTCCAAAAAGCGTTGCAGGCGCTCGGCAACTTCGTGCGCCGCACCCGACTGGGCGGCTGGGTTGGCGATGATGAGCGTGCGGCCAAAATCAGTTGCGTGCATGGGGCGACTCCCGGCGTATGACGTGACGGTGCGGTCGCGCTCAGGTCGAATTGCCCCCGATTGTGGCTGCACGTCGAATACTTACGTCTACTCTATCAGGTCGTTGTGGCGCTCGATAGCATCCGCTACCGTACCGCCCTCATCCACAATAAGCGAACGGCGCTTGGGCGAGATGATGCGCTGGGCGGGGTACACGCCGCGGTGTCCGGCAGTTAGGTAGCTGATAAAGGCCACGATGACAAAGAACCCGGCTGCCGTGCCGTGGAACAGGTCGATGGCCATCATGCAGGTGGTGATGGGCACGTTGAGGCCGGCACAGAACACGCCGAGCATGCCGAGAGCCGCCAGAAAACTGGGGTCGATTCCGACGAGGCAACCGATCCAGCCGCCGAGCGCCGCACCGATGCCAAACAGGGGCGTGACCTCGCCGCCTTGGAAGCCCGCACCCAGGGTAAGCGCTGTGACGACCAACTTGATGGCTGCGTCTGCCAGGGTGGTGTTGCCGGCAAATCCGGCGCCGGAAAGCCACGTGGAAAGGCCGGCGTAGTCCCAGGCGTCGAGAAGGGCATAGGCGGCCAAAACCACGAGTGCGCCTATGAGTGCGCGAACGAGGTAATTGGTGATAAAGCGACCGTACAGGCTCTTGACGGTTCGAACTGACCAGGCAAAGAGGCGTGCCGTCAGACCGAAGATAATGGCGCTGATAACAACGATGACAACCGTCCGTGGTGTCATGTTGGGAACGCTGGCGATGACATTCGCTTCGTACTCGGTACCCAGGGCGAGTGATGTAAAGTAGCCGGTAAACGAGGCGACCAGGCAGTAGATGCCCGCGGTGTAGTCGATCTTGCCGATAAAGCACATCTCCATGCCAAAGAAAGCTCCGGCAAGGGGCGAACCGAATACGGCGCCAAAGGCCGACGAGATGCCGGCGAGCATGAGGTCGTGGTGGTCATGCTTTTTGAGGTGGGCGAGGCTCGAGATGTTGCTGGCGATGGTGCCGCCAATCTGCACCGCAGCTCCCTCACGACCGGCCGATCCGCCGGTGAGGTGCGTGAGCGTGGAGCAGACGAAGGTGAGGACGGCCATGCGCATATGGATGAGGCGTGTGCCCAGAGCGGAGTCGATGACCAGGTTGTTACCGCGTTTGGCGGCAAGACCGTGGTTTTTGTACACCCATGCGGTGGCAACGCCCACAACGGGAAGCAGCGCGTAAATCCACGCATGGTGCTCGCGATAGTCAGTCGCGATATTCAACGAGGCCAAAAACGCCCAAGCGGCAACGCCCATGGCGAGCGATACGGTGACGACGAGCACGAGCAACTTGGCGCTCACGAGTAGGTTGCGGACGTTGCGGCGCGTGTCGGCAGCTAAGAGATGCTCGGAGCGAGTGAGCTGATGTCTGCCTGCCATGATGACGTCGTTCAGGGAGAAAAAGCCGCCGTCGTCGAGCGGCTGGGAATGATCCTGCGTTTCGTTTGCGCTTTCGGTTTTGTCGTTATGAGCCATACGTTCCTCTTTTAGGTTGCAACGCAAGCATTATAAAACGCGGTAAACGCGACGAGCCGGTGGGTTGGTTTCCATTCTGTTTCGCGGCCTGCAACCGACAGGTGTATTTGCGGGTACAGGCCGAGTCGCGGCCGTGCATCGGGGGATTATACTGAGAAAAGCATAAAGAATCGGCGCCCCTGTTGTGCGCCGTGGCATTAAGAGGTGCATATGGCAGAGAAACTCATTCCACTGGAGGACGCGCAGTCGATTGTCCTGTCGCACGTTGCTCCGACGGATCTCATCGAGATTCCCGTGTGGCAGGCCGCCGGTCTTCCCTTGGCCGAGGACGCGGTGGCCGATATCGACATCTCGCCGTTTGCCAACAGCGCTATGGACGGATATGCCGTGCGCTCGGCGGACTTGGCGCAGGCATCTGGCGAGGCGCCGGTGACGCTCGACGTTATCGGACACGAGGCCGCGGGCCATGTGTTTGAGGGCGCAATCGGCGCGGGCGAGACGGTCCGCATCATGACGGGCGCGCCGGTACCCGAAGGTGCCGATGCCGTTGTGAAGTACGAGATCGTCGATGTGCTTGACGGTGACGGCAACGAGGGCTCGCGTGTGAGGTTCTCGGCGCCGGCCAAGGTGGGGGAGAACGTTCGCTCTGCCGCCGAGGAGGCCCATGCCGGCGATGTTGTGATGCACGCCGGCGAGGTCGTGGCTCCGGCGGGCGCGGGTCTGTTGGCAAGCGCCGGATATGCGAGCGTGAAGGTGCACGCTGCCCCACGTGTGGGCATTATCTCGCTGGGCACGGAACTGGTCGCACCGAGTAAGGTACCGGCGCGCGGTCAGATTCGCGATTCCAACTCTTCGGCGCTGATGGCCGAGGCACTCGATGCCGGCGCCGAGCCCGTGTTCTACGACATTGCGCCCGATGATGAGCAGGCGATTGCCGAGCTGGTGCATCGTGCCGTGCAGGAGTGCGATTTTGTCATTACGAGCGGCGGTGCCTCGGCGGGCGACTACGACTATGTGACGGCACTGGTCCATCGCGAGGGCGAGGTGCTCTTCGACCGCATCTCGATGCGTCCGGGCAAGGCTATCACGTTTGGCTTGCTCGGGGGTAAGCCCTACCTGGGGCTTTCAGGCAATCCTGCCGCGGCGTATGTGGGCTTTGAGATGCTTGCCCGTCCGGCGATTCGCAAGATGCGCGGCTTTGCCGAGGGTGCGCGTCCCGTGCAGCAGGCGACGCTCACGCATAGCGTGAAAAAGCGACAGCATCGCCGCTTCTTCGATCGCGCCACGGTTTTGCGCGACCCCGAGACCGGTGAGTTGTTGGTGACCGAGGCCAAGACGCAGAATTCGGCGCTGCTTGGAACCATGCAGCGTGCGAACTGCCTGTTGCGTATTCACGAAGGACCGTGCGACCTTGCGGCGGGCGACGTCGTGGATGTCGTGCGTGTCGACCTGCCTGAGGGCACGGTGCTATAGGAGGAATGCTATGGAGTTGAAGATTTCGATTGTGACGTGCTCGGATACGCGCGATCTTGCCCAGGACGAGGCGGGTGCTGCGCTCGAGGAGCTTATCGTGGCACAGGGCTGGACGGTCGCCTCGCATGTGGTCGTGCGTGACGACGTCAGCGAGATCGGTGATGCCATTGCGGAAGCCGCCGATGAGTGCCACGCCAATGTCGTGCTCACCTGCGGCGGCACGGGGCTTTCGATGCGCGACGTAACACCCGAGGCGACGCGTGCCGTCTGTGACCGCGATGTGCCGGGTATTGCCGAGGCAATCCGTGCGTATTCGATGACCAAGACGCGCCGCGCTATGCTCTCGCGCGCTATTTGCATGCAACGAGGTCATACACTTGTCGTAAACTTTCCCGGTTCTACGAAGGCCGCCCGCGAAAGCTGGGAGGCCATAGCAGACCAGCTGGAGCATGCGGCTCAGATGACAGCGGGCGGCGGACATACCAACTAAGCGGTTTACCTGCGGCGGGGCGACCTGAACGGCTGCTCCGCCTTTGTTTTCCGCCGAAGCGACGCCGAGGTGCACGGTAATTCGAAACTATATTCTCTGACGAGAATAATTTCTCACTTTCATTATTCGCGCAGAAGTATAATCTGATTGCAGATTAAAGCCCGCGGTGGGGTACCCGGGCACAAGATCCGAAAGGGTTGAATATGTTCGATATGGTTTCACGCCGCGGATTCGTTTCGCTTTCTGCTGTCGCCGCTGCCGGCCTTGGTCTTGCCGGCTGTTCGGGCAGCAAGACGTCCGAGCCGGCCGGATCCGATGCCGGTTCTGCTAAGGCATCTTCCAAGAAAGCTGTCGAGCTGCAGGTCTTTGCCGCCAACTCGCTCGAGAAGGCTCTGCCGGAGGTTCAGGAGCTTTACACCGAGCAGACCGGCACCACGTTTGCCGACACGCAGTTTAAGGCGTCTGGCGACCTCGTCGAGCAGATGAAGGCCGGCGCTGCCGTCGACGTGCTCATCACCGCTTCCAAGGGCACCATGGATGACGCCGAGACCGCTGAGCTCGTCGATGCCGATACCCGCGAGGACATGTTCGTCAACGATCTCGTGATCATTCGCGCCGAGGGCTCCGACACCAAGGTCGAGGCCATCGCCGACGTCGCGAACCTGGACGGTAAGATCGCCATTGGCGACGCCAAGACCGTCCCCGCCGGCAAGTACGCCAACCAGGCGCTGGCTTTCGTGGGCCTCTACACCGGCACCGAGGGCGACGACGGCGAGTATGCGCCCGAGATCGCCGAAAAGGTGGCCCTGGCCGACAAAGTTGGTACCGCCGCCGCCTATGTGTCCACGGGCGACTGCGTGGCCGGCTTTGTCTACAGCTCCGATATCTTCCGCTACGACGGCATCGAGGAGGCCTTTGTGTGTCCCGAGGATTCGCACAAGCCCATCGTGTATCCGGGTGCCGTTGCCGAGAGCTCTGAGCACGCCGACGAAGCCAAGGCGTTCATCGACTTCTGTCTGTCCAACAGGAAGGCTCAGAAGATTTGGGCTAAGTACGGCTTTGAGCTTTCCGCGTAGTGCGGCTTGGCGCGATAATTCCATCGTTTTGTGTCTCACTCCGTCCTTATATTCGCTTGGAGCTTTTCGTGCTTAATAGATTCCGCATCCTTGTCGCCTGTGCTTTGACCTTCGCGCTTTGCTGGGTGCCGGGATTTGCGTTTGCTGGGGACGCTGAGGACGGGGCCCAGGTTGCTGCGACTGCTCATGGGCTTTCCTATGGGATCGAGGGTTTTGAGCGGTTGGCCAAGGGGACCGCTCGTGCCATGGAGGGCCAGCCTGAGGGCTACCGGTTTCCCGTTGACGAGGACGTGGACCTTGTAGTGGCGCCTGCTGCCGATCGCGTTGTGGTGTGGATATCGCCCAAGGCGATCGAGAGGTATGGATTGGATCCGCAGAACAACGAGTGCGTATCGGGTCTCAAGGCCCTCGTCTGTGAGCTCGACAGCGCAAACTGTATGGGAGGTGCGCAGCTAGGGGACGTGGATCTTCCTTGGTATGTCACGGCGGAAACAACGTTTGATGCCGGCGGGTATACCTATGGCTTTGACGAGCGCGGTGCGGATGGGGGCCGCTATGTGGTGATTGCATCAGCCTCGGGTGATGCCAAAGGCGGCGCGCGTTGGCTTGATAGCGCTCGAATGGTAGAAGCATCGTCTGTCGTGTTGCGGGATGAGCAGGGGCCCTTGACCTCTCTGGCCTCCTTATTGGGCGGCATCGACTACCGACCGTTTTGGGTGTCCATTAAAACGAGCGGCCTTGCCCTGCTGATCTCCTTTGCGCTGGGCCTGTTTGCCGCGTGGAAGACCATGGGCACCTCGAGTCGCATCAAGGGCCTGCTCGACTCGGTCTTTACCATCCCCATGGTGTTGCCGCCCACGGTCTGCGGCTTTCTGCTCCTTATGCTGTTTGGCCGCTCGACCGGGGTGGGCCAGTGGCTTATCGCGCACGGCGTCTCGATTGTCTTTACGTGGCCGGCGGCGGTGATCTCTGCCGTGGTGGTATCGTTTCCCCTGGTCTACCGTACGGCGCTCGGCGCCTTTGAGAGCCTCGACACGCAAATGCTCGATGCGGCGCGCACGCTGGGCTGGTCCGAGCGACGCATCTTCACCAAACTCATGATGCCGCTCGGCTGGCCCTCGATTGCCGCCGGCACGGTGCTCGCCTTTGCCCGCGCCATGGGCGAGTTTGGCTGCACCCTGTTCTTTGCGGGCAACTATGCCGGTATTACGCAGACCATTCCCATTGCGATTTACTTTGAATGGATGGGCGGCAATACGTCGGTGGCCCTCTTTTGGGTCGTGGTCGTAATAGCGTTCAGCTTCCTAGTCATCCTGTTCATCAACATGTACACGGCGCATTCGCAAAAATACCGCGAGCGTGGCCTTTCCCGTGCGGAACGTAAGCAGGCCAAAGATCTCGCCGGACAGGGCGATTCACTTGACCCGGCGGGCGGTGATGCCTTGCGTATCGATCGCGAGGCACTGGCCGAGCTCATGCGCGATGAGCCCGCTATGCAGGGAGGTCGATAGGCCATGTCACTCGTTCTGGACATAAAAAAGCGCTATCCGGGGTTTATGCTCGATATGCAGCTTGAGGCCGGCGAGGAGCGTGTGGCGCTGCTTGGTGCCTCGGGCTGCGGCAAGAGCTGCACGCTGCGCTGCATTGCCGGCGTGGAGACGCCCGACGAGGGCAAGATCGTCGTCAACGGCGTGACCTTTTTTGACTCGGCGGCGGGCATCAACCTGTCGCCCCAGGAGCGAAAATGCGCCCTATTGTTCCAAAACTATCAGCTGTTTCCCAACATGACGGTGGCCGATAACGTATGCGCCGGTGTAAAGGACGCGGGCGACGCCGCGGCGCGTAAAAAACTTGCCGAGCGCTACCTGGGCATCTTTGGCCTGGCCGATTTCGCCGACCGTTATCCCGCGCGCCTCTCGGGCGGCCAGCAGCAGCGCGTGGCGCTCGCGCGCATGGTGGCGGCGCACCCGGGCATCTTTATGTTCGACGAGCCCATGAGCGCGCTCGATTCCTATCTTAAGAGCGCGCTCGAGCAGAACATGCTCGACCTGTTCGATGTGTGCAACCGCACCGTGCTCTACGTGAGCCACGATATCGACGAAGCGTGCCGCCTGTGCCAGCGTGTCTGCGTGATGCACGACGGGCATGTTGAGGAGATCGGCTCCGTCGAGGACGTGGTCCGCCGTCCGCAGACGCTGGCGGCACTGCGCCTGACGGGCTGCAAGAACACAAGCCGGGCGCGCAAGATTGGGCCTCAGGAAGTTGAAGCCCTTGATTGGGGTATGACCTTTAACGTAGGTCGCGAGGTTCCCGATGACGTTGCGTACCTGGGTATTCGTGCGAGCTACTTCCATGTTGACAATCGCGCGGAGCGCGGTCGCAACAGCTACGATTTGCACGTGGCCCGTGTGAGCGATTCGCGCTTTGAGCGGCTGGTGCTGCTGGACGTGCCGCGTGCTGATGCGCCCACGCGTCTGCAGTGGAAGGTGAATAAGGTGAGTGTACCCGTGGAAGAGCTGCCGCAGGCGGGTGAGACTCTGCGCATGCATTTTGATGCAAGCAGGATTCATCTCGTTTGCCGATAATGCGGGGGCGATGCGGTCGAGGAGGTAGTCCTCGACCGCTTTGTTTTCACTTCGCCGTTCGCCGATTTCTACATGACTAAACCTTATCAGTCTGATAATTAATTATCAGATAGTGAGATGCTCACATCCCGATGCTGTCGTACGCATGTCGGCGGTGTTCGTCTGGACGACAACCGTTGATATAGTTACCTTCGACGAGAAAAGGAGGGTGCGCCGGTGCTGCAGATGACATATTCGCGTCGCGTTGCCGCGCGCGCCCTGTATATGGCTCGGAGCCGCATATGAGCAGGTATGTTCACGGCTCCGGGAGAGACGACGTACAACTAAATAATCGACCGCAAAGCGGGTTCCCCAAAATTCCGGGTTTGAGCACGGCTGGGTTTTCGCCACCCACCGTGCAGAAATACCGTAGCTATTCATTTTTGGTTCGAGAGGGGAACCGTCATGGCTGAAGAATTCGATTTCCATCCGATGTGGGAGAGCCTCGGCATGAATCTTGCCGACCACGACATGCTGCTGGGCGCCGTGGGCCAGATGTACGGCGATATGTTCCTGACGCAGAACAATCGCCCCAAGTCCACGTCCTACCTGGATTTTGTCGCCACCAACATCCACAGCGGCCGTATTAAAGAGATGCTCGACAAGAAGGAGGCCGGCGAGGCCACCAAGATCGTCGGCTCGTTCTGCGTGTACGTGCCCGAGGAGATCGTGCTTGCCTGTGACGGCATTCCCGTGGGCCTGTGCTCGGGTGCCGATTGGGCAACCGATAAGGTCGAGGAGCACCTGCCGCGCAACACCTGCCCGCTTATCAAGAGCTTTGCCGGCTTTAAGCTGGGCGAGGTCTGCCCCTACATTGAGTCGAGTGACCTGGTGGTAGGCGAGAACACCTGCGACGGTAAGAAGAAAGCCTACGAGTTCTTTGCCACGCAAAAGAACATGTACGTCACGGATATCCCCAACGTGCACGACGATTCGACGCTCGTGACCTGGAAGGCCGAGGTCAAGAAGCTCGCTGCCAAGATCGAGGAAGAGTGCGGCGTCTCGATTACGCCTGAGCGTCTGAAGGCCGCCATCCACGCCGTCAATGAGAAGCGTCGCGCCCTGCAGCGCCTCGCTGCCACGCGCGCTGCCGACCCGGCGCCTATCAGCGGTCTCGATAGCCTGCTGACCGTACAGGCAGCCTTTATGGACGACACGCCGCGTCTGACCGGCGCCATCAACGATATGGCTGCCGAGTGCGAGGAGCGCGTCGAGGCCGGCGAGGGCGTGGCGCCCAAGGGGACCAAGCGCATCCTGTACACCGGTACGCCCATGGCCGTGCCCAACTGGAAGCTGTTCAACCTCATCGAGAAGGCCGGCGGCGTCGTGGTGGGCGAGGAGTCCTGCACGGGCTCGCGCTACTACAAGGACCTGGTCGACGAGTCCGGTGAGACGGTTGACGAGATGCTCGACGCCATCGCCGAGCGCTACTGTAAGATCAACTGCGCCGTCTTTACGCCCAACGACCAGCGTATGAAGGACATTGTCCAGATGGCCAAGGACCTGCATGCCGACGGCATCGTCGACGTGGCCTTGCAGTTCTGCACGCTCTACGAGATGGAGTCGTTTGCCGTGGAGAAGGCCGCCGAAGAGGCCGGCATCCCGTTTATGCACATCACGACCGACTACGCCGGCGAGGATGCAGGCCAACTGCAAACCAGGATTGAGGCTTTCTTGGAAACCATTTAGGGCTATCCGGTCCAGCGGCTTCCCCAAGCACCCGATCTTGCCGTTCAAACCATCGCTTGCATACCAAAGTACGCGGCGCTCCTCTTTCACGGCAACCTCGGGCACCTGGGAAAGCCGTTTCCTTGGTTGGTTAAAAGGTTTGTTAAGGAGTTATATGTCGGAAAATATTGAGCAGCCGTTGCCGTCCACGTTTGAGGAGTTCAACGAGCAACGCAAGGCGGCGTTTATTCGCGTCAAGGATTATAAGCAGGCGGGTAATCGCCTGGTCGGTTTTCTGTGCAGCTACACGCCGCTCGAGATTATCGATGCCGCGGGGGCTGCGAGCGTGGCGCTGTGCGGCACGTCCGACGAGGTGATTCCCGAGGCCGAGAAGGTGCTGCCGGCAAACCTGTGCCCGCTCATCAAGTCTACGTATGGTTTTGCCTATTCGCAAAAGTGCCCGTTTACGTACTTTAGCGACATGATCATCGGTGAGACCACCTGCGACGGCAAGAAGAAGATGTTCGAGCTGCTCGGCGAGCTCAAGCCCGTGCACGTGCTGCACCTGCCGCAGAGCCGCGAGCGCGCCTACGAGCGCGAGGGCT
>OLHE01002674.1_pt1 | contig 10264 bp, 6 predicted proteins | sample 1605821 | NCBI WGS metagenome assembly OLHE01 (sample SAMN03283250) | human gut metagenome | biome: human-associated habitat; material: feces | host: Homo sapiens | place: USA | collected 2013
TATATAGAACCCAAATGAATGCTACCTATTTATTTTATACACAGTCTGATTCTTGTCGGATATCTGTTTGTTTATTTGATGCGTACTCTCATCTCCTGCACATCAAACGTGACGGATTCATTTCGGAAAAGTCTTTCTATATGTCCGCTGGTTATCATTTCCGAAGTGGGCAAAGTGTACATATATGGGTTATCTATCAGCATGATAGAGTCACAAAGCGACAATGCGATGTCAAGGTCATGTGTGGAGAATAAGATACATTTGCCTTCTTCTTGTGCCAGCTTTTTCAGTAGCAGGCAGAGTTCATAACGATTGGGCAAGTCAAGAAAGGCAGTCGGCTCGTCGAGCAGGATAACCGGGGTGTCCTGCGCAAGCGCACGGGCAATCATAATTCGCTGGCATTCGCCGTCGGACATGCGGTCCATCGTTTTTCCGGCGAAAGCTGCCATGCCGACCAGTTCCAGCGAGCGTTCCACGATGGCTTTGTCCTGTTCCTGTACGCGTCCGATCCAGTTGGTGTAGGGGGCTCGTCCGAGGGCTACGACATCTTCGCACCGCAGGTTGGGAATGCGGACCCGTTCCGTGGTGACGAAGCTGACGGTGGTGGCCAGTTGCTGGGGTGAGAGCGTTTCCAGAGAGTGTCCGTCGAGCCGGATTTCGCCCCCCAGCCGTTCGCCGAGGCCGGCGATAGCCCGCAGCAGGGTCGATTTTCCCGTACCGTTGCGGCCTACGAGGGCGACCAGTTCCCCGGCGGGAATCGTCGCCGAGGCGTGTTGCAGCAGAATGCGGCGGCCGTAACCGATAGTAAGGTCGTTCAGTCGGATCATACGATGCTTTTGTTACGGATGACGACCCAGATGACGATGGGGATGCCCAATAACGCCGTGATCGTGTTGATGGGGAAGGTGAGGAGTTTGGCCAGTACGTCGCAAAGGAGCATCACCACGATACCCGTAAGGATCGAGGCCGGGACCAGAATCCGGTGGTCGGCATCGGCGAAGAGGATGCGGGCGACGTGCGGGACGGCCAGGCCGATGAATCCGATCGGGCCGCAGAAAGCGGTGACCGTACCGGCCAGCAGGGTGGTGGAGAGGAAGATCAACTGCCGTGAACGGCGGATGTCGAGTCCCATCGTGCGGGCGTAGTTTTCGCCCAGCAGGAGCAGGTTCAGAGGTTTGATGACCGCGACGGCCAGTACGAGTCCGAGAACGACGGCCGGAAGCAGCAGCCCGAGCTGTCCGAGCGTAACGTCGCCGAGCGATCCCATCGTCCAGACGACGAAAGATTTGAGAGCGGCTTCGTTGCTCAGGTATTGCAGGATCTGCACGACGGCTCCGACACCCGACGAAAACATCATGCCCAGGATGAGAATGACCATGATGTCTTTGATGCGGCGGCTGACCGCAGCGATCAGCATCAGGATCAGCGCCGAGCCGATCCAGGCGGCGCCCGCAATGCCGAGGGTGGAGATTAGCGGGTGTCCCGTGAGGCCCAGAAGCGGGGCGCCCAGCAGGAAGATCGCTACGCCGAGGCTCGCGCCGGAGCTGATGCCCAGCACGTATGGCCCTGCCAGCGGATTGCGGAAGAGGGTCTGCATTTGCAGACCGCTCACGGCGAGAGCGGCGCCGGCCAGTAGAGCGACTACGGCTTTCAGCAGGCGGATGTTCACTACGATCTTTGCCGTTACGGGGTCGTTTCCGCTGCCCGTCAGTGCGGCGAGGACTTCGCGGATCGGGATGGGTACGGCTCCGACCGAGAGATCGACGACGAAAAGTACCGCCGCCAGAACTCCGAACAGGAGAAAGAGGATGCGCTGCCGCCGTTGCATCGGTTTAGTTCAGTTTTCGGTAATAGGTCGGTTCGGCGTCCGTCAATTCCGGGTGGAAGATACGGATCAGATCTTGCAGAATCAGGTCCGGGTGTATGACGCCCGATTCCCAGTAGTCGTTGCCGCCCGAGGGGTTGGTGCGCCGGTTGTTGTTATAGACCCTTCCTTCCCGTACGGGGCGCGTATCCATGAATTTGGGGACGATCTCCGCCAGCTCCCTGAGCGATGCGGCGGAGCCGACGTTGATCCAGCAGTCGGACATTTCGGCCAGCCGGTATGCCTCCTCCGTGTCGATGGGGCGCGACTGATTGCCCGTGTCCTGGGTATAGACGTATTGTCCGCCTGCGTCGGCGATCAGCCGGGCGACGTAGCTCGAAGGCGGAGCCATCAGCCAGGAGTCGCCGTAGGGAGTGTTCAGCATGACGACGGGTTTTTGTTCGGCTTTCGCCGCGAGGGTTTTCAGGCTGTCGTAACGGAGGGGTATTTCGCGGAACACCTCTTCGCCCCGTTCGCGCATTCCGGCGATTTCCGCTACGGCCACGAGCCATTCGGCCTTGCCCAGCGGCGACTGTTCGAGGTACTCGCCCATATAGGCGTAGGGAATACCCAGTTCGCGGAGCTTGGGTTCCATGGCGCTGGCGCCGCTGACGCCGAACAGCAGCACGATGTCCGGGGAGAGCGAAAGCAGCCGCTCGTAGTTCATGTTGCCGTCGTAGCCCACGTCGCCGATCTGCTCCTTGTGCGAGGCGACGTAGGGGTTGCTGATGTAGTCGATGCCCGATACGCCGACTACCCGCTGCGGTTCGCCCAGGGCGTCGAGCATGGCGATGTAGGTCGAGGACATGCAGACGATGTGCCGGGCGTCGCCGTCGAGTACCTGTCCCGGAAAATCCGCCGGAGCCTGTTCGCCGTTGCGGGCGATGAAGAGCTGCGTTTCCTCGCCTTCGGCTCCCTGCCACGGGGCGTATGTCTTCAGTATCGTGCTTTTCATCCCTTCCGCTCCGAAAATTTCGAAGCCCGAGGAATAGGCGGGGGCGTAGAGGCTGATGTCGAAATCCCCGAGCGAGGCGGCGGATCGGTGGTGACAGGCGGTTGCGGCCGCGAGGATCGCCGACAACAGGATATAAAGTAGTTTTTTCATCGTCAGAGTTTCGTTTTCAGCCCGGTCGGAGTTTCGAGGGGCGGTGCAAAGTTACTGTTTTTTATTCCGTTTTCCCCATTTAGGGCGGATGTCGAGGAAAATCTCGTAGTTCAGCCGGGGCATCGGGCGCGAAAGTACCGATTGATACTCTTCGTTGAAGAGGTTGTTGATGACTCCTTTGAGCGAGAGGTCGGCCCAGCGGAACGAGAAGGCTTTTTCGAGCGAAATGTCGCTCATGAAGTAAGGCTTCACACGTCCGATCTTGGTCTTCATATCGTTGTCCGAGGTGGTGAAACGCTCGCTGTAATAGCACCATTTGTAGGTGAATCGCCACGAACGGTAGGTCAGGTGCCCCGTTACCGAAGCCGAAAATTCGGGGATGTAAACGAGCTGTTTGCCGATCGCCTTGTCGTACCAGTCCACCGGATCGCCGTGGTTGATCGAGGGAGTCCACGAGAAGTTGCCGTCGGCGCTCAACTGCCAGTCTTTGGCTAACTGTACGTCCAGCCCCGCTTTCACCTCCACGCCGTAGGCATGCACCTCCTTGACGTTTTTGGGCGTCCAGAATCCTTTGGCCGTAGGCAGCCAGACGATCCAGTTGTCGATGTAGGAGTCGAACCAGGTGGCTTCGCCCCGCAGGGTGTAAACTCCGTCGCGGCCCGTAGCGAACGACAGACCGGCGTCGTAGGTGAAGCCGTGCTCCTTTTTCAGGTCGGGGTTGCCGCCCGGCAGGAAGTAGAGGTCGTTCAGCGACGGGAAACGGTAGTTGCGCGAAATGGAGGCCTTGGCGACGAGGTTGCCGCGTTTCGAGATCAGATAGTCGGTGAAGAAGGCCGGAATGATCGGCGTCCATTCCGAGCCGAACATCTCTTCGCGCAGGCCTACCGAAAGGCCCAGACGCTCGGTGGGGCGGTAGCGGATCGACACGTATCCCGACAGTTCGATGCGGCCTTTGTCATAACCGACGGGCACTTTGGTTTTGTTGCCGTTGGGATCGGTCGGCTGCTGGTTATCCATCGGGATAATGTTTTTGTCGATGCTTCGTACCAGATGCTGGTGTGCCGAAACGGTTGCCGTGAAAAGCCACTTCTCCCCGAGGTAGTATTCTCCATCCACCTGGCCGAAGAAGGTGTTGATCGTGCTGCGCGAGCGGATCATCTTCTCCATTTTCCCGTTGCCGAGCTCCCGTTCGTAGTCGTAGGCCATCCAGGTATGGATATAACCGGCTTTGACGCCCACTTTCCACTTTTTGCGCAGGTGATCCCACGAAAGGATGCTGCGCAGGGTTTGTTCGCGCTGTTGGTTCAGGTAGTCGTCATTCTCCTTGTGATCGACCGACAGCATCGGAAGTCCCCGCTTCGAATTGACATACCAGGCCTGCAATCCGAAACGGTCGCCGTGTCCGGTATTGTAATAGACCTCCTGCAACGCATGGAAATCGTGGTATGCACCGCTTTTGTTACGTTCGATCGGGTAGTAGGAGCCGATGATGTTGTGGTCATCGTCCAGGATAAGCACGTTTTTATCGTAGTTTCTGTACTTGAAGTCGTTCGGCGAGGAGGAATAGACGACGCGTGTCGAAGTTTGCCAGCGGTCGTTGCCGTAGGTGAGGCGCAAAAACTCGTCGAAAGTCGAAAACGAGCCGACACCCTGCGTGTATTGCAGGTTGAAACCGTCCGCATCGGCAGGGCGCGTGGAGAGCTTGACTGCCCCGCCCAGGCCGCCGCCCGCCTCATTGACCGAAGAGGTGCCGTGCAGCAGCGAGGCGTCGTCGATGAAGTAGGAGGGGATCATCGAGAAGTCCGTCATGCCCAGCATCGGGGAGTTGATTCGCATACCGTTCCACGTCACCTGCGTATGCGAGGGTGACGTACCGCGGAACGCTACGGTCGAAAGGGTGGCGCGGCCGTACTGTTTGACGAAAATCGACGTGTTGAAAGTCAGGATGTCCGCCATCGAGAGTGCGATGTTTTCATGCAATATCGTAGTGTCGAGCTGGGTTTTCTGGATGCCGATCTCCTTCATCGGCCGCCGTGCCGTGACATTGACTTCGCGGATGGGAACGGCATACGAAGGATTGCCGTTCCACCACTCGCTTTTTTTGATTTTCTCCTCCTGTGCAAGCCCGGTGAGCGTTGTGAGGCACAGTACGATTGTCAATAGGTGTTTCATCATTTGGATTCGGCTCCGGTTTCGCCGTCGAGCATTTGTTGATACGTAGGGTTATAGCCGCAGTCCGTTACGCTCCAGGTCTGTTCGGAGAGTCGGGGAAGGACCTGCGTGAAGGTCGAGAAATCCGTTACCGACGAGAGGTTGCCGATGCGGATCGCCCCGGCAGCGGTCAGGGCAGAGAAATCGAGCGTTGCGACCGATCTGTTTTTGTAGGCCGTGTGTCCGACGCTGATTTCTCCCGCGACGCTCTGCAGGGAGGGGAAGCGGAACGCGACGGCCCGATCGGTCGATGTGTTCCAGGTGGATACCAGCATGCTGCCGTTTACCCGTTGCAGGCTCGGCAGGATGAATTCACCCGCGCAACCCGAAGGCATCGTGTAGAGGGCGTAGTCGTCTGCCGGATCATCCGAAACGGGCTCTCCGTTGCCGATGGTTTCCAGCAGCGGAAATTCGAGGGCGGTGAACGACGAGGCACCTACGTAGAACGAGAGCTGCCGGCCGATGTTTCTCAGCCGGGGAAACGAAGCCGAATTCGCTTCGCCTGCCTTGCCGCAGTTGCGGCAGAGAAGCGTTCCCCGCACTTCGACGAGATTCGGCAGCGAGAGCGTGAACGGGGCTTGCGATCCGCAATTTTCGATCGTGAGATCATCGCAGCTTTCCGTCGGCAAAGAGAGTGCAGAAATATGCGTGAATCCGGCGATCCGCAGGGTATCGAGGCTTTTGAACCCGGTGATTTCGAAAGGCATCGCTTCCGGTTGCGGCGTCAGCGACGAGGCGTCGATCCGCAGCGAGCCGCCGAAATCGCCGCCCCGGAGCTCCGTCAGTCGCGTCGCGGCGACCAGACGCAGGTCGAGCGTACTGTTCGGAGAAAAAGTGCATCCCGAGAGATCCAGTACGCCTTCGAGCGACGACAGGTCGTCGATCGACAGGTCGCCTGAAATGGCTTTGAGCGCCGGAAGGAATTCCCCGAAATCCTTGATCGCGGGGAGCGTTGCCAGGCTAACGTCGCCGTCGAAACGCTCCGCTTTCGGGAAGGATAATGTTTCGATGGCCGGACACCCCGTAATTTCGAGCGATCCGGCGTCGGTGAGTGCCGGCAGCAGGACCGATCGCAAAATAGGGCAGTCGGTGACGGTGATGTTCCCGGTGGTTTCGATCAGCGGAAATTCGAACGTATTGGCCAGAGCGAGATGTTCGTAGCGAAGCGCTCCGGCCTGGGTCAGAACACCGAACGTGGTGCCCAGTCCCGATAACCGGTCGAAGCGGGAGAGGGTAAGCGTCCCGTCGATGCGTTGCAGTTTCGGAAAATACATCTGTTCGCACGGGGCTTTGGCTTCGTCTGCGGTCGTTCCGATCAGCGTCATATTCCCGGCAACGGTGGTCAGCTCGTCGGCCGTCAGTTGGAGCAGGGCGTCCGACTGGAGGACGAAGTGCCCGGCGACGCTTTGCAGGGATTTGAAATCCGCCGTTTGCAGAGCCGTGCCGTAGACGCACAGGTCGCCTTTGATCTCTTTCAGGGCCGGGAGTGAAAGCTGCCTGAGCGTTTCGTTGGGATGGGCCGCGCTGCCGATCCGCAGCGATTCGCAGGCGGTCAGGTTTTCCAGTCCGGCCAATGTTTCACCCGTATAGGCGGCGGTGATCGTCAGGTCGCAGCGGACCGAAACGAGGTTTTTCAACCCGTCCAGATTCGTGACGGGGTTTTCTTCGTCCTCGCCTCCGATGGTGAGGTTGCCTTCGACGGTGTTGATTCCGCTCCGGGCGAAAGCGTCCACTTCGGCCTGCGTCCGAAGTGTCAGACTGCCATCGGTCGCAATGTCGGTGCGCTCTACCGTATAGAGGTAGGTGCGGTCGTTTTGATTGTCGTAGGAGCTTACCAAAAACTGCCACTCCTGGTTCCAGTCGGCGACAGTCGCCGGGTCGGGGTAGATCGAGGCATGCTCGCATAATTCGTAGGATACCTGTGCGCCTTCCAACGATACGTTATAGGGGATGCTCACCGTGATCCGGCCGTCGCGGATGACGGCCGGGTAGGTGTCGGCGCCGGTAGTCAGCGAAAACGATACTATGTAGTTGTCGCTGCCCCAGGGCAGTTCGGTCTTCTCTTCGCTGCATGCCGTGCACAGTAGTGCGAGGCAGCAGATTATACCTGTTATTTTCATATTCCCGCCTATTTGCCCTGGTTGATGTTTTCGTCCGTAAATCCGAATACCTCCGTGGAGTTCTCGCCCAGCCAGCCGGCTTTGGCATTGACGCCGGTCTGTACCCGGATGAAGTCGATGTATTTGAGGTTGGCGGGCTGTCCGTTCTTATCGACCGCGTTCGAGATTTTGAAATAGACCTTCATGGCGCCTGCTGCGGCATTGTCGTCCTCCGAAAGACGGTCGTTGCCGAAATTGTCGGCGTAGCCCCAGTCGTATTCGCCATTGACCCAGTAGGAGCCGTTGCCCGACTGGTCGTAGGTGCGGCTCTTCAGGCAGGGACCGTAAAGCGTATAGCTGTCCGTGCCGATCCACGCCGGGTAGTAGCTGGGCTGGTCGTGGTACTGTTTCAGGTAGTCGATCTTGCCCTTGACGCCCTGGTTGTCCTTCCATTGTACGTCGGCTCCCGAGTAGGTCGGCCGGTAATAGGTGACCGCGTAATCCTGAACGGTCTCCTCCTTGCCGAACTCCGATCCTTTGAGTTCGTACCATTCGTCGTCGGGCAGGGTGTTGCCGTTGGTGTCCTGCATTACATAGACGATACCCGGTTCGGATGAACCCTTGAAGGCGTTGCCCGTGATCGAGAAGTTATAGCCTCCCTTGTATCCGGACGAGGAGTTGTCGATGCTGTGGTCGAAGCCCACGACGATGTAGCCGCCCCAGCCGCCGAGCGATACCCAGGTGTTTTTCCGCATCCGTTCTTCGGCGTAGGCGACTGCCGCTTCGGGGGTGGTCTCCGTACCGGTGAATCCGCCCGAAACCAGTTCGTTGATGAACTGTCCCGGGGCTGGTGTATATTCGTACACCCGGTCCCACGTCGCGCTGCTGGCTCCCGAAGCCGGGCGGCGGTGCGACTCTTCTTCGCCGTGGCATTCGACGGTGAACTCCAGCGTAGCCCGGGTTTCATTGGTGCGCGTGATGCACTTCGAGAGGGTCACTTCGGGTTCGTCGGTGGTGTCCGTTACGGTGAAAACGATCTTTTTGATCCCTGTTTCGGTCGGGGTATAGGTGTACGAAAGCTCGATCCCGACCTCTTGTCCGTCGATCGTCCAACTGAACTTGGGGTTGGTGCCGTTCCAGATGGATGGCCGCAGAGTGATCGTGCGGTCGAGCGATACGGTGCGGGTCAGACCGTCGTATTTGCGTCCGATAGGTACCGCCGTAGCCGATACCGCCAGTGCATCGACCACCTCCACCTCGATTGTCATTTCGTCCGAGCCGTCCTCGTTTTCCGTGCGCAGGGTGACTTCGTATGTTCCGGCGACCTCCTCGCAGAATTCATAGACGGCCTCATCGCCGACCGGTTCGGCTTCGGCGGCACCCGGACGGCGCAGCGTCCAGAGAAAATTGCTGTTCTCGGCCGACTGTACGGTGGGCGCGAATTCGTATTTGCGTCCTTTCACGACCTCCAGCCCGTCGGTCTGCATGGGGAAGGAGATCAGGGGCGGCAGCAGCTCCTGTACCTCGACGAGAACCGTTTCGACGGTCGTGCCGTTCGGGGTGGTTACCTCCAGGTCGATGTAGTAGCCGTTGACGCCTTCGGATATTTCGTTGCCGGAGTCGAACCGGTAGGTGAGCTGCGGTTCGGTCGAGATGATCTTGCCCGTTTCTTCCAGTTTCCAGGAGTAAACGGCCCGATCGACGAACTGGTAGGAGGGCGTAATGGTGAACTCCCGGCCGACCTTGACGGGATAGACGGCCGGGTCGGTGTCGAACGTGATGATCGGCACCTGTTCGACATCGGTGGTGATGAGTTCGTCCTTGTTGCAGGCGACCGCCGTCAGGACGAGCAATATGAAATAGATCCGTATTTTGTTCATGGATGATGATTCTTATTATATGATTAGCGCCAGCAGAAGGCGCCGGGGATGATCCCGACATAGAATTCGTCGAGCAGTTCGCCGTCGGGCGAATAGCGCAGTACGACACCGTTCTGCACGTAATCGATCGCGTCGGCGATATAGACTTCCGAATTGACGGGGTTGATCGTCAGTCCGTAGTAGAGCGTATTGTTGTAGGGAAGGAATGGTTTTACCGGAAACTTGTCGGCCGTTACCGGCAGGCGCCAGACCGCCTTGTTGATGAAGTAGATCGTGTCGCGTGTGCCGTTGAGCTGCACTTCGGAGGGCCAGTCGCCGAATTTGAACTTGAACTGTTTCTCGATCTTGCGGGTTGCGGCGTCGATGCAGTAGAGCGATGGCGCCTCGTGTCCGTAGGGCGAACCTTCGTAGCCACCGTCGGTCACCGTCCAGATCTTGTTGTACTTGTCCATGACCAGCGAGGTGGGCTGGATGCCCACGGTGATCTGGTCGCAGACCTTGTCGGTTTCGGTGTCGATCACCAGGATTCGGTTCTGGTACGACCAGCAGTTGGTGAAGACGTATTTGTCGTATTGCACCATCTGTTCAGTCGAACCGGTTTCGAAATCCATATCCGTTTCGACATAGCCGGTGATCTGGTAGGTCTTGGGATTGACGATGTAGATGCGCGGATCCCAGATTTGGGTGACGTAGGCTTTTTCGTCGCTCAGGAAATGGATGTAGCGGGGCGAAGTGAAGCCCGTGATGCGTCCCACCTCCTTGAAGGTGTTGATGTCGATCGCATAGATCACGCCCGAGTTGTTCACTACGATCCAACCGATACCGTTGCGGATGACCATCGACTGCGCGACGTCGCCCAACTTGATGGCGTTGGCTCTGGCGAAAACTTCATTCTCGACATGTTTTTTCTCCGGATCGTAATAGGAGAGCGAGGCATTGCCGTACATGAAATTCCCTTCGTTGGTGATGAAGAGCCCCTTGCCGGTCACCTCGTCGCCCGAACCTGCGTTGTCGATTTCGAAATCCTCTTTCTCTATCGGACCGTAATCCATGCACGACACGGCCAGCGCCGCGCATGCACAGATTACGATTCCTCTTTTCAACC
>OLHE01002681.1_pt1 | contig 10239 bp, 8 predicted proteins | sample 1605821 | NCBI WGS metagenome assembly OLHE01 (sample SAMN03283250) | human gut metagenome | biome: human-associated habitat; material: feces | host: Homo sapiens | place: USA | collected 2013
GCCCATTCACGGATGGGGATTTCTCCCCATCCGCCTTTCATGCATGGCTACAAGCGCTTTGGCATAACGATAGCGCGGGCGCTGAAATACGTTACGAGGAAATACACACCGTACACCGCAAGGAAGATTGCGGCGGTTGAAAGCGCGGTTGCACTCAAGTTGAAGTTGCCGAACACGAGTACGATGCCTTTCACCGTTTGCATGGCGCAGATGGTATGCGCAAGTGCCACGACAAGCGGAAATGCGAAGCAAACGAGCACCTGTTTGAAGAGCGCTCCTGAAATCATGCGTTGCGGCGCGCCCAGTTTTGCGAGCAGCTCGTAGCGTCGTGCGTTGTCGTTCGCATCGGAGAGTTGCTGTATGGCGAGAATTGCCGCACATGCCACGACCAAGATGAAGCCGATGTACATCGCAAGATAGCTCACAAGCGCGGTGAGGTTATGGCTGTTGGCCTGCACGTCCTCGGCGGTTTGATACATGAACAGGGGCCAGGAGCTTTCCTGCATATTGTTTCTGTCGCTCAAGGCTTGGCAGAAATCGGTAAAAGGCTCCTGCATGCCGTCACTGATTTTCGCATCGAAAACCGCAAAGGCCGGCTTGCCTGTTACGGCATCATCGGGAACGACAATTTGAAACGCCCTCGTGCTCACTCCCGTGCATTCAATGGTGTCTGTCGCGATTTCGCGCTGTGCCTTTAGCTGCACGTCGCCAATGGAGATTGCCGGTTGCTGCGCCGCAACGCTCGTCAGATACGGCTGCGATGTCGCGTAGTCGGACCATAGCAGGCATTCGCCATCGTTGACCGTAACCTGCTCAAGACCGCAAAGCTCACGGGCGGCATTGAAGTCTGAAACCTTAATGAGGGAAGCTTTCTGCTTCGTCGTGTCGGGGGTTATAAGACCCGCGCCAACCGAGTCGAGCAGGTTGAGCCCCGTGAGGTCGTGCAGCGTATCGAACGACACGTCGCTCGGGTAGAAATTGATTTGCGCGGAATTTTCCACCATGCTGTCCCAAGACGGGGCCCCATATTGCTCGGTAAGCTTCGAAAGGCCGACGGCTGCATCGAAATTCGATTCTTCTACAAGGCCATTGACGAGCGATTGCGTGCTTACGTTTCCGTTCTCGTCATAGGCATTGAAGGCGTAATAGCTCGTGAACGACGCGTCGCACCGTATGCCGTTCTCGACGTTTTTCTGCATGGCGTCGATGATGCCAATGCCGCCGCACACGCTTGTAAGCGCGAGGAAGAGCGTCATGGCGATAACCGACATGCTGACGAACGTGGAATTGATGCGCGATGCGAGCTGACGAAGGAAGAACATGTTCAGCCCGCGCAGGTAGAGTGGCTTTGCCATTTGCGCAGCTTTAAGCAGAAAACCCGAAAGCGAGAAGAAGAGCAGTATCGTTCCCACGCTCACGAGAATCGTTTCTATGAGCAGGTTCGACATATCGTCGCCAAGAAGCCCTGTTCGCAGCAGCATGGAGTATGAATAGCCAATGATGCACAGCGAGACGATGAACAGGGCAAATGAAAGCGGCAGGTTGCGCAGGCGAGGCTTATCGTTTTTACGCGAGCCCGCGAGCAGATCGATGAGCTTCGATTTCGCGAGGTGTGCAGAATTCCAAAACATCGATACGGCAAAGATGGCCGCGAAGGTTGCGACGGTCATTGTGAATGCTTTTGTCGAAAACGACAGCGTTACGCCCTCGACTGGCTGAGCCATCATGGAAAGGCACAAGCATGTGAGCGCTTGCGAAAGTGCAACGCCCGCAAGCAGGCCAACCGCAAGTGACGCGGCGCCAACGATAAGCGTTTCGCACGCTGAGATTTTCAGCAAATCCCCCTTCCCCATGCCGAGCGTCAAATACATGCCGAATTCGGCTCTACGGCGTCGAATGAGGAACGCGTTGGCATAGAGCACCAAAAAGCCAAGCACAATCGCGATAAAAACCGATACGCCTGCAATGATGTTAGAAAGGAGCTGAACGACTTCCGAGACGTCGGTTGGCAAGCTTTGTACCGCCGAGGAATCGGCAATGGAATTGAATGCGTAGAAAACCGCTACGCCCAGCACGAGCGTGAAGAAGTAGACGGCGAAATCGCGCGCCGATTTGCGCACATTCGCGAAGGCAAGCTTAACGAGCATTGGTGGCCTCGCTCTCCATTTGTGTGGTTGCGGCAACGATAGTCTCGAAGAACTGCGTGCGGTTGAGTGCGCCTCGTTGGATTTGGCCATAGAGCGCACCGTCGCGAATGAAGATGATGCGCGAGCACCAGCTTGCTGCGAAGGCGTCGTGGGTCACCATGACGAGCGTCGAGCCCATGCGGTTGAGCGTTGAAAACGTTTCGAGCAGCTGTTTGGACGATTTTGAGTCGAGTGCACCTGTGGGCTCATCGGCCAAAATGAGGCTTGGCTTCGTGATGACCGCGCGCGCTGCTGCGGCGCGTTGTTTTTGGCCGCCCGAGATTTGGTAGGGATATTGCTCCAAGATCTCTGCAATGCCCAGCCTCGTCGCGATTTCGTCGACCATGAGAGGTATCTCGCTCGTCGGTTTCTTTTGAATCGTGAGCGCGAGCGAGATATTCTCGCGCACGGTGAGGGTGTCGAGCAGATTCGAGTCTTGAAATATAAAGCCGAGTTGGTCGCGGCGGAATTTTGCGAGCTCTCCCCCGCGCATTTTCGTGACGTCGCGCCCAGCGACGCGAATCGACCCAGAGGTCGGGGCGTCGATCGTCGAGATGCAATTGAGCAACGTCGATTTGCCCGACCCCGAGGGACCCATAATAGCAACGAACTCTCCTGCGTCGACGAAGAAGCTGACTCCTGCGAGTGCGAGGGTTGCCGCCCCCGAATTCTTCTTCGATTTCCCGTATTGCTTTACGATGTTGTCGACCTCAAGCACATGGCCCATGGCGTTTCCTTCCTTCGGTTTATCTGATAATCCAAAGGTACGAAACGCTTCTTTCGGCGCCCTTGCGCCTATCTTACATTTGCCTGACTTTCGCGTTATTTGGCTTGCGGCGGATCGTTCTGACGCATTGCGATGGGTATGCGCATTGTCGCTGTGAATCCTCGCTTAGGTTCGCTTGCAAACGACACGTAGCCTCCGTGCATGATTGAAATGCGGCTCACGAGCGTGAGTCCCAAGCCATGGGCGTCGTAACTCGCATCGGGCGTTGACGCCTGCGCCATAAGGGCTCCTATACGCGACGTGTCGCAGCCTCGTCCGTTGTCGGCAACGGTTAGCGCGAGCATGTTTGAGGGCTCGACATCGAGCGAGAGGGCGATTTTGCACCCTTCGCCATTGTGTCGCATCGCGTTGTCGATAAGGTTTCGTACGGCTCGACGCAGTAGGCGCTCATCGCCCTGTATGGCGCATTCTTGCACGGTGGGGGTATCGAAGAACTCAAGGTCGTATTGCGCATCGATGCCTGTGTTGAGGTAATCGGCCACAATGCCGCGGGCGAAAGGAACCACCTGGATGGTCTCGATGTTCATGGGCTGCGAATCGTATTCGAGCTTCGAGACGATATTGAGGTCTTCGACCAAGTCGCGAATGCGTTCGTTCTGGCGAACTATGACCTCGCCCGATTTCCTCACCTCAGCCGGCGCGTTCGTCGCGTTCGCGATGCGTTCGGCATGCCCCATCGAAATGGCGAGAGGCGTGCGCACGTCATGGCTTACGCCTGAAACCCATCGCTTGCGGGCTTCGTCTTTATGCTGGATGATCGCGCTCGCGGCGTTGACGCTTTCCGCAATATCGGCCAGGGGTCCTTTCATTTCCATATGCGTTGGCACTCCGTGGGCCAAATCGTCGAGAGCCTCTACAGCGGGTGTGATTGCCTTGAGCATGCGACGCCTGGATAAGCTATACACCATAAAGAAGATGAGAGCGTCAAGGTAGATAAGGACTACCCCCAGAACAATCATCGCGACGAGCTCGCGGTTTCCCATGTAATTGATGGGAAACGCCACATACTCGTCTATGGGATATCCTACGATAACGGTGCCATCGTCACGGTTCGTCCCGAAGAATGCTGGGTAGTTTTCGAGGTAGAACGTGCGCGCGGCATTTGCGATGTCGTTTTGAGTGTAGGTGTGATTCGCGATTTCTGGGGGCGCATTGTGACTCCAGAGGACTTCCCCGTCATTTCCCACGAGCATCGCCCAGGCATTTTGCTGGTCGAGGCACGAGACGGTATTGTCGGGAAGCTTGTAGACCGTCGCGCCGCTTTCGTCCTCTGTTGCCGACAGGTTGTCGGTGACCTCAAAAGTCGTGCTTGTGGGCGATCCGTCGTAATCGTGGTTGTTGTAAATCGCGAATTGGAAAACGATATATAGAGCGATGTCGACGAAGAACACCAGTATCGTAAGACCGATGAATAAGAAGGCCTGTTTCGCGAAATACGCAGGCGCGAAGCTTTGGCGGCGCGTGCGATCGATGCGCCATTGGGCGGCTCCATCTCGGGTGGGCGTTGGGGCTTTTTTCTTGAAGAATCCCATTCGCTACTCCTGAACAACGAGCTTGTATCCAAGGCCTTTCGCCGTTACAAGCGATACGGGATGCGAGGGGTCGGCCTCGATTTTCTCTCGAATGCGGCGTACGTGCGTCATGAGCGATTGCCCATACCCGAAGCTGTCGCCCCAGGCGGCGTCGCATAGCGCCTCGCTCGTGACAATACGGTTCGCATTGCGTGCGAGCGCCGTGAGAATATCGCGCTCTTTCACGGTGAGCGATACGCGCTCACCGTTTGGGCGAATCGCTTCTGCGTTCGAGAGGTCAAGCGTGCACGCTGCGAGCTGAAGCGTGTCGGGTTGGGCGGGATAGCAGCGACGAAGCACGGCGCATACGCGCAACACGAGCTCCTGGGGTGAAAAAGGCTTCGGAATGTAGTCGTCGGCGCCCGTGCGCAATCCCGCGAGTCGATCTTCGGTCTCGTTTTTCGCCGTAAGGAACATCACGGGCAAAGGCGCGCCTGCGGAAAGTGACCGCAGGTATTCGCACAGCGTAAAGCCGTCGCCATCGGGCAGCATGACATCGAGCAGCGCAAGCTGGGGGTTTGTTTCGCGGAATACGGCAAGCGCCTCCATGACCGATCCTGCTTGCGAAATTGCGCAAAACCCCTCGGCGCGAAGCACGTCCGCAATCATGCGGCGAAGTTGAGGTTCGTCGTCAACCACCAGAATGCGCTTGTCTCGTAGGCTGTTCTCTACCATAATGCCCTCCTTTTCACCATGCATTATTGCACTCGGGGCGAATGCGAGAGACGCGTGAGCGCGGAAAGTAAGGCAAATGTCAGGTGCGCCTATGCCGGAGTGAAGTCGGGCTGTCTGGGAATGGATGCGATTGAAGTTGCCGGCATTCCGTACAGAAAAATGACATCGAAGCGCTTTAGCATGCAAAAGTGGCGTATACTTTTCCAGTTTCCAAATCTTCTGGAAGGATTCCCATGTTCATTGAACCTAAAGCGGTCGTATGGATCGCCGGCGCAAGCGGGCGATTAGGTCGCGCCATTGAGCATAAGCTCGACCATTCGCGCTACACCATCATTCCAACCGACATCGAAGTCGACATTACCGATCTCACCACGGTCGTGCAGCATGCCGACACCTATCGCCCTGAAATCATTATTAACTGCGCTGCCATGGCGCGTAAAGAAGACGCCGAGGCGAACCCCGATTTGGCCTACAAGGTTAATGCGCTCGGCGCGCGCAATTTGGCCATCGCCGCGACGGGTTCTGACGCAACGCTTGTGCATCTTTCGACCGATGACCTGTTCCCTGGTGTTATCGCCCACCCCATCAACGAGTTCGACAAAACTCTGCCTCCTCATATTTACGGCAAGTCGAAAGAAGCGGGCGAGCGCTTGGTTCGCGAACTGTGTTCTCGCCACATTATCGTACGCTCAAGCTGGGTATATACGGCCAATGAAGACGATCTTATCGCGCGTCTTCTGAAAGCGTGCCGCGAGGGTCAAACTGTCGAAGTACCTACGAATCAATACGCAAGCCCCACGTCGGTCGACACATTGGCCGAGTTCATCGTCGCTGCGCTTGAATGCGACGAATTCGGCACGTTCCATGCGGCCGATAAGGGCTTGTGCAGCCGTTTTGAATTCGCGAAGCACGTGTGCGATTTGGCAGGCGTTCCTACCACGACGCTTGTTGGCCGCCAAGATCCCGCCGAGGCCTATCGCATTGAGCTCGATAACCTCATGATGCGCCTTACGGGTGTGTATTCCATGCCTTCGTGGCAAGACGATGTGAAAAACTACCTGGGCGCCCACGGCCTGCTCGCCGAATAGCCCATAGAAAGGTCGACCATGACCAACGAAAACCAAACCGCCGGCAAGAAGCAGCGCAAGCTGGGCCTTACGTCAGTCATTCTTATCGCGCTTGCGCTCGGCATCGTGTGCGGCGTTATTTTCCATTACATCATTCCTGCGGGAACCGTGCGTGACGACATTTTCGTGAACGGCATCTTCTATGTCGTGGGCCAGGGATTCATTCGTCTTATGCAAATGCTTGTTGTGCCGCTTGTGTTCTGCTCCATCGTGTGCGGCGCGGCATCTATCGGCGACACGAAGACGCTCGGCACAATTGGCGTGAAAACGCTCATCTTCTATCTGTGCACGACTGCGCTCGCTATTACTGTCGCTTTATGCATGGGCAACCTGCTCAATCCCGGGCTCGGCGTCGATATGTCCTCCATTCTGGTGAGCGACACCTCGAGCCTCGATAAGGCGCAAAGCAACAATCAGACGGTCGCCGACACGTTGCTCTCGATTATTCCGAAGAACCCCATTAACGCGTTGGCCTCGGGCGATATGCTCGCTGTCATCTTCTTCGCGCTGTTCGTGGGCATTATCATCTCCATCATGGGCCGCAAGGTTGAAACGGTGCACCGCTTCTTTGAGCAGTTCAACGACATCATGATGAAGATGACCTCTATCGTCATGTACGTCGCCCCTATCGGCGTGTTCTGCTTGCTTTCCCGCACGTTTGCGAACGTGGGCTTTGAGGCGTTCGTGCCCATGGTGAAATATATGCTCGGCGTGCTGCTCGCGCTTGCGGTGCAGTGCCTTGTCGTGTACATGATCATGCTGTGGCTGCTCGCGCGCGTGAGCCCCATCATGTTCTTGAAGAAGTTCTTCCCCGTTATGGCGTTCGCGTTCTCAACGGCAACCTCGAACGCGACCATCCCTCTCAATATGGAAACCCTCGAGCGCAAAATGGGCGTCGATCGCCGTATTTCCTCGTTCACCATTCCTCTGGGCGCGACCATCAATATGGACGGCACGTCTATCATGCAAGGCGTCGCCGTCGTGTTCACCGCGCAGTTGTTCGGCGTGCCACTGGGCCCTGTTGAATACGCCACGGTTATCGCTACCGCAACGCTTGCCTCTATCGGAACCGCGGGCGTTCCTTCGGTTGGCCTCATCACGCTTTCTATGGTGTTCAATTCGGTCGGTCTGCCGCTCGAAGGTATCGCGCTCATCATGGGCATCGACCGTATTCTCGACATGACGCGTACGGCTGTGAATATTACGGGCGATGCAGTGTGCACGACGGTTGTCGCCAAGCAAGCTGGTCGCATCAATATGGATGTATATAACGACCCCGACGCCGGCAAAGACGTCGATGTGCCTGACGCGGCGTAAGCTTTTTAGCGGGCGGCGTGAACGAGCGATTCCGCCGCCCGCTATGTCGGGCTGTCGCATACATCGCGAACCGATTTCATCCAATGCGTCGAGGTCTTCCAAAATCACCTTGGGCGAAGGAAGCTGGACGTACGCGTCATCTCTGCATGCGTGAAATTTTCAGCATGCATACGCCGCATCTTATTGGTTTCCGCTCGCAGCGCGTATTCCGCCGCATTTCTGGCAATGCGAGGAAGTTGGCGCTTTAGCGCGATGAAGCGGTTACCATTTCGTAATCAACAAAAGGCGCTCGTCGAAGCCCCTCCATCAAAAGAAGGTCGCCACGCGAAGCAGGAGCGGCCCCGACGCGCACCGCACGAGAAGAAAGGAGTTCCCCTTGAAAGCCCTGTGGAACAAGTGGAACGATATCAGCCTGATCAAGCGAATCCTTGTATTCCTGATCATTGGCGCTATTCTTGGCGTCATTTTCCCGAACATGGATGGCACTTCGCCCATCGCGGGCATTACCATTCTTGGCAGCCTATTCGTTGGCGCGTTGAAGGCCGTGGCTCCTATTCTGGTTTTCTTCCTGGTTATTGCCGCCTTGGCGAATGCCCATGCCGATGGATCGATGAAGACCATCATCATTATGTATGTGTTCGGCACGTTCATCTCGGCGCTGGTTGCGGTTATCGCGTCTCAGCTGTTCCCTATCGAGCTCACGCTTTCGGGCGTTGAGGCTGCCGAGAAGGCGGCGCCTTCGGGCATTACCGAAGTTCTTGAGACGCTGCTCATGAATGTTGTCGCGAACCCCGTCGATTCGCTCGCCAACGCGAATTACCTGGGCATTCTTGCATGGGGCATTTTGATTGGCGTTGCGTTGCGCGCAGCGACCGAGGCTACCAAGGCTGTTTTCACGAACATCTCCGACGCTATCGCAACGGTCGTGCGTTGGATCATCAGCTTCGCCCCGTTCGGTATTTTCGGCTTGGTCTATGATGCGGTTTCCGCCAACGGCATCGAGATTTTCACTGAGTACGGCATGCTTTTGGCGGTGCTCGTGGGCTGCATGCTCTTCGTCGCGCTTGTCGCCTACCCCATTATGATTGGCGTTATTGCTAAGACGAACCCTTACCCGCTCGTTCTTCGCTGCCTGCGCGAATCTGGCCTTACCGCGTTCTTTACTCGCAGCTCCGCCGCGAACATTCCGGTGAACATGACGCTGTGCCAGAAGCTGCACCTCAATAAAGACACTTATGGCGTTTCTATTCCGCTGGGCGCGACCATCAACATGGGCGGTGCTGCGGTGACTATTACCGTTATGGCGCTCGCCGCGGCTAACACGCTGGGCATTTCGGTCGACATTCCGACTGCGGTTATTCTTTCGGTGCTCGCTGCCGTGTCTGCGTGTGGCGCATCAGGCGTCGCTGGCGGTTCTCTGCTGCTTATTCCCCTGGCTTGCTCGCTGTTCGGCATTCCGAACGACATCGCAATGCAGGTTGTCGGCGTTGGCTTCATCATCGGCGTTATTCAGGACTCCTGCGAGACTGCCTTGAATTCTGCTTCCGACGTTATGTTTACCGCTGCTTCTGAATTCCGCAACATGGCTAAGGCTGGCCAGGCGGTAGACCCCAAGACGTGGGATAAATAAGATTCGCATACGCGCAATCGATTGCAGTGCCACCCTACGGGGTGGCTCTTTTCTTGTTGCCCGGCCTTCGCTCCGCCTTCTCTTTGTCGCGTTGCTGGAATACATGAAGCTTCGAAACCATGAGTAATGGCGTGATTTCGTTTGGCGGTTTAGTGCTTGCCTGAGCTTTGCGATGCAGCGTTTTGGGAATGAAAAGATGAGGGCATTCATCTGGGGCAAACTCGAATGCGCTTATGGGTTTCGAATGCAGCATCTTCCTGCCCAGACCGTGCGAAATTGCATGGCATCGGTGTTCGTTTTTTTTCGATTTTGAACCGAACACCGCCAAGCGAGGCATAGCGAAGCTCGTAGGGCGAAGCGGTAGCGAGCTGTGTCGGGCGATATCGCGCGTCTGGGTGGGAAGAGGTGGGGATATGAGAAAGCCGCCCCGAAGGGCGGCTTTCAGGCAAGCTTGTCTACGATTCGAGCTAGTCGACGTCGATCTTGCAGACCCAGCCGTGCTTGTCTTCCAGGGCGCCATCTTGGATGCCCGTGAGAGTCTCGCGAAGCTTCTTCATCACGGGACCGATTTCGTCTTTGCCATTTGGGAAGGTGACTTCATCATTGGCGCCGTAGACCTTGTTGTCGATTTGGCCAACAGGGGAAATAACGGCGGCGGTTCCGCACAGGCCGCATTCAACAAAGGCGCCAGAAGCGACTTCAGCCCACTCGACGAAGCGCTCTTCGACGTTCATGCCGAGGTCTTTGGCGACCTGTACGAGCGAGCGGCGCGTGATGGAGGGCAGAATCGAGTCGGTGTGCGACTTCGGCACAACGAGCGTGCCATCGGCCTTGACGAACAGCACGTTTGCTCCGCCGGTTTCCTCAACATAGGTGCGCGTCTCGGAATCAAGGTACAGGTTCTCGGCATAGCCCTGACGATGCGCTTCCATGATGGGGCGCAGCG
>OLHE01002689.1_pt1 | contig 10218 bp, 10 predicted proteins | sample 1605821 | NCBI WGS metagenome assembly OLHE01 (sample SAMN03283250) | human gut metagenome | biome: human-associated habitat; material: feces | host: Homo sapiens | place: USA | collected 2013
ACGAGGTTCGCGGCGGCTCGCGCCAGGGCGGTTCGGTCGAGCGGGGCCTCGGGCGCGCCCGCGACAGCAGGGCCCGTGGCCGCGTCGAGCGTCACGCCTCGCGCCCGGGCGATCTGGGCGGCCTCGGCGAGGACCTGCTCGCAGAGCTCGGCCGGCCGCATGGGGGCCCTCTCCGCCCCGCCGGACCCGCGCGAGGCCTCGATGAGCAGGCGCACGTAGCCGTCGAGCCTTTCGACACCGCCGGCTATGTCGCGCGCGGCGGCCGCGAGGTCGGCGTCTTTCTCGTCTTCCAGCTCCTCCGCCACGAAGTCGGCGTTGGCGCGCAGCACGGTGAGCGGCGTCTTGAGGTCGTGGGCGAGTGACGCCATCTGCTCGCGCTGCCCCCGCTCCGCGGCCCAGCGGGCCTCGAGCGACTCGGCGAGGGAGGCCCGCATGGCGTCCATCGCGGCGAGGACGTCGTTCACCTCGCGCACGTTGGTGCTGCCGACCGCGAAGTCGAGCTCCCCCGCGCCGACGCGCTCCGCCGCCTCCGCGAGCGGCGCCATCTTGCGCGAGATCACGCGGCTCGCGCGGCGCGCCACGAGCGCGAGCGCGAGCGCGCTTCCCGCAGCGGCGCAGACGAGCATGAGGTTCTGCGGGTTGGGAAGCAGGCCGGCGAGGTCGCGCGAGACCCACTGCGGCAGGTACTCGCTGACGAGTGCGCAGGCCCCGCCGCCCTTGAGCGGGAACGCGGCGTAGGTGAGGCCCGAGCCCCCGCCCTCGATCTCCACTGTGCCCGGATCAGCGGCGAGTGCCGTACGGGCCATTTCCGTCGCGTCCTCGAGTCGCGTGCTCTCGAGGTCTGTCATCAGCACGTATCCGTCCTTGTTCAGGATGAGGTAGCGGTACGCCGTCGGCACGTCCTGCTGCCCGCAGACGCCGTCGCGTGCCAGGCCCTCCGCGACCTCGCGCGCATTGGCCGGCCCCCAGCTTGCCTCGTAGACGAAGCCCGCGCTGATCGCCGCGGAGAGCGCCATGAACGAGGCGAGCCACGCCGTGGCGACCGCCGCGAACGCGTAGGCGAAGTAGCGCGCGATGACGAAGGAGAGCGGCATGCCCCCGCGACCTCGCGCCCCGGTCCTCAGAGCTGCCACTTGTACCCCATCCCCCAGACGGTCGCGATCGGGTCGGCGCCGGCCTCGGAGAGTTTCCTCCGGGCGCGGCTGACCTGCATGGATATGGCCGCGTCGTCGGCGTCGCTCTCCCAGCCGAGCACCGCCTCGCGTATCTGCGCGCGGCTCATGACCTGCCCGGGGTGGCGGGCGAGGTACTCGCAGATGGCGTACTCGGTGGGCGTGAGCGGCACGGCCTCGCCGCCCACGGCGAGGCCGCGCGCCCCGAGGTCGATCCGCACCTCCCCGAAGGAGAGGGCGTGCGAGCGCGGCCGGCGCTCACGGCGTAGATGGGCCGCGACCTTGGCGCGCAGCTCCGCGGCCCCGAAGGGCTTGCGGACGTAGTCGTCGGCGCCCAGGCCGTAGCCGGCCACGGCGTCCTCCTCGGCCGCGCGCGCGGTCAGGAAGACGATGGGCCCGTCGAAGTCCGGGCGGATCTGCCGCACGAGCTCGAAGCCGTCGAGCCCCGGCATCATGACGTCGCAGAGCACGAGGTCGAAGCGCGAGAGGTCCATCCCCGGGACCGCCGTCGGGTCCGCCTCCCTGACGACCTCATGGCCGTCGCGGCCGAGGACGCGTGCGATCGCGTCGAGGATCGCCCGTTCATCATCTACTGCCAGTATCCTCGCCATGTTCGACCTCCTGAAACTCCCGTTGCATTGTACTTGCGCCGCGCTCAGCGGTCCAGAGCCCCGCGCGCAGCAGAGGGCGCCTCGGCCGCGTCGCACGCGCGGTAGCGCACGCCCGAGCCGCCGCGTGCCTCGATCTCGAGCCAGCCCTCGCCGTTGGACTCCCGTCCGAAGAAGATGAGCTGGAGCTCTCGGACATTGCCCCTGTCGTCCGCCGCGTCCACCAGGTAGACGTAGTTCGCCCCCGCCCCGGTGGCATCGGCGTAGGAGCTTGCGTGGCTGCCGGGCTCGGGCGCGGGCGCCCACATGGCGATCTCAGGGTTGGGCAGCACGCGGTCGGCGATCGAGCGCAGCGCCGACCCCCAGCCGGCGTCGAGCAGGGCATTCCCGCCCAGGACGAGCGCTGCGGAGAGGAGGGCGAGCACGGCGGCGAGCGGCTTCCTACTCATCTGCCCTCCCGTCCTCGAAGCGGCAGAACCAGGCCAGAAGGACGGCGGCGGCTGCCAGGGCGAGCACGAGGCCAGCGAGCGCAGTCGTGAGGAGAGGGCCCGCCGCGCGTGCGGCGTCGATGAAGGCCTCCACCCCGAGCGACCCCAGGCGCGCGGGCCAGGCGAGCGGCACCCAGCTCAGGGGCGTCGCCAGGGCACCGGTGAGCTCGCCGGTCATGAGGCCGTGCGCAAGTCCGCCCACTGAGAAGAACGCGAGGAGCATCCCCGCCGCGCCGGCGCCGATGGCGGCGTTGCGGCCGAGGCGCAGGGCCACGCCGAGCCCCAGCGCGTAGAGGGGCAGGCTGCCCAGCACGATGCCCGCCCAGGCGGCCGCAAGCGGAGCGGGCCCGAGCGGCAGGCGCCCGGCGACACGATCACGCTGCGCACCTTCAATGGGCATACCCCTTTTGCCACCCTGCTCGAAGATGCCCGCGATTACGATTTCGTGGTGGCGAGCGGCGGAGATGGCACAATCGCAGCGGTCACCTATGAGCTGCGCTATTCCGACATCCCCATCCTTCCCTTCCCTTCGGGGACCGCGAATCTGCTCGCCATGAACCTTTCCTCGCCGAATGAGCCTCATGCGCTCTGCAAGGTAGCAGACCAAGGGCAGACGATGTACTTCGATTTGGGCGAGATCGAAACCCCTGAAGCTTCGATCGGGTTCACGATCATGGCGGGTTGCGGCTACGACGAGATCATCATGCGTCTTGCTACGCAGCATAAGCAGGTACTCGGTCCGGTTGCCTATTTCCATGCGGCCTTCACCAACCCCACTCCCCCGCATTCACAGTTCGTGCTCAATATCGATGGACAGCGAATCGAGAGCGACGGCATCGCTGTTGTATTCACGAACTTCTCGCGCATTCAATTCGACCTGATGGTCTCAGACATGAACCTGCCGCAAGACGGGTTGATCGACGTGGTCATCGTCAAAACGAAGACCGCGCTCGAGCTGCTGCCCACGCTCGTTGCAAAAGCGGTCGATCATAGCGGCAACCTAGCCAAGAAGATCGGCAGCTTAGAGGTGTATCGCGGGCGCGAGATCACGATCGAAGCAACACCTGAGATGTACATGGAATACGATGGCGAACCGACGCGCCTTCACACGCCTTTTACGGTGCGTTGCCTGCCGAGGGCGGCGCGCTATATCGTTTCCGATGATTGCATTCGCTACTTCGAAGAGCTCAGAACAACCGCAAAACCCGCTTAGTTCTGATCTTCTGTTGAATGGATCTCGCGATTCTTGCGCGCGACCCACATCTGATAGTTCTTCTTGTACTTCATCTGAATGAGCTCGAGAATGATCGAGAACACCATGGCGAAGTACACCATGAGCTTTTCGAGATGCATGTCGAGGATCTCGATCCCTGAATTGATACCCAGGCCGTCGAGCGTGAGCAGGATACCGATCATCACGATGAACACGAGCGCAAGGATCTTGATCTCGGTATGTTGATTGATGAAGTTCGAGATCGCATCGATGAAGACCATCATGAGCACGACCGCGATGATGACTGCCAGGATCATGATGATGAGGTGCTGGGCAAGACCGACCGCCGTGATGACCGAGTCGATCGAGAACACCAGGTCCATGATCATGATCGTGATGACCGCTTGAGGCAACGTGATCGCGCTCCTGTGCACTTCAGGTTCATGTTGCTCTTTTTCTTCGGTCAAGTTGAGCACGCTTCTGATCTCATCGATCCCCTTGTAGATCAGATAGATTCCGCCTGCCAACAGCACAAGATCGCGCACGGAAAAGCCCATCGGTTCGCCATGGATCTCGATGAACGGGATCGTGAAGAGCGGCGTGGTCATATGCACAAGAAACGATGCGAAGCATAAGAAGAGGATGCGCATGAACAGCGCTCCCAAAAGACCGATCTTACGACCGAGATGTTGCTTTTCGGCGGGGAGTCGATCGGTAGTGATGGCGATGAAGACAAGGTTGTCGACCCCGAGCACGATCTCCAAGAACAGAAGCGTGATAAGGCTGATCCATGCTTCTGGTGTGGTGAAGATCGAAAGGTCGAACATGGGCACAAATGCCATCCTTTATAAAAAAGACCGCTGAGCGGTCTTGAGCTTATATGGAGGCGACGCCCGGATTCGAACCGGGGGTAAAGGCTTTGCAGGCCTCTGCCTTACCACTTGGCCACGTCGCCATAAAAGCCGTTACGAACGATTCGAACGACTGAAAGGTGCACTGGAGCGGACGACGGGGTTCGAACCCGCGACCCTCACCTTGGCAAGGTGATGCTCTACCAACTGAGCCACGTCCGCATGTTGTCTGTTTAAATGGTGGGCGATACTGGGATCGAACCAGTGGCCCCCACCGTGTCGAGGTGATGCTCTCCCGCTGAGCTAATCGCCCACTTAAACAGAATGCCTTTCAGCGGTTGATTAGTATACCTGAATCATAAAGACCGTCAAGCCCTCTGGTTAAAAATATCCATAATAGGGTGTTTGCACGACGGCCGAATGCGCCCATTTGATGAGCGTGATGAAGTCGAATACAGGCAAACCCGTTGCTGCTTGAATGGCGTAGGCATACGGCGGCAGATCGCTGCACTCGAGCAGGATCGCGCCGATCTCTGGATGTTGCTCGACCAGGTCATGGGCCGTCTGTTCGAGATCTTCAGTAAGCCATTTGTTGTCGAGCGTCTCCTCGCCCCAGCGGATAGGTGCGAAGCTCTCCATCGAGCCCACATCTTGGATGATAAGATCATCCAACTGCGATCCGACCCCGCTCAATATCTCATCGTCGATATTATCTGCGCTCGCCGCGAACACCGCGATCTTCTGCTCTTGCTTCAAACCAAGCTTGATGAGTGGAAGCTGACAGAGGCTCGAAAGGAAGACGGGGACACTTACCGCATCGGCAACCTGCTTTTGGAAGTGCGCAAAGTATCCGCACGCTCCCACGATCGCACGCACGCCTTCAGCCTCCAGTTCTTTGGCAGCCTCGACAACGACCATCTCAAGCTCAGGAGCTCCTTCAAAGAGCAGCTCGATATCGAATTCAACCTTCTTATAGAGCACCGGGAAATCGAACGTGGTCGCATTCACCACATTTCCAGGAAGCTTCGGATACTTCAGATCGACCGCGATCACGCCGATCGTGTGGCCTGAAGTGAAATGAGCGGGAACCGAGAAGGTCCCCGCAAGATCTTGAGAATTCACGAACGGGCGTTGCCACGTCATGCCACGACTCCTAACGTAAGGTGCTTGCACACGGTTATTCGGTATAGACGCCCTCATTCAGATACGCGAGCAACGCCTCTTTATCCATATGGCCGATGCCCAGATCCTCGAGCTTCAGGCCGCTTTCGAAATAGTCGGTCTTGTTCATAACGCCGCCGAGCACGATCATCGAGTCGATGATGGGCGTCGGAACGCCGAACTTCTTGCCCAGTTCGTGATAGACATGACAGCCAACCGGCACATCTTCCGTTACGTAGCGATTCTGGATCGTGAACGGACCAGTGCCATAGCCCACTTCCCATTCCTCGTCGAACGGAACGTCGCAGCCCTCGCCCATGTATTCCTGGCCGAGCACGCTCGTGCGCTGATAGAAGACCTTTTTATCGAAAGGCTGGATACCAACGCCGATCGCATTAGCGAGCGCGATCTCTTCGTTGTAGAACTGATACTGCACCTCTGAGATAGACGGGCAGAAACTGTGACTATAGATGCTGTAATCGTGCTTGTTCATATGGAGCACCGTGTTGAAGTTCTCCATCGTGGAAACGCCCAAGAGGGTGCCCGGAACATGGATAACGGGGTTCACGTTCGAGAAACCGATATCGAGCACGGTCTCGCCGCTGACCACACCATCACCCTGGGTTATAGCATCAAAACAACCGAGCGCCTTGGAGCTTTCAAGGAAGTCTTCCTGATCGGTCATCGGCAACGCTGCACCACGCAAGGTGATCGCACGATAGACCAAGCTCACATGCGCATTCATGATGCCGCCTTCAGTATCGACGCGCGTGCCGTAAGGAGCGCTCGACCAGCCGCCTACGATGACCTTCTTCGTGCAACCTGCCTCACGCATCATCTTGCGCAGTTTCAGCGTGCCATAGTTGTCCGGGATGATGTGGATGATCTGACCATCTTCAAGGCACGGGATGAGCGCATTGAAGAACACCTCATGAGCGATAGAAGGAATGCCGACTACGATGAGCTTCGCGCCCTTCACGGCCTCAGCGACCGAATTGGTGACCTTCGCGAATTCTGCGCGACCATAACGAGCGAACCCGTATTTCGTCTGCGTACCGGGAAGCTTCTGACCGATAGTGATACCGGTCCGCTCGACCGTACCAAGGCTTGATTCGAAGAAGGGATCAAGATCGCAGATACGAACTTCTTGCCCTGCAAGCGCGCAATCCGCACCGCACGTCTTACCAACTGCGCCACCACCAAGAACCGCTATGGGCGCGCTTCGCAATTCTTCTACATCGATCATAAGAACGACCTTTCTTAGATTGGATTATTCAATAGCCTATGAAACGCTTCTATGATACGCCAAAAGCTAGCAAGGGGTAAGAGCGGGTTATGCAAGCCCTCTGCATATAAGACTATGCGCGATCGAGTCGGTTTTCTCGTGATCACCTGCGCTGCAAAGGCAGCATCTCGCTCCAAGCATACGTTCGCTATAACCAGTTAGAAGAACTGATGATAACAAGAAGGATTGTGCTCAGAAAACGCAATGTTTAGACTAATCACCATTGAATTCGAGCTTGATCGCTTGCGGACATCATTCAGAAGCTATAGATGAACCGCACGATAAGGATGACGCAGAAAGGAACTCATTCAATGGAAAAAGCAAAACGATTCCCTAAGCTTCTTGTTGCTGCGCTGGCAGCGCTTGCGCTCTCCCTCCTGGCGCTCACTGGCTGCTCGGGCGGCGGTTCATCGTCTGAAGATAAGACCATCACCATCGCGGCGGTCCCAACCCCCCATGCCGAGATCTTGAACGATGTTGTGAAGCCTGCACTTGAGAAGGAAGGCTACACCCTTGAGGTGAAAGAGTTCACCGACTACGTCTTGCCCAATACGGCAACCGAGCAGGAAGAGGTCGATGCGAACTACTTCCAGCACAAGCCCTATCTTGACAACTTCAACGAAGAGCAGGGAACGCACCTGGTAGACGTGGTTGGCGTTCATTATGAGCCCTTCGGTCTGTACTCGACCAAATACACTGATCTCTCCGAGATCCCTAATGGTGCTAAGGTCGCAGTGCCCAACGATGCTACCAACGAAGCGCGCGCACTGCTGCTGCTCGAAGAGAACGGACTCATCGAACTCAACGATGATGCAGGCGTGACCGCAACGAAGGCAGACATCACGAGCAACCCCAAGAATCTCGAGATCGTTGAGATCGAGGCTGCAACCGTTCCAACGGTCATCGATGATGTTGCGCTCGCTGGTATCAATGCGAACTACGCTCTTGAGGGCGATCTGATCGATAAAGCTCTCGTGAAAGAGACGAGCGATTCGCTGGCTGCTCAGACCTACGCCAACCTGCTCGTAGTGAAAGACGGCAATCAGGACAAAGAGGAGATCAAAGCACTTGCTAAGGCTTTGACGAGCGATGAAGTACGCGACTACATCAATGAGAATTATTCAGGCGCGGTGCTCACCGTATTCTAAAAGCTCGACTCAGTCGATCTGCGAAGACCCGGCACTCTGTCGGGTCTTCTTTTATTTGCCCCCTCCCCCTCGGAGCAATGAGATCCGTTGCGCTACAATACGGTATGTTCATGAATAACTCACCATCAAGAGGCACCGAAACGCTATGCAATCGAATCTAACGCTCCAACAACTGCGCTATATCACCGAAGTGGTCGAATGCGGCTCGATCAATGCTGCGAGCCAGAACCTATATGTGTCTCAGCCAGCACTCTCCACTGCCATCAAGGATGCCGAGCAAGAGCTCGGGATCGAGATATTCAATCGCAGCAATCGCGGCATCACCCTCACTCAGGAAGGTGTCGAATTCGTTGGCTATGCCCGCCAAGTCCTCGAGCAGGTCGATCTGCTCGAAGCACGCTATAGCGGTGCAGGCAATAAGGCAGTGCAGAAGCTCTCCATCTCCTCGCAACACTATGCGTTCTGCGTAAAAGCCTTCGTTGACCTCGTCGAAGAATACGATCAAGACGAATATGAGTTCACGCTTCGCGAAACTCGTACCGCTGAGATCATCGAAGACGTAAAAAGTTATCGAAGCGAGTTGGGCGTGCTCTATCTCAGCAATTTCAACAAGCGCGTGATATCGAAAGCGCTCAGCGATGCAGGGCTCGAATTCGTTGCGCTCTTTGAAGCAGAGCCCCATGTCTTTGTTGGCGAGCACCATCCCCTTGCGCAAGAAACATCGGTCAAGCCCGAACAGCTTGAAGACTACACACGCTATTCGTTCGAGCAGGGCGCGAATAATTCATTCTTCTTCTCAGAAGAGCCGCTCAGCCATCTTCCCCACAAGAAGCAGATCACCTATTCGGACCGCGGAACGCTCTCGAACTTATTGACCAATTTCGACGGGTACACCATTGCAACCGGCGTGCTCTCCGATGAGATGAATGCAGGCATCGTTGCCATTCCGCTCGAAGCAGATGAGAAGATGACCGTTGGCTACATTCACCAAGCTGCGCATGACTTGAGCGAACTGGCAAAGCGCTATATCAAGAAATTGCGTGCCTATATCGAGGCGAATCCCACGGTCACCACTTACATCGAACACCCCAATGCGTCTGGCGATGAAAGCTAGCCCTATCGAAGCTGAAGGGATCTTGGCTATTCTTCGGTAGTTGTTTTATTCGTAGCCGTATTGCCGATGGAGCCCTTATCCATACGATGCTCTTCGTCGTTCGGCTCAACATAGATGAGGATGTCTTGGACCTCAGGGAAGGTCTCTGAGAGCTTCTGTTCGATCTCTGAGACCACCTTATGCGAGGCAATGACCGTCATCTCAGGATCGACCAGAATGTGCAGATCGAGGTAGATCTCGCCCTGCAGTCCGCGCGTACGAATCTGATGGGCTTCTTGAACCCCCTCTACGCTCTCGACCACTCCACGAATCTCCGCTGCAGGAATACGTGCTTCGTCGGTGAAGGTAGCGAACGCACTCTTGAAGATATCGAAGGCGGTGAACAGAATAGCCACCATGACGATGAGCGCCATGATGTCGTCTGCCATCTCGATCCCGCAGGCGACCAAGATGAGCCCAACGATAACGCCGATCGAAACGAGGCAATCTGAGAGCGTATGCGCAGCATCGGCTTTGAGGATGTCACTCTTAAGGCGATTCCCCATCCTGCGTTCGTAGGTAGTCACGAACAGATTGACCGCGAGCGTGCCCACCATGACAACGAACGAGATAGCCGTAACTTCCGTGTGATAGCTGCCTTCAATGAGCGAAGTGACCGCACTCGACCCAACTTGATAGGCGGCGAAGATGAGCATGAGCCCGATCATAAGCGAAGCGAAGGTCTCCAGCTTGAAATGACCGTAGGGGTGCTCTTTATCGGCTGGACGCGTAGCAAGGCTGATTCCAATGAGGCCAACTACGTTGCCCGCAGAATCGAAGATCGAATGGATGCCATCGGCTTGCATTGCGGTCGAATACGAGATGGTTCCGTAAACGAACTTCGCGAGTGCCACCGCAAGATTGAGCAAGAGCACCGCAAGCAGCACACGCCTCACGGTGCTCGTTCGCTTTTCATGATTCTGTAGGCTCAAATGAGACATAATGCTCCGAGGTGATCGCAACGATGCTTCAGCAGAAGATCGTACTGAACTTTGGTTCCATAGTATGAAAAAGGCCCTCGTTTCCGAGAGCCTTACTTTTTTAGCTGGTGTCGGAGGCGGGATTTGAACCCGCACACCCGTTCAAATGGGCACTAGCACCTCAAGCTAGCGTGTCTGCCGTTCCACCACTCCGACGTG
>OLHE01002692.1_pt1 | contig 10204 bp, 8 predicted proteins | sample 1605821 | NCBI WGS metagenome assembly OLHE01 (sample SAMN03283250) | human gut metagenome | biome: human-associated habitat; material: feces | host: Homo sapiens | place: USA | collected 2013
CGAGGCACAGCAAAAAGCTGTGCGCGAAGCGTATTTCTTGCTCGAGGATGTGGGTCATGAGCTTGCGCGCTATCAGGCGAGCATCGATTTTTCGGAAGACGAGCTCGAAGTGCGGCAAACGCGCCTTTCAGCGCTTCAGGGCATCATGCGCGGCTATGGTCCAACGATGGATGAGGTCTTCGCAACCTTCGCTGAAGCGAACCAGCTCATTGCTTCTTATGATTCGTGCGACGAATTGCTTGCGGAGGCGAAACAGGCGCGCGAAGAGGCCGAAGATAAGCTCGTTTCGGCGGCTGATGCGCTCGCGGCTGCTCGCGAAGAGGTGGTGCCGCGCTTTTCTGCTGCGGTCACCGCTCAGATGGCTCGTCTTGAGATGGGGAGCGCTTCTTTGGTAGTGGAGCTTCAGGATCTTGCGCGCGAAGCGTGGACGCGTTGGGGAACGCAGGCGCTCGATTACCTGTTCGTTCCTGGTGCCGGGCTTTCTCCGCAAAAGCTATCGGCTATCGCTTCGGGCGGTGAGGTCAGTCGTGTGATGCTGGCGCTCAAGGTGGTGCTGGGCAGTTGCGATGATGTCGATACGCTCGTTTTTGACGAGATCGATGCGGGCGTTGGAGGCAAGACCGCGCTCGCGTTGGCGGCTGTGTTGAAAGACTTGGCGCAGACGCATCAGCTCATCGTGGTCACGCATTTGCCGCAGGTTGCGGTAGTGGGAGACGCCCATTATCTTGTCGAAAAGCATGAAGCGCCCGAACTTACCACTGATATCCGAGTGCTGTCTGCTGAAGAGCGTGTTGCGGAAGTTGCCCGCATGCTTTCTGGGCGCGTTGATGAAACCTCGCTTGCCCATGCAAAAGAGCTGCTCGCATCTGCTCATTAATACGATAGAGGTTTGTTATGCAACAAGAGTTGATCATCGGATGCCACCTGTCTTCAGGAAAAGGTTATGAGGCGATGGCGAAGACCGCGCAGAGCATCGGCGCTAACACGTTCGCCTTCTTCACGCGCAACCCACGCGGAGGGGCGGCTAAAGCGATCGATCCTGAGGATATCATGCGTTTCGAAGAGGCTTGCAAAGAGGCGGGTATCGATAAGATCGTTGCGCATGGCTCCTACACGATCAACCCGTGTTCAGCGAAGGAATCGGTGCGCGAATTCGCCCTTCAGGCGCTCGTGGATGATCTTGCGCGTATGGAGTACACGCCGAACCAGCTCTTCAACATGCATCCTGGTTCGCATACGGGGCAGGGGAGCGACGTCGGGATCGAGCAGATTGCTGAAACTCTGAATCAAGTAATCACGCCCGATCAGACCACCACGCTCCTTCTTGAGACGATGGCGGGCAAAGGATCGGAGGTGGGATCGACCTTCGAAGAGATAGCAGCGATCCGCGCGCGCATGGACTGTCCTGAAAAGGTTGGCGTTTGCCTCGACACGTGCCACGTATGGGATGCAGGGTACGACATCAAGGATGACTTGGACGGCGTGCTCGACAAATTCGATCGCGTGATCGGTCTCGAGCATCTGAAGGCGCTCCATATCAACGATTCGCTGAATACGTGCGGTGCACATAGGGATCGGCATGCGCGCATCGGAGAAGGTCAGATCGGTGCAGAGGCGCTCGTGCGCGTACTCGAACATCCTGCTTTGCAGGGGCTACCGGCCATTCTCGAAACGCCGAACGAGCTTCCTGGCTATGCCAAGGAGATCGCCTTCTTCCGCGAAGCTGTTGGCCAGTAAGAGCGGAGCCAAAAACGAGACAAAACAAAAGCGGGGCAAAATTCAGGTCGCGTTGATGCGAAGAGGTCTCTTTTGCGCGCGCACGCAGGCGGGCCAGCGCGCGCTCGCTTGTTCTGCGGTTGATTCTGCAGGTTTCCTGATTGTTGCTTGCGTATCGCGGATTGATTGTTTACGACGAAAGCGTCTTTTATATCCCCCTCATTTTGCATATCGCGCAGCCTTCGTGCTCGCATACTGCCAATAGGTGTACCAGTCTAAGGAGGACATGGTGAAATTCTTTTTGGATACCGCTGATCTTAAGGAAATCGAGGAGGCGAACAGCTGGGGCGCGATCGCGGGCGTTACCACCAACCCCACGCTCTATTCGCGCGTCGGTGGCAAGCTTTCCGATTTCCACGAGCATATCAAAGCTATTTGCGACATCGTGCAAGGCCCCGTTTCGGCCGAGTCGGTCGCGATGACGCGTGACGAGATCTTCGCCGATGGCAAGAAGCTCCACGCGATCGATCCCGAGCATGTGGTCGTGAAGGTTCCGACCATGATCGAAGGCCTGGCTGCAACGAAGATGCTCGCTGCTGAAGGCATTCCGGTGAACATGACGCTGTGTTTCACGGTGCCGCAGGCGATCCTTGCTGCACGCAGTGGCGCGCGCTATATCTCACCGTTCGTCGGCCGCTTCGACGATATTTCTGAAGATGGCATTCCGCAACTGGTGAATGTGGTCGAGGCTATGGCGAACTATGATTTTGGCCATGAATGCGAAGTCATCGCTGCATCGATCCGCAGCGCGAACCATGTTACCCAGGCGGCGCTCATGGGTGCCGACATCGCCACTGTGCCCTTCGGCGTGCTGAAGAAGTGCATCGAGCATCCTCTTACCGAGCGTGGTCTCGTTTCCTTCCTGAACGACTGGGAGAAAGTAGCTAACGCATGAGTGAAGACGTGCTCGAGCAAAGCTCGGAAGCTGTGACCGAAGAAAAACCGAAGGCAAAGCGCGGTCGTCCTCGTAAAACGGACGCAGAAAAAGCGGCAGCAGATGCCGCTAAAGCTAGTGAAGAAGCGAGCGAAGCTCCTAAGCGCAAGCGTGGTCGTCCGCGCAAGAATCCGCTTCCCGAAGAGGCGGCTGCACCCGCAGCGGAGGCAAAACCTGAAGCAGGCGCTCCGAGCGCGGAGGCATCTGGCGATCATGAAGCATTTGCCAAGCCGTCAGGCGAGCGTTCGTTCGATCGTGGCGAGCGCAACAGCAATGCTAACAACAGCAATGCTAACAACAGCAATGCTAACAACCGTCGCAATAATCAGAAGAACAATCAGAAGAACCAGGGCAAGCAGAACAATAACAACCATCGTCGCCAGCGCCGCCAGCATGGCAATAACTACCATCGCGAGCCGGTCGTCCCGCAGACCACGCGTGAGGATCTTGAGAAACTCAAGGTCGCCGAACTCCGCGAAAAGGCCGATGAGCTGGGCGTCGATCACAAGGGCCTCAAGAAGGCCGAGCTTGTCGACGCGGTGCTCGATGCGAGCGTGAAGGCCGAAGGCTTCGTCGAGACCGCAGGCGTGCTCGATATCCTTTCCGATGGGTATGGCTTCTTGCGCACAGGCGGTTATCTGCCTGGGGAGAACGATGTGTACGTGGGTCTGTCGATGATCCGCCGCAACGGCCTGCGCAAGGGCGACTACATCAAAGGAACGGTTCGCCCCGCCCGTCCGAACGAAAAGTACGCGGCCCTGCAGGAGATCGAAAGCGTCAACGGCACGCCTATCGCAGAGCTGGGCAAGCGCGTGAAGTTCTCCGACCTCACCCCGGTATTCCCTGATGAACGCCTGGTCATGGAGCATGGCAAGAACACGCTCACTGCACGCGTGATCGACTTGTGCTCACCGATCGGCAAGGGTCAGCGTGGCCTCATCGTTTCGCCGCCGAAGGCTGGCAAGACCACCATCTTGAAAGACATCGCTGCTTCCATCACGGCGAACAACCCTGAAGTTCACCTCATGTGCTTGCTCGTCGATGAGCGCCCTGAAGAGGTCACCGACATGCAGCGTTCGATCCGTGGTGAGGTGATCGCTTCCACGTTCGATATGCCGAGCGAGAACCACATCGCCGTTTCCGAAATGGTCATCGAGCGTGCGAAGCGCATGGTCGAGGAGGGCAAGGATGTGGTCATCCTGCTCGATTCGCTCACGCGTCTTGCACGTGCGTACAATCTGGCGCAACCTGCATCGGGCCGTATCCTTTCTGGTGGTGTCGATTCGACGGCGCTCTATCCGCCCAAGAAATTCTTGGGCGCTGCACGTAACATCGAAGGCGGCGGTAGCCTTACCATCCTGGCTTCTGCGCTGGTCGATACGGGCTCGAAGATGGACGAGGTCATCTTCGAGGAGTTCAAGGGCACCGGCAACATGGAAGTGAAGCTCGATCGTGCGCTGGCGGATCGTCGCATTTTCCCGGCTATCGATCCGGTCGCTTCTGGCACGCGCCGCGAAGATCTGCTGCTCGATCAGCAAGAAGCGCCGCTCATTTGGGCTGTTCGCAGGGTCCTTGCGAGCCGCAACAGTACGGAGAATGCGATGAACTCGCTTCTGAAGAGCCTGCAACAAACCAATACCAATCAAGAATTCTTGATCCGTGCCGCTAAGAAGTGGCAAGGTCGTCAACTGGAAGATGTCGAACTCTAAGCTCGTGCGCTTAGAGTGCGAAAGGGAATTCAATGTCTGAAAACTCAGCTACCCCTGAAACAGCTTCACCCACGCCTCCTCCTCCGGCAGGTCAGCCCTATGGCGCGAATCAACCGTATGTCGCAAAACGCGTGAAGAAACGAAAAGGGGTGCGCGTTTGGGTCGTCGTGCTCCTGGTGATCTTGGGTATCCTTGTTGGCACGCTCGTAGGGAACAACGTCCGCACCAATCCGTATCTCACGTTCCAGGATTCCATCGGCGTGATCGACCTTGATGGCACGATCGGCCAGGATGATGGCGCGAATACGCCCGAAGGGCTCCTTGCTCAGCTGCAAAGCGCCGCAAACGATCCGTCCATCAAAGCGGTTGTGCTTCGCGTGAATTCAGGCGGAGGTGCCGCGGCAGCTGGTGAAGAGATGGCGCAGTACGTGAAGGATTTTTCGAAGCCGATCGTGGTCTCGACCGCTTCGGGCAATGCTTCGGCGGCTTATCTCATTTCCTCACAGGCCGACTATATCTATGCCAATGAAGCCTCGAGCATCGGTTCGATCGGCACGGTCATCCAGGTTACCGATTACTCGAAGTTGCTCGACTTGCTCGGTATCGATGTGCGCACCATCACCTCAGCAGATAGCAAAGATGCTTCGTATGGGAATCGTCCGCTCACTGATGAAGAGGTGAAATACTTCCAAGCTCAGGTCGATCAGATCAACAAGAGCTTCATCGAATCGGTCGCTGAAGGTCGTGGCATGGAAGTTTCTGCTGTTCAGAAGCTTGCTACCGGCATGGCGTTCACGGGTGCCGATGGTGTGGAGAACGGGCTTATCGATGAGATCGGCACGTACAAAGATGCGTGCAATAAAGCCGCTTCTCTTTCTGGCGTAAGCTCATACAGCATCAAGTATCTCGGTACGAACGACCTGGGGCTTGTCGACGTCCTTTCGCTGCTTTTAACCGCAGAGGAGAAACAACCGCAGGAATCAACGAACACGATTTTAGAAGGAGCTTCCACCAATGGACAGCTATCCTAGTCGCAATATCGTTTGGCCGCGCCGTGCGGTCGTGACCGCTGGCATGCCCTACGGCAATAAGCCGCTTCACTTCGGGCATGTTGGTGGCGTATTTGTGCCCGCTGACTGCTTCGCACGTTTCCTGCGCGATAGGATCGGGCCCGAGAACGTGTGCTTCGTTTCGGGAACCGATTGCTATGGTTCGCCGATCGAAGAGGGCTATCGCAAGGAAGTGGAAGCGGGAATGTTTTCCGGCACGATCAAGGAATACGTGAAGCGCAATCACGACCTTCAGGCTGAAACGCTCAAGCGTTACGACATCAGCCTCGATATCTACGAGGGCAGCGGGTTAGGGCATGCCGGGGAAGTGCAGCACACCATATCCGAGGCCTATGTGAAACGCCTCTACGATCACGGCTTCCTTCATCTTGAGAGCACCCAGCAGTTCTACGACACCAAAGAAGATATGTTCTTGAATGGTCGCCAGGTGGTGGGGCATTGCCCTGTTCAAGGGTGCAAGAGCGAAAAAGCATATGCTGATGAATGCGATCTGGGCCATCAGTACGATCCTGCTGATCTGATCAATCCTATTTCGTCGGTTTCGGGCACGGTGCCTGAGATGCGCACGGTGAACAACTGGTATTTCGATCTGCCGAGCCTTGCTTACATCGTGAAAGATTATGTCGAAGCGGCTGAACAGGACGAACAGGTTCGCCCGCTCGTTCCTAAGACCATCAAGGAATTCCTCGTTCCGCCCATCATCTATATAAAGGTGGAGCTCTACGATGCTTATACGCAGATCGTCGATAAGCTTCCTGCGCACGAATACCACGATGCAGCTAAGGGCAAGCAGAGCTTCGAGCTCGAGTTCGCCTCAGTGGCTGATCGCGATCAGGCGCGTGGCGTGCTCACCGAAGCGAACATTCGCTTTCGAACCGGTAAGGCGCTCGTGCCGTTCCGTATCTCGGGCAATGCTTCGTGGGGCATTCCGTGCCCAGAGATCGATGGCGTGAGCGGTCTTACGATCTGGTGCTGGCCGGAAAGTCTCTGGGCGCCGCTTTCCTTCACCATGGCGCGCAACGACGAACAAGGGTTATCACGCGCGCTCTGGCGTAAGTTCTGGTGCAGCAAGAATGCTCATGTCTACCAATTCATCGGGCAGGATAACCTGTATTTCTATGGCGTTGCCCAGCCCGCGCTCTTCGCTGCGCTCCAGGAAGAAAAGCCCGTGGTGGAAGATGCGCCCGATGGGGAATTGCAGCAGACCAAGCTCATCGCGAACCACCATATCCTCTTCGGCGATAAGAAAGCCTCTTCGTCTTCGGTGGTGAAGCCACCGACGGCAGACGAGTTGCTCGAGTATTATACGGTCGAACAGCTGCGCGCGCATTTCTTGGCGCTTGCGCTCGATCAGAAATCGGTCGGTTTCAAGCCGAAGGTCTTCGAACAAGATAGCGCCAAGCGCGACGATCCGCGTGTAGCCGACCCTGTGCTCAAGGAAGGAGCGCTGCTCACTAAGGTATTCAACCGTCTTGCGCGCAGCTGCTTCTACGAGGCGCAGAAGAACTTCGAAGGCTACATGCCGCTCGGCCGGGTGAGCAAAGAGGTGCTCAAGAAGGTGTACAACGTGATGTGCGCCTATGAGGAGACTATGTATAAGGTCGAGCTTCATTCGATCATGTCGCAGATGGACGAATTCATCCGCTATGCCAACAAGTACTGGTCGAGCCACATCAAAGAGGCCGATCAAGAGGGAAGCGAGGAGCTGCGCCGTCAGACGCTGGTCGATTCGTTCTACCTGCTGCGCATCGCCACGCTGCTCATGCATCCGATCGTGCCGCGTGGCACCGAGAAGATCTGCGATTTCATGAATTTCGATTTCGACGAATTCTTCAGTTGGAACTACGATTTCGACAGCATGGAAGAGCTCTGCAATGCTCACGAACTTGAAGCAAAGCGCCATCGCGTGCGCGATCTTCCCCCTCGCACGGACTTTTTCAGCTTTCATCCCTCACAGAAGAAGTAATGTGCTACTATAGCTAGGCTCATTTCGCACTTGGTCGGAAACCAAGGCACTAGAAGGAGACCAACATGAAAAAAGATATTCATCCCGATTATGTCGACTGCACCGTAACGTGCACGTGCGGCAACACCTTCCAAACTCGCTCAACCAAACCTGAACTCCGCGTCGATATCTGCAACGCGTGCCATCCGTTCTTCACCGGCACCCAGAAGCTCATCGACTCCGGCGGACGTGTTCAGCGTTTTGCTAACAAGTTCGGCACCGCAACCGAGACCGTTGCTGCTCGCGAAGCTGCTAAGAAGGCAGAGCGCGCTGCAGAGGTCGAGGCAATGGAGGCTGCGAAGAAGGCGGATCGCGAAGCTAAGGCTGCTGCTAAGGCTCAGCGTGCTGCTGAATACGCAAAGAAGGCTGCTGCTCAGGAAGCCGCCAAGGCAGACGAAGAAGCTGCTGCCAAAGAGGCTGATGAAGCTGCGATCGAGGCTAAGGAAGAAGCCGCTATCGAAGAGGCTGTCGAAGCCAACGAAGCAGCGGAAGCAACCGAAGCGCCTGCAGAGGAGAGCGCTGAGTAGTCGTTCGTTCGCCTGTAGCGCATACAAGAACATATCCTTACGACACATTTTCGTAAGAGGAGTGAAAAGGAAGAGAGTCGCACGTTTGGGGCTCTCTTCCTTTTTGCGTCGTGCGTTCTTGTGTTGTGCATTCGCGCGTCTCGCTATCCTACAAAAGGTTTACGGCTCTTTTGTAGCTTCTGGTAATCTGTCAGAATTGAAGACTGAAACTACAATGAGAGGGAGACAACTATGATCGATAAAAGTGCATTTCGCGATCTATCCTATGGGCTCTACATCGTCTCTTCGATGAAAGACGGCAGGGCGGTCGGCTGCGTGGTCAATACCTTTGCTCAGGTGACATCGGATCCGCCGCAAGTGAGCATCGCGATCAATAAGGACAACTACACCACCCAGGGCATCCTTGAAACAGGTAAGTTCGAAGTGAGCGTTGTGTGCAAAGAGGCTTCGATGGAGCTTATCGGCATGTTCGGTTTCCATACGAGCGAGGACACCGATAAGTTCCTAGATTTCGAGGATAAGGAATCTTCACAGGGAATCCCCTACATCGCGGAGCAGATCTGCGCTCATTTCTCCGTTAAGGCCAAAGAGCAGCTCGATCTGGGTACGCATATCTTCTTCTTGGGCGATGTGGTCGCTGCTGAAAAGGTCGAGCATCTCGAACCGATGACGTACGCCTACTACCATGAGGTGAAAGGTGGACGCACGCCAAAGAACGCTTCGGTCTTCTCAAGTGATGAGCTTGAAGCGGATGCAAAAGCGAAGAGCGAAGCTTCTGCGGCTGCAGGCTCTGGCAGCGCGAAGAAGATGCGCGTGGGTTGGAGGTGTCCGATCTGTGGACATATCGAATATGCTGATGAGCTCCCGCCGGATTATATCTGCCCGATCTGTGGAGCGCCAGGAAGCACGTTCGAACGTATCGAGATCGAGATCGACGAGTAGCCCGTTCGATCGTGCGTGTTCGCGCGGCGGTGCTTTTCGTTGCGGCCGTTGCGTCTCACGATTAAAACGTTTCTTCACCGAGCCAGCGCACACCCCGCGCTGGCTCTCCTTTATGATAGGGTGATCATCATGATCATAGGGAGGTAGACCATGAATGTTGAATTGCTCCAGTATCCTGAAGATCCCGAGCGTGCTGTCGCGACCGCTGCGCGTTTATGCTATGCGCCGGTTGGAGCAAAAGAGCTCATGGAAACCATGCCTCCTGAGCGCGTGGAAAGCGTACTCTCAACCATCATGAAGTCGGGCCATTTCTCAACGCTCGAGCACGTGAGCTACACGTTCGCCGTTGATGGGGTGTCACGCGCGCTCACGCACCAGCTGGTGCGCCATCGCCTGGCGAGCTTCAACCAGCAATCCCAGCGCTATGTGAAGTTCACTGATGGGGTAGGCATCGTGAAGCCTGAAACCGTGGCAGAAGACGAACATGCCAATGCGGTGTTCGACGAAGCTATCGACACGATCCTTACTGCATATCAGACTATGCTCGAAGCAGGTATTCCCGCTGAAGATGCGCGCTACATCCTTCCTAATGCGGCCGAGAGCAAGATCGTTATCACGATGAACATTCGTGAGCTTCTGCATTTCTTCGAACTGCGCTGCTGCAATCGTGCGCAGTGGGAGATTCGCGAACTTGCGCATCGTATGCTCGAGTTGGTGCGCCCGACCGCTCCTTACATCTTCAAGGATGCAGGTGCGGGATGTGTGCGCGGTGCGTGCCCTGAAGGCAAGATGACCTGCGGCAATCCTTTCCCTCGCGTGATGCGCGACTAAAGGTGACAAACTACCCGGTCGTTCGACACCGGACGTGAAAAGTTCGTGTGAGCGTTCGCTCGTTTCTTTCCATTCGTATATGTTTCGTGTATCCTTACGAATCGTATTTGAGCCGCCTGGCTCAAAACATCCCCACGCACGTTAAATCTGGGAAAGGGGCTTCGTGTGAAACTGGTTGTAACCGAGAAGAACATTGCAGCGCAGAAGATCGCTGATCTACTCGGCGTTGGAAAGCCGAAAGCAGACAAGGTGTATTCGACCCCCGTCTATCGCTTCGAGCGCGATGGCGAAGAATGGGTCACGATCGGTCTGCGCGGACATATCTTAGAGCCGAACTTCGTACCAGCGCTCACCTATAAGAAGCGTGGCGGCTGGATCGGGGTCGATGCTAACGGCGAGATGATCCCTGC
>OLHE01002703.1_pt1 | contig 10181 bp, 3 predicted proteins | sample 1605821 | NCBI WGS metagenome assembly OLHE01 (sample SAMN03283250) | human gut metagenome | biome: human-associated habitat; material: feces | host: Homo sapiens | place: USA | collected 2013
CGTGACCCTGGACGGCTACGACCCGCTGGGCATGGAGCTCCATCTCACCGGCGCCACCAACAATGTCGGTGAAATCCGCCTGCAGCCCAACCTCAGCGGCGAGGACTACTACGGCGACGCCAACGACCTGCTCTTCGACGAGTCCGTAATGGAAGAGGAGGAAGGTTCGGCCCAGGGCGTTTCGGCCCTCACCGGCGCCAACGACAACATCTACTACAACACGGCCTCGTACAACTTCGGCCCGATGTACTTCCGTTACCGCGGTCTGGACAGCCAGTACCAGAGCGTCTACCTCAACGGTATCCGCATGAACGACCTTGTCCGCGGCAGCTTCACCTTCAACAACCTGCTGGGCATGACCAGCCGCGCCTTCCGCAACAAGACCACCACCGTAGGTCTCGACGCGTCGACCTACGGCTTCGGCGACATCGCCGGCAGCGTGAACTACAACACCACCACGGACCTCTACGCTCCGGGCTTCAACGGCTCGGCCGCCTTCACCAACAGCAACTACATGTTCCGCGCCATGGGCACCTATTCCAGCGGCCTGAACAAGAAGGGATGGGCATTCACCGTCAGCGCCATCGGCCGCTACGCCAAGGAAGGCGTTGTCGACGGCACGTTCTACAACAGCGCCGGTCTGTTCGCCTCCATCGAGAAGGTGTTCGACGCCAAGAACTCGCTGACCCTCACCGCTTTCGGCGGTCCGACGCAGCGCGCCACGGGCAGCGCCGTAGTCCAGGAAGCCTACGACCTGGCCGGCAGCAACCTCTACAACCCCAACTGGGGCTATTACGACGGCAAGAAGCGCTCCTCGCGAATCACCGAGACCTTCGACCCGACCGTGATGCTCAACTGGCTCTTCAAGGACGACAAGACTACGGTCAACACCGCCGTGGGATTCCGCAGCATGTACTACAACCGCACGGCCCTGCAGTACTTCAAGGCCACCGACCCCAACCCGGCCTACTACCGCTATCTGCCCTCCTACTTCGAGGACCGCGACGACCCCGAGGCCGCCGAGCTCTACACCTACCTCTGGAAGAACGACGAATCCTTCCGTCAGCTCAAGTGGGACGACATGTACTACATCAATGAGCTCAACAACATCCAGAACCAGACCCTGAGCGACGCCGAGAAGAAAGGCTCCTCCTACATCATGGAGAACCGCATCAACCATCAGCTCAACTTCATGGCCAACTCCTACGTCAACACCCGTCTGAACAGCATCCTCAGCCTCCAGGGCGGCCTGAGCTTCAACTACACCAAGAGCTCCAACTACAAGACCATCCGCGACCTCATGGGCGGCGAGTTCTGGCTCGACATCGACCCCTTCTCGGACCGCGTGATGAGCCTCGACCCGCAGCAGCTGCAGAACGACCTGGACAACCCCAACCGCCGCGTAGGCAAGGGCGACCGCTTCGGCTATGACTACGACATCCACGCCATCCGCGCCGAGGCCTGGCTGCAGAACGTGATCAACCTCCCGCACTGGGACATCAACTACGGCCTGCAGATGAGCTACTCGCAGTACTACCGCGACGGCAACATGCGCAACGGCCGCGCTCCCCTGAACTCCCTGGGCAAGAGCCGCACCCTGCGCTTCGACAACGCAATGGCCAAAGTCGGCGCCCTCTACAAGCCCGACGGCCGCAACCAGTTCGCCCTCCATCTCGAATACGGCAGCCGCGCTCCACTCTTCGACCAGGTATTCATCGCTCCGCGCGTGAAGAATACCGTAGCCGAGGGCGTAAGCTCCGAACGCGACTTCTCCGGCGACATCTCCTACATCTGGAACTACCGCCGCTTCCGCGGAACGATCACCGGCTTCTACACCATGATCGACAACGCCACCGAGCGCACCGGCTTCTACGACGACGACTACCAGACCTACGTGAACTACGTTCTCACCGACGTCAAGCGCGTCCACAAGGGCGTTGAGCTGGGCATGGAATTCAAGATCACCCCCAGCATCACGGCAACCTTCGCCGGCCAGTACAGCCGCTTCCAGTACAAGAATAACCCCCAGGGCACCCGCTCCTTCGAGAACGGCCTCTACGCCGACACCACCCGCACCGTCTACCTGAAGAACTACTACATCGGCTCCACTCCCCAGTACGCCGCCAACATCGGCATCGACTGGGCCGCTCCCAAGAGCTGGTTCTTCAACATCAACGGCACCTTCCAGGGCGACGCCTACGTGAACCTCGCACCCCGCTACCACGAGACCTTCCCCTCGCTGTGGGAGCAGTTCGGCAGCTCCGTCGAGGAACTCCAGGCCAAGGTCGACGAGCTCACCGCCCAGGACAAGCTCAAGAACTCCTTCACCCTCAACGCCTCCATCGGCAAGCTGATCTACCTCAACCGCAAGGTCAGCATGAACATCAATCTCAACGTCAACAACATCCTCAACAAGAAGGACATCGCAACATACGCCTACCAGCAGGGACGTCTGGACGTCAAGGAATACAACCGCGACAAGTACCCCACCCGCTTCACCTACGCGCAGGGTATCCGCTTCTACCTCAACGTCGGCGTGCGTTTCTAATCTATAAATTGCATCGAATATGAAAAAAACTCTCATATTACTTGCCGCAGGCGCAGCCATGCTGGCCGCCTGCGACGACGACTTCACCCGTCCGCCGCTGGTGCTCCCCCCGACGGTACAGGTTGAGCCCACGATTACTATGGAGGCTTTCAAGGAGCAGTTCTGGGGAACGATGAACGCACCCGCCGAGGTCGGTTTCCTCAACGCCAACATGGACTCCATCATCTTCAAGGGCCGCGTATGTTCCTCCGACGAGACCGGAAACATCTACAAGAACATCATCGTCCAGAGCACCGACGAGAACGGCGAACAGATTGCCCTGACTTTCTCCGTCAACGCCTACGACCTCTACGAGTATGCGCCCTTCGGCCAGGAAGTGGCCGTCTACGCAACGGGCATGAGCATCGGCGGATACCATAACCTGCTGCAGTTCGGCGCCGTGAGCGGCACGACCATGAGCTTCATGGACGAGAGCCTCTTCCATGCCCACGTAATCCGCACAGGCATGGGTCTTCCCGAGCCCGAGAAGGTCGATACCACCGAGTGTACCGTAGCCGACGTTATCGCCGCCAAGGCCGACGAGCAGCTGCTGCGCAAATGGCAGAGCCGCCTGGTTCGCGTCAAGGACGTTTCATTCGTCGACGCCGGCCAGCCCTTCGCCGGCGCGCAGACAACCAACCGCTACGTGACCGACGCCGACGGCAACCGCCTCAACGTCCGCAACAGCTCCTACGCTTCCTTCAGCGACGAGCTCCTGCCCTACGGCACCGGCAGCGTTACCGGCATTCTGAGCTACTACAACAACGACTGGCAGATTCTCCTCATCGACGCCGCCGGACTCGAAGGCTTCAGCGGCGAGAATCCCGGTCCCGTCGGCCCCGAGAATCCCGTAGAACCCGAAGGCGACGGCACAGCCGAATCGCCCTACAACGCCGCCAAGGCACTGCAGCTCGCAAAAGCTCTCGGCGAAAACGACAAAATCGAGAACGTCTATGTAAAAGGCATCATCGTCGGCACCCCGGAAATCGCCCTCGACTTCGGCAACGCGACCTATAAGATCGCCGACACCGAGGGCGCCCCGACCGACAATGCCTTCGGCGTTTACCGCGGATACTATTTCAACGGCGAGAAATTCACCGCCACCGACCAGCTCAAAGCCGGCGACAAGGTAGTCATTGCCGGCACCATCGTCAACTTCAAGGGCAATACTCCGCAGCTGACCACCGGCAACCGCCTTGTCAGCATCAACGGCCAGGGTGCCCCCTCCCCCGGTCCCGGCACCGAAACCAGCATATACGCTTCGCTGAGCCCCGACTCCCAGGAGCTCCCCGAAGGCTGGACTCTCGAGAACGTTTCGATGGACGAAGGCCTCAGCTACGTATGGTCCTGGAAGACTTACGAGGGTAAAGGCTACCTCAACGGCAGCGCCTACGCCGGCGGTTCCGCCAAGGCTTCCGAAGCCTATGCCGTATCGCCCGTAATCGACCTCTCCGGAGCAACAGGCTGCAGCCTCAGCTTCGAACATGCCGCAAAATTCCAGACCACACTGCGCCAGCTCTGCACCGTATGCGTACGCCTTGAGGAAGCCACCGAGTGGACGGCACTGACAATTCCCGTATGGCCCGAGGCCGGCAGCTGGACTTTCGCACAATCCGGCGCCATCGACCTCTCGGCCTACGACGGCAAGAAAATCCGGATTGCCTTCAAATACGCTTCCACAACTTCAGGCGCCGACACCTGGGAAATCAAGAATCTCAACGTTACGGGCTCCAAGTAAGCACACCTGCAAATAAAAGCAAGTATGAAAAATATCAAATCATATATCTTCGGACTGCTGACCGCCGCGGTATGCGCCGGGGCGCTCAGCGCATGCCAGGACGACTTCGACACCGTGGCCATCCAGCAGCCCACTTCGTCGCTGACGCCCAACACAACTCTGCTCGAGCTCAAGGAGGCTTTCTGGAGCGAGGACGCCAACTACGCCGACACAATCGGCACCCGCGAGGACGGCAGCCATTACATCATCAGCGGCCGTGTGATTTCTTCCGACGAGCAGGGCAACGTTTTCAAAAGCCTCGTAATCCAGGACGAAACCGCCGCCCTGGCATTCTCCATCGACTCCTATAACCTCTACCTCAACTACCGCGTAGGCCAGGAAATCGTGATGGACGTCACGGACATGTTCATCGGCAAGTACGCCGGTCTCCAGCAGATGGGCCGCCCCTCATGGTACACCAACGGCAAGACCTGGCAGGTCAGCTTCATGAGCAAGGAGTACTTCGGGCAGCACGCCGAAGTCAACGGCTATCCCGACGCCGCCGACATCGACACCCTGACCGTCAACACCTTCGACCAGATCGAGAACACTCCCGCCGGCCTGCGCAAATGGCAGAGCCAGCTGGTGCGGTTCAAGAACGTCTACTTCGAGGACGGCGGCAACAAGAAGTTCTCCGCCTACCACACATCTTCCAACGAAGAGCAGAACCGCAACATCATCGACCGCAACGGCAACAAGCTGATTGTCCGCACCTCCGGCTACAGCACCTTCTGGAACGAAATCCTCCCCGTAGGCAACATCGACCTGGTAGGCCTGCTGAGCTACTACAACAACAACTGGCAGATCATCATGATCGACGGCGACGGCGTGATCAAGGTCGGCGACCAGCCCGGCACAAAGGAGAAGCCTTACTCCGTGGCCGAGGCCGTAGACCTGCAGAAGCAGGGCGTTTCCGCAATGGGATGGGTCAAGGGCTACATCGTAGGCGCCGTGGCTCCCGAAGTGGAGACCGTCAGCGGCAACGACGACATCGAATGGACCGCGCCCACCGTACTCAACAACACCCTCGTCATCGGCCCGACAGCCGACTGCAAGGACATCGCCAGCTGCCTCGTCATCGCCCTGCCCGCCGAAAGCGCCCTGCGCCAGTACGGCAACCTGCGCAACAATCCCGGCAACCTCGGCAAGGAAATCCTCGTCCAGGGTGAGTTCGCAAGCTACATGGGCACCTACGGCCTGACCGGCAACAACGGCACACCCGCCGAGTTCGAAATCGAGGGCGTCTCCATCGACACCGGCGAGATTCCCCAGGGTACCGGCGTAAAGGACAGCCCCTACAACGTGGCTCAGATTATCGCCCTCAATCCCACCGATACCCAGACTGCCGTCGAAAGCGGCGTATGGGTCAAGGGCTACATCGTAGGCTCCATGCCGACGGGCGGCTCCTCGACCACCCTGGCCGGCACAAGCTTCGGTCTGGCCGACGCCGCAGCCACCAACCTCGTCCTCGGTCCTACCCCGGACTGCACCGACCCCAACAAGTGCATCGGCATCCAGCTGAGCACCTCTATCCGCGGCGCCCTGGCCCTGGCCAACGTGCCCGGCAACCTCGGCAAGACCCTCGCCATCAAGGGCGACGTGATGAAGTACTGCGGAGGACCCGGCATCAAGAACGGCAATGAATACGTCCTCGGCGACGGCAACGACACCCCGAACCCGCCCGTAGGCGAAGTCGTTACGAGCCTCGACGCCACATTCGAGAGCGGCTCCCTGCCCCAGGGATGGAACAACGTCAACATTTCCGGCGACAAGGCCTGGTACGTGACCAGCTTCGACAACAACTACTACGCCGCCATGACAGGCTACAAGGGCACCACTCCGCCTTTCGACCAGTGGCTGGTATCGCCGGGCGTCGACATGAGCCAGGTACAGAACAAGACCCTCTCCTTCCGCAGCCAGGTCAACGGCTACGGCTCGACGACTTCCGTATTCGAGGTCTACGTCCTCAACTCCGCCGACGTGGCCACAGCCACCAAGACCAAACTCGACTGCACCCTGGCCACCGCTCCCGCAAGCGGCTACAGCGGCTTCACGCCATCCGGCGCAATCGACCTGAGCGCCTACACCGGCGTAATTTACATCGGCTTCCGCTACTACGCCACCCAAGACGCCAACTACGCCACCTGGTGCGTCGACGACATCCTGCTGAACTCCACCGGCGGCCAGCCCGACAATCCCGATGATCCCGTCAACCCCGATAATCCCGATACCGGCGACGCCGTCAACATCCTCGCCACGGCTATAGGCGACGTACCCGGCTCGAGCACCGTCAACGGCTATACCTTCGACATCCAGAAGAACTCCGGCGCCACCAATCCCGCCCACCACGCCAACACCGAGGCCATCCGTCTGTACGCCAACAACACGATGACCATCTCCGGCGCCGCCATGGGCAAGATTGTAATAACCCTGGCCAAGGATGCCGGCTACCGCTACACGGACCTCACTCCGAGCACCGGCAAAATCGAACCCGCACAGGCTACCGGCGACACCTCCATCACCTGGGTCGGCAACGCCTCCGAGGTTACCTTCACCGTCGGCGCTATCGCCACCATGGGCTCCGAAAGCGGCAAGCCCGGCCAGATCCGCTTCAAGGCCGTAGATATCTATCCCGTTAAGTAAAAAGCTGCAATAATCCTTTCAGGAAAGGCCCGGCGCACCGCGTCCGGGCCTTTCCTTTTGAAGGCGTTTCGCCTCGATTTGTGGCAACCGTGTGTCAAACCCGCTTCCTTTTAGACAAAAGCGACACAAAGAGGACAAGAATCGTCAGGGGTGTTTGCAAATCGGCCCAGGCGGCGTATCTTTGTTCTGTCATGAACAAGATACTGAACAAACCTTCATCCATTATAGCCGTCGTCGCCGGCGTGGCGCTCTTCGCCGCCATCTTTTCCGGCGTATGGTCCTGCTCACAGCGCGCAGCCGTCAATACCTACGGCATCCCCGACTGCGAAATCACCCAGCCCCTGGACAGCATATTCGCCGGACTCTTCCCAGACCCCTCGGACCCCGGCGCTATCGTCATGGTAATGCGCGGCGACTCCGCCGTATTCAAGCGCTGCTACGGCACCGCCGACCTCGAGACCGGCGCGCCCGTTACGGACAGCACCGTTTTCAACATCTCCTCCGGCACAAAGTCCTACGTCGGCGCGGCCATCATGAAACTCGCCGAGCAGGGACTCGTGAGCCTCGACGACAGCCTGAGCAAGTTCTTCCCCGAACTGCCCGCGAAATACTTCGACAAAATCAAAGTCTGGCATGTCCTGACGCATTCCTCCGGTCTGCCGGACCTGAGACCCTCCACACCCGAGGCATGGGAAGAATACGTAGGCTCATTCCGTTCCTCATTCGGCATGAACTCAGACTACCGCCTCTACGGCAGCGAGCGCGAGTATATCCGCACTTTCCAGGCTCTGGACACCGTACCCTACAATCCGGGCGAACACTTCGATAAGCGCGATATTTCCTACGTCCTCATAGCTCCCCTGATCGAGAACGTGACCGGCTGCGATTTCCGCCGGTGGATGCAGGAAAACATATTCGCTCCCGCAGGAATGACCTCCACTTATTTCTTCGACGGAAGCGCCCCGGGTTCCCCCCGCATGGCCCACGGCTACCGCCTGGCCCACGACAGTGTCCCCTCCGGCGAAGGAAGCCGCTGGGACGAATACGACTACGGCGAAGCCGACTTCTTCACTACCAAGGCCGACCGAGGCGCATGCTCGACAGCCGACGACTACCTGCGCTTCAAAATCGCCCTGCAGTCCGGGAAAATAATCTCCCGCGAGAGTCTCGCGACCATGCTCGTCCCCATCCTCAACTCAGGGGTCGACAACGTGGTATGGGCGCCGGCGACACCCATCCTCCAGGAACCCGGACGGCCGGCCAAATGCTATTATATCAATGCCAACGGCGGTTTCGGCGTAATAATCGGATGGTGGCCCGACAAAGACCTCCAGTACCTCGTGTTCAGCAACCGCAACGACTGGGACCGCCGACACACCGCCGCCGCCGTCGACAGCGTCTTCCGCGCCAACCACTGGCTCGACTGACCAATTCCCCACACCGACCACCTCCACCCCGCATAAACATAGCCGTCCGACACCCTGGGCGGCTATGTTAGTTTATCTCACAATCGGCCGGCAAAGTATGGAAAGGCGGTTTTTCAGAACCGCCGCCCCTTCGCGGCAATGTCCCGTTGGCTCCCGGATTTATGTGCTTTTTTCAATGAGATTGCGCTGGGTTCAAGTTTATTCCCTAATTTTGCAGTGCTGATGGAAAAGCTGCTGTCATATATTTTCAAGCCCGTGCGGGAGAATATGCTGTTCTTTCTCGCACTCATGGCGGCGATGCTGATGCCGAACGTCACCATGAACGGCATCGGTGCGCTCAGAAACCTTTATCTGTTCGCATGCGCCACGATGCAGAGTTGCTTCCTCGCCTACGTACTTTGCCTGCTTGTGACTCTCATCAGCAATCGGACAGCGAAAATAATCGTCGAAATCGTCCTTTTGCTTCCATTCGCCGTCATCGCCGTGTGTGATACCGGAAGCCTGCTGGCCACCAAGAACCTCATCAGCTGGATGTCCGTATCGCTGATAATGGAGACAACGACCGGCGAGGCCGCAGGATTCCTCCGTCAGTTCATGACGCCGCTCAACTGGCTGCTGCTCGTGCTGTTCTGCGCAGCCACGGCAGGTTTCGTCGCTTTCTGCATGTGGCTTTGGCGCAAAGCCGAGCGTAGCCGAATATGGAGCCGACTCATACTCTCGCTTATCGTCATTTTTGCCGTCGGCGGACTGACGCTGGACATCGCTCTTTGCCCCTTGCTTGGGTTCCACGACTATGCCAGGCTGACTTTATGGAGCGGTATGCCTCTCATCAGGGATAATACTTCCCGCCACGATTACTGCACCAACGGCGACCCGCTTACTCGCTACCTTTACATCTTCAAGAACATCTCCCTCTTCAGCGAAGACTACGACAAATGGGCGGATAATCAGCAGAATATATGGAACGTCACTCAGCCGTCGGCGAACACGGACGATTTCGATATAGTAGTGCTAATCGGCGAGACCTGCATCCGCAAGCACTTCCAGGTCTACGGCTATCATCTTCCGACCACTCCCTACCTGCAGGCCGAAAAGGATTCGGGACGACTGGTGACCTTCGACGACGTGCTGGCGCCATCGAACTACACTACCCTATCGCTTCGCAACGTCATGAGCACCAACCGCCTCAGCGACGGCGAGCCATGGTTCAGCGGCGCCTACTTCCCTATGCTGGTTCGCAAGGCCGGCTGGGACGTATACCATTACGACAACCAGGCCCGGCCAAGCGGCAGCGACGTAGGACTCACCAAGGTCTTCTATACGCCGCTGAATATGCGCGAAGTCTATACCGCCGTAATGGACACGACGTTCTATTACAACGACATGGACTACGTCGAGTACGTGGACAGCGCTCTGGTTCCCTACGAGCGTCCAGGAAAGAAAATGGTGATTTACCACTTCGTAGGTCAGCATTTTCCTTACGACGAACGCTACCCGCACCCGGGCCGATTCAGCGCCGCCGACATCACCGCCGACCTGCCCTGGCTCAACGACGAGCGCCGACAGCAGATTGCCGATTACGACAACGCGACGCTCCACAACGATTCGGTCGTAGGCCGGCTTATGGAGCGCTGGCAGCATCGGCCTGCGGTAATGTTCTACTTCGGCGACCATGGCGACGAAGTCTGGGATTTAGGCTACGCGGGTGTCCGCAACAACGAGCAATGGGACGACCCGGCGTGGGTCG
>OLHE01002712.1_pt1 | contig 10146 bp, 9 predicted proteins | sample 1605821 | NCBI WGS metagenome assembly OLHE01 (sample SAMN03283250) | human gut metagenome | biome: human-associated habitat; material: feces | host: Homo sapiens | place: USA | collected 2013
GCTCCTTTCGTCTACGGCGGTCCGGAGTTCGGCATCATGCTGGGTCACAGCCGCTTCAAGGGCAAGGACGGCCAGCATCCGTTCAAGTATGCCGGCGGCGACCTGGGTCTGGCCGTGGGCGGCGGCTTCGAGATTCTCAAGCGCTGGCAGATTTCGTGCCAGTACACCTGGGGCATGACCTATCTGGTCAAGACCCGCAAGCTCGACGACTACTCAGCGCGCAACCGCCAGCTGGCCATCCGCGTTGCTTATCTGTTCTGAGCGCCATGGCAACAGTATCCGACGCGCTCAGCGAAATCATCGAGCGAACATCCTGCAAAATCAACGGCGAGACGACCGAGCTGCCCGGAATCTTCGGAGTTGGGACTCATACTACGCCGCTTGACCCAGCAGATTTGGAGCCACTGTGCGAGAGCGGCAAGCCGGTATATGTCTACGCCGGTATCGGCCGCGGCAAGCACCGCGTGACCGACGCCATCAAGGAAGCGGCCGAAAAGACACCCGGCGGCCTGGATGACAAGAGCAGAGGTCTGGTAATGCTGAGATATAACCGAAGCTCAACCCCTGTACTTACAGTGGCTGAAGTCACTGAAATCACAACCTTTCTGTCGCCCTATAAGAATATGAAAATTGCCTGCGGCTTCGCCGACGACCGCAGTCTCGATTCCCAGGTAAAAATCGTCCTTGTAACGGCATAAACACATATTCGCAGAATTTTCGTATATTTGCCGTCTAATTCAATGCCACTCAAATGAAACGCACCAAAATTGCAGATATATTCAAACCCGAACATATCGGGAAGGAAGTCAGCGTAATGGGCTGGGTCCGCACCCGCCGCGGCAACAAGAACGTACAGTTCGTGGCCCTCAACGACGGTTCGACCGTCCGCAACCTCCAGATAGTCTTCGACCTGAGCAAGTTCAGCGACGACGACCTGCGCGCCGTCACCACCGGCTCGTCGATTCACGTCGAGGGCAAGCTCGTCGAATCCATGGGCAAGGGCCAGAGCTGCGAAGTGCAGGCCGATACCCTCGAGGTGTTCGGCACAGCCGACCCCAACGAATATCCCCTTCAGAAGAAGGGCCACACTCTCGAATTCCTCCGCGAGAAAGCGCACCTGCGCCCGCGCACGGCGACTTTCGGCGCCATCCTGCGCATCCGCAGCGCCCTGGCCTACGCAATCCATAAGTTCTTCCAGGAGAAGGGCTTCTTCTACCTGAACACGCCTCTGATTACCGCCAGCGACTGCGAGGGCGCCGGAGCGATGTTCCAGGTGACGACGCTGCCCCTGGAGAACCTGCCGCGCACCGAGGACGGCAAGGTAGACTACAGCAAGGACTTCTTCGGCAAGCCGACGGCGCTGACCGTCAGCGGCCAGCTCGAAGGCGAGCTCGGCGCCACGGCCCTCGGTCAGATCTACACCTTCGGCCCGACTTTCCGCGCCGAGAATTCCAACACCCCGCGCCACCTCTCCGAATTCTGGATGATCGAGCCTGAGATGGCCTTCTACGACATCACGGACAACATGGACCTGGCCGAGGAATTCGTGAAATACTGCATCCGCTACGCCCTTGAGAATAACCGCGACGACATCGACTTCCTGGCCGAGCATTTCGACAAGGACCTCGTCGAGCGCCTCGAGTTCGTGCTCCACAACGACTTCGTGCGCCTGACCTACACCGAGGGCGTCGAAATCCTCAAGGCCTCGGGCCACAAGTTCGAGTTCCCCGTCGACTGGGGCACCGATCTGCAGAGCGAGCACGAGCGCTACCTGGTCGAGGAGCACTTCCACAAGCCCGTGATACTCACCGACTATCCCGCCGAAATCAAGGCCTTCTACATGAAGCAGAACGAGGACGGCAAGACCGTACGCGCCATGGACGTGCTCTTCCCGAAAATCGGCGAAATCATCGGCGGCAGCGAGCGCGAAGCCGACTACAATAAGCTCCTGCGCCGCATCGAGGAGCTCCACATCCCGATGAAGGACATGTGGTGGTACCTCGACACCCGCCGCTTCGGCACCGTGCCTCACAGCGGTTTCGGCCTGGGCTTCGAGCGCCTGGTGCTCTTCGTTACGGGCATGCAGAACATCCGCGACGTCATCGCCTTCCCCCGCACCCCCAACAACGCCGAATTCTAAGTCCCGGCACCACCGGACTACATACCATAAAAGGCTGGCCCTCGCCGGGGCCGGCCTTTATTGTTTCCTGCCGACGCGGATTTCCTGCGAACAATGGCGCACGCAGGTTGTTTGACCGATATAATTCGATAACGACATGGAACATCTGGTAGAATTGAAACGGGCATACGACGCCGCGGCGGCGGACGACGGCTTCCGCATATACATCGACCGGCTCTGGCCGCGCGGACTCTCGCACGAGACTTTCCACTACGATTTGTGGGACAAGGACATAGCGCCGTCGACGGAGCTGCGGGAGTGGTTCCACGCCGCCCCGGAAGAGCGCTGGCAGGAATTCGCCCGGCGCTACGCCGCCGAGCTCAAGGGCAGTCCGGCCTTTGCCGCCCTTCTCGAAACCATCGCCTCCAAACCGAAAGTGACCCTGCTGTATTCCTCGCACGACCGGGCGCACAATAACGCCGTAGTCGTAGCCGCCGCCCTCGCCTCCGAAGGCTGGAAACGCTGCTGATCTTAACATTCTTTAATAAACAAGGGCGGCTTTGTCGTAGAATAATGCCTACTTTTGTAATGAAATATAATTCAATACAGAATGAGGCATTTTCTATTCATTGTAGCCGTGCTGTTCGGCGCGCTGACATTGTCGGCCCAGTACTACAACCCGTATAATAATCAGGCCTATAATATGGGGTTTGCCATGGGCCTGGTAGACCAGGGAAAGGAAGCCATTGTCAATGGCGACTACGAGGAGGCCGTAGCGAAATTCGAGGAAGCCTATGAGTTGAATTTCTATCCCGCTGCCGAATGCCTGGGTCTCTGCTATGAATTGGGTATAGGCGTAGACCGCGATGAATATTATGCCGATCTCTACTATGAAGACGGCGCAGAGCATGGTAACGCCGATTGCCGTCGCGCCATAAACCGTATAAACAACCATGGCCATTACACTGAAGCCCATCGGGCTACGTGGCTGCGCAATTTCAGAGCATACTATCAGGCACAGTATCCGTCGGCAGGCTATGCGCCGGCAGGTGGCTATAACAGCGGCACGTCCGGCAGCTCGTCGGGTTCAGGCAGAACATGCGTAAGCTGCAACGGCACCGGCAGATGCAATACCTGCAACGGCCAGGGATGGTACTATCACGAAACAGGTTATTACACCGGCAACTCCCACCAGACAAGGACCACCTGCCCCGTATGCAACGGCACGGGCAGATGCGGCACTTGCCGCGGCCAAGGCAGCATAAGATAAGCGCTATCAGCACTCTTAGGTGGCAACCGCTATCTCATTTCCGATATAAGATGGCGGATGGCGGCGACGGGATGGACGAACATCATCCTGGGACCGGCGAATCTCATCACTTCCCGAATTTTTTCGCGCATGGCCGGTGCGTAGCAGTGTATCGAGCATTTGCGGCAACTCGTCTTGCCGTTGCCCTTGGGGCAGCGGTCGAGGCGCTGGTGCGCATAGGCGAGCAGCGCCCGGCAGTCGTCGCAGAGCTCCGCGCCTCGCGGTCCGTGATGCCTGCGGCAATACATCCCAATCATCTGCCCGACAACGGCTTTCTCCCTTTCGATACGGTCCATGGCTGACTGACTATGCCTGCGAGGCTTCGAATTCCTTGCGGTGCTCGACTACGCGCTTCATGTTGGCCTGCGCCCACTCGGTCAGCTGCCGTATGAGAGGCAGGAGCGACTCGCCGACCTCGGTAAGTCGGTACTCGACTTTCGGCGGCACGACGGCATAGACTTTGCGGTCGATGAAGCCGTCGGCCTCGAGAGTGCGCAGAGTCGACGAAAGCACTCTCGACGATACGTCGGGAATCAGCCGGCAAAGCTCGTTGAAACGCACCACGCCCTGCTCGCCGATAATCAGCACGGTAAGCAGCGCCCACTTGGTCCCGAAACGCGCAATGACGTTGCGCACCGGGCACATCTCGAAAATCGAACCAGTTTCCTCTTTCTTTCTCATACATCGCGGTTGCTTACTTTCTTTTGCAAAGTTAGTTATTATTTGCGACATATGCGCATGACATCATCTACATGCAAAAAATTAAGCGAGCGGCAAAATTTTTTCTCGCTGATAATCAGCAAAACCGATAAAAAGGTTACTATGGGGTGAAAATGTAAGTTCTTGACAGATAAATACTATCGCCGTAACTTTGCAGTACGAAACTAATAAGCAAGACATATGAAACAGATTCAGACCATCGAAAAGGGCGCGAATTTCAGCGCCGCAAACTTCGGCAAGCTCGCCGACATAAAGGATTACGTACTCGAACTCGGTCCGGAAATCAAGATTCCCGGCAAGGTGTTCGGCGGTCAGGCAGTCGGAGCCACCGGCGGCGAGTTCTCCTTCCAGATATTCGCTCCCGGTCAGGAGACAGGCTTCCTGCATACCCACAAGAACCACGAGGAACTATACTTCTTCCTCTCGGGCAAGGGCGAGTTCCAGGTTGATGGCGACGTGTTCCCCGTCGGGGAAGGCAGCGTGGTCCGCGTGGCCCCCGACGGCCGCCGCAGCGTGCGCAACAACGGCACCGAGCCTCTGGCGATGCTCTGCGTGCAGTACCGCGGCAATAGCTTCACCGCCGAGGACGCCGCCGACGGCAACATCCTCAACGAACCCGTCAAGTGGTAAAAGCCTCGGGCGCCGAACCGAAAAGCAGAACCAGTCGGGAGCATCACCCTGCAAGCGAGGCTCTCGACTGGCTTTTCAATATCCGCCCGTCGGCCAAAAAGTCCGAAATCCTGTTTACCGCCGTGCATAGCGGCCTGATGCTGACGGCCGTCCGGGATTGCAAAAAACTTGAAATAATAATCGCGTTGGAAATCCGATAAAATGGGGCGGCCCAACGTTTCGGCATGTCTGGATTTCCTCGACTCGGTAGAACGCATGGGCAACGCCGTCTGGATGCGATATACGGTCGACAAGTAGCCGCATTTAATCGGGATTATTCGGGTTTAATCGAGCTTAGCCCCGATTAATCGGGATTAATCCCGATGATCAGAAAAATGAAAAGAGCCTCCCGGCGCGGTTGCCGGGAGGCTCTTTTAGTCAGGGTTTATCGGGGACCGCGGTTAGCGGACGATAATCTTGGAGGTCCTGTCGCCTACGGTTACCATGTAGATTCCGGCTGCGACGGGAATGCGGACAACTTCGGGAGCCACGGCGCTGTGGAGCGTGCGGCCGTCGACGGCGTTGACCGTTACGAGGGCGCCAGCGGCACCGCGGACGATGATGTTGCCTTCCTCGGCGGTGATGCTCACGTTGGCTTCAATCATGTCCAGACCGCTTTCGTCGACGCTGGCGGCGTTGGAGCCGCGGGATTCACCGGCGGTGTAGACCGTGGTGACTACATAGGTGGTCTTGCTGTCCGGAGCGGCGGCGTCGGTGAAGGTGCATTCAGCCTCGGGCTCGGCGTTGAGCTTCTCGCCGTTGCGCCAGATGTTGTAGCCTACGATGGAGAGGTCGGCGGTGGAGTAAGCCTTCTCGTAGGTGATGTCGTCGATCATCAGCATGAAGGAGCCGGTGGCGACGCTGCGGATCGCGAAGTACTGGGTGCCGGCGGGGAGCTGCACTTCGATGAGTTCCCAGTTGGCGCCTACTACGGTCTCGGGACGCACTACGGTGAAGTCGGCGGTCTGAATGCCGGTCGTGGAAGCGAGGACCTCGATGGACTCGGGGTACTGGCTGCTGTAGCTGCGGGCATAGAAGCGGATTTTCTGTGCGTTGCCGGAGAGCTGGGGCGAGATGGCCCAGTCGTCGACCTTGCCGTCGTCGGCGCGGAAGAGCGATGCCAGGTACTGGTCGCCGCTATGGGCCGCGAAGGTGTTGTTGTCTACGTAGGGTGCGTTGAACACGAAGAACGATGCCTTGGTCTGACCGATTGTGAAGCCGGGGAGCTGCATGTTCTGGAAGCCGCCTACGAAGGCGTCGTCGGCGTCGACGAAGGTCCAGCCTTCAAGGCTGTGGGCCCAGGCTTCGGCTTCCTCCACGCCCTCGTTGATGACTTCGGTCACGCCCTGGCTCAGGTCAGGCTCGCTCCAGGTCAGGACGGCGCCTTCGGCATTGCGGACTGCGGAGAGGTCGGTGACGGCGGGAAGTACGGACAGAACCGGGGCTACGAGGGTCTTCTCCGAGGTGTTGTTGTCGGCCACCTCATCCTCGGCGTAGACAAGTACGGCATGGAAGGCCACGGCCTGCTCGGCCAGCGGATGCATGGTCTGCGGGAAGGATACGGTCTTGGTCGTTGCGATGGCGTGGTCCGCGCAGGCTTCGGTGGCTACAAGCTCGTCGTCGGCATAGAGTTCCACGCTGTAGGCTTCCGCGGCGTTGGCGCCTTCGTTGGAAACCTTGACGTCTACGGTGTAGTCCGCCCCGGTCCTGACGCTGGAGGGCGCCGTGATGGAGACGAGGCGCAGGTCGTGGCCGGTCATGTTCTCGATTTTCAGATTGTCGACAGCGGTCCATACGTAGCTGTTGACTGTGGCGATGATGCGGATTACCACGGTCTTGCCCTTGAAGGCGGACAGGCTTGCGATGCCCTTGCCCCAGCCGGGCTGGCCGCCGCAGATGGCGTCGACGCTACGGCTGAAGACGGTGGTGAACTGGTTGCTGCCAACCTCCGCTACGGCGATTTCGACGAGGTTCTCGTCGGGCTGGTTGCTTTCGCCGATGATGTTGAAGGTATGGAAGGAGAGGGCGGGATTCTCGATATCGGAGGGCACGATTACCTTGCCGGTCTCGAGGGCGCCGGATGCGCCGACGTTGCGGGCGTTGGCGGCGGCGTAGCCGTTGTCGCCGTCCTGCGACGGGATACCTTCGACGCCGTTGTCGTTGTAGAGGCTCCAGGTCATGTCAAGACCGGGGGTGAGCTTCTTGATCAGGAAGATGTGGGCCAGGCGGCCGTTGCCGAAGGATTCGGTCAGTTCCTCGTAGGGCTTGCCGACGGCCAGGGCCGCGGTGGCGACGAGGTCGCTCTCGCCTCCGGCGGTCTCTGCCGAGAGGGCGTACTGGACGAAGTCCTGGGTGTCGGCCGAAACAGCCTGCATCGTGTAGCTGGTGCCGCTGATGGGACCTTCGATCAGCTCGGGATAGCCGGCGGCGTCGAAGCCGTAGACTTTGTACATTACCTTGGCCGGGTTGATGGTGTTGCCGTCAACGTCTTTGTTCACGGCAGGCCAGCTGATGGTCACCTTGCCGGTATTGCCTTCCTCGGTCATTACGATGTCCTGCGGTGCAACGGGCTTCTTCACGCCTACGAATACCGTCGAGCTCACTACCGTGCCGTCGCCGGCGGCGTTGGCGGCATAGATGGTGTAGGTCACCTCGCCCTGGACGGCAAGTACATCCTCGGCCGTAACGGTCGTGCCGGGGGCGACGTTGGCCTGCTTGACGATATAGTCGCCGCGCTTGATGAAGAGGTCGACGTTATCGGTCAGCGCCGCCCCGGAGAGGTCGACGGCCGGCGCGTCGACGGAAATCGAGACCTTGAGTTCGCCGTCGGGGTCGGGAGTGACGGTCACGGCGGTAGGTTCGCCGGGCGTTACCAGCGAGGGTCCGAAGTCGATGCGGATATCGTCGAGAATGAGATTCATCATGTCCTTGTCCGAGATGGCGTGGAATCCGAGCACGAAGGGTGAGGTCTCCTCGGGAATGTAGATAAACTCGTACTTGCCGTTTTCGGCGGTGGCGGCCAGAATGGTCGGTTCGAGGATTGTGCCCGTCATAGCACTGACGGCGGTGCTGTTGCCGTACTTCACCTCAAGGCGTTCCGGATATGAATTGCTGCTGCCGTGGGCGGTGAAGCTGATTTTGTATGCCTTGCCGGCCTCGGTGCGGACGGGAGGCGTCATGAGCCAGTCGTCGGCGGCCTGCGCGCTGTTCCAGCTGTAGCGGGCGTTGTTGGAGTAATATGTCCAGGTCTTGCTGTCGCCGTTGGCGTTGATGATGGTAAGTTCGTCCCACTGGTCGAGGCTGTCGAAACCGTTGATGTAGGGAATCGGCATATAGCCTACCGAAACCACATTCGAGGTTCCGTTGACGGTCTTGTCCCGATAGGTGGCGCTTACGGTGTAGGTATAGCGGGTGATGCTCTCCGGTACGGGAACCTCGGCGGTGACGCTCGTGGCGGCGATATTCTCGGCCACTACAGTGCCGTCGTTATCGCATACCACCGTATAGCGGACTTCGGCCGGGTCGATATAGCCTCCGTCGGCTGTCGTGGATACCGGTTCCCAGCTGATGGTCATGATGCCGTCGTTCCAGGTGGCGCTGACTTCAGGAGCGTTCGGAGTGCCGTGGCCAAGGAACATGGAGGCGTTGGCCTTCGGGCCGGTGAGCTCGCCGTTGACAAGATATACGGCGAAAGTATGGAGGCCCGGTGAAGGCGACGTATATTCGAAGTCCACATGCGAGGGTGCGGCGCACTCCTTGCGGGCGACCTCGACATTGTCGACCTGAACCACATAGTCCACGACCGAAGTTTCCTCGACAGCGGGAACGTCGAACGACACATTGCCCGTCAGCGATGCCTCGGGGAAGGAAAGCGTCAGATTCTCGACGCGCCCCGGCGTGCCGGAGGCTGCCGCGGCGGCGATTCTCAGACCGCCGGCGGAGAGCCCGCAGTCATAGTCGAAAAGCTTGGTGGCTGTAGCGTTGGCCAGGTCGACCTCGTAGAGCGACGTGATGTACATGCCGCTGGCATTCCAGTAGCAGCGGCCCGTCGTGCGGTCCACTACGGCGCCGGAGCGGTACTCGGCCTTCACCGGCAGCGGGCCTATCTGGTCGAAAGTGCCGGTCTCCTTGTTCAGGCGCACGACCATGGCGGCATCCTCCTCGGAGCTGACTTCGCTCCTGGCGGGAAGAAGCATATAGAGCTGGCCATCGTTGTCGAATACCATCACCTTGGGATAGTAGTCGAAATTACAGATGGAATTGAAGGTCACCGAATTGCCGTCGATGGTCAGCGTGCCGTACTTGTAGTGCGTCTCGCCGTACCAGTCCTCGAACGGACTGCCCGTAACGGCATAAACCGTATTGGTCACCGGGTCGACCGCCGCGTTGATCATATACTCGTTGTAAGTCGAGGCCTCGGATGAGAGAAGAGCGCCCGTGGCGGCGTCGAACACCAGCATCGAGTAATCCTGCTGATAGCCCCAGTCGTCGGAAACGAGGCAGGATGCGAAAATCTTGCCGTCGTACTCCAGGTAGGTATAGATATCGCCCTCGTCGGGTATCTTGTCCTGGATGGAATATACCAGCTCCACATTTCCGGCGCCGGTGCGCGGAAGCTTGTAGAGCCCGATGTTCTTGTTGCTGGAGCCTATCCAGGCGTCCAGGCTGAATACGAAGCCCTCGATTTCGGGCACCGCGTCAGTAACCCTTGACGGCGACATGCGCATGGCGCCCAGGTCGGCATTCCGGAACTCCTGGCGCAGGTCGAGCGCCGCACGGCCTCCGCGGGTCCTGGGAGCCGTTCTGAGAAGTTCCACGCTTCCCGACTGAGCCACGTTGGCGCGGGCCTGGCTCTGCGTCGGACGCCCTCCGGCCTTGGCCTCCGGAACATCCGGCGACGCCGTCGCCCCCAGGGCGAGCGCCACTGTCAGCAAACTTAACAATAGCTTTTTCATATAAAAATGGAATCCGGTTTCCCTGAATGTGACGACGATGACGCGGAAACCGATTTTACGCCTTCGTCATTCTGATTGGATTTATAGCTTTTTTCTCGATATGCAAGAAATAGAAACAGGAAAATGAAATGATACGATGCATCACCCGATTGGAGAACCGCAGGGGATTCGCGCCGCTAATATATGAATTAAAACTGCGAAATCCAAATTACTGCAAAAATTTTTTCAAGAATTCGCCAATTCTCCCAAAATTTCCTCCCTTTTGCCCCGGATTACCCAAATAACGTAATGCGGGCGTTTCAAAACTCAAGGTTTCGCGCCGACGTAGGGATGCTCCCTGGAGCATCCGCAGATTATCAGCGCCTTATGGCGGA
>OLHE01002716.1_pt1 | contig 10126 bp, 12 predicted proteins | sample 1605821 | NCBI WGS metagenome assembly OLHE01 (sample SAMN03283250) | human gut metagenome | biome: human-associated habitat; material: feces | host: Homo sapiens | place: USA | collected 2013
AAATTCAATTCTAAAAAATTTTGAAAATAATTATTTTTTATAAAAATAGCTAAAAACTAGTATTTCATTAAAAAGCCATTTAACTTTCAACGTTAGCTACAACATCTAATATTATACATACTTTCAGTCTATTTGTCAACAAGAACTTTTTGACACCTTTCGACACAATTCGACAAAACCTTATCCTCTTTGATTACTCATTTTGCTCTTGCTTATAAACTTCACAAAGTATATATTTTTTTTGTTCAAAATTGTAACTTTTTTATCATTTTTACATATACTTTTATAAATAGGAGGTAACTTATGTGTGGAATTGTTGGTTTTATTAATTATAAAAAAGAAATACCAAATAGAAAAAATGTTTTAAACAATATGCTACAATCATTGTCCAATAGAGGACCAGATGAAGAAGGAATTTATCTAAATTATAATGTTGCTTTTGGACACAAAAGGCTTATTGTTTTAGACCCAAAAGGTGGCAGGCAACCTATGATTGAAAAATATTCTTTTGGAGAATATGTTATTATTTATAATGGACAAATTTATAATACTAAAGAATTAAAACAAACTTTACTTGAAAATGGATTTACTTTTTCTAGTTATTCAGATACAGAAATTTTATTAAAAAGTTACATACATTTTGGAAAAGATGTTGTTAAACATTTAAATGGAATTTTTGCATTTGCAATTTGGAATACAAAAACAAGTGAACTTTTTCTTGCAAGAGATCATTTTGGTATAAAACCTTTATTCTATACAGAATTTGATGACAGCCTTATTTTTGCTTCTGAATTAAAAGCATTATTTAACTATCCTGGTTTAGAAAAAACAATAGACGCTCAAGGAATTTCTGAACTTTTAGGAATAGGACCTTGTCATACCCCAGGTTTTACACCATATAAAAACATCTTTGAAATAAAACCTGCTCATTTTGCTGTATACAATAAATCTGGTCTTTTTATAGAAAAATATTGGGAATTGAAAACCAAACCTCATTTAGAAGACTTTGAAGAAACTTCTAATCACCTTCGTACACTTTTAGAAGATTCAATCTCAAGGCAACTTGTTTCAGATATGCCAATTTGTACATTTTTATCTGGTGGTTTAGATTCTAGCATAATTACAAAATTTACTGCAGATTATTTTCAAAAGGAAGAAATGCCACCTCTTGACACATATTCTGTAGATTATGTTGATAATGATAAAAACTTTGTGAAGTCAGATTTTCAGCCAAATTCTGATAATTACTATATAAATATTATGAATAAATCTACCTATACAAATCATCATAATATTATTTTAGATACTCCTGCACTAGCAGAAAGCCTAGAAAATGCAATGGTTGCAAGAGATGTTCCTGGAATGGCAGATGTAGATTCTTCTTTATATTTATTTTGCAAAGAAGTAAAAAAAGAAAAAACAGTTGCTCTAATGGGAGAATGTGCAGATGAATTTTTTGGTGGTTATCCTTGGTTTTTCCGTGAAGATACTTTAAAAGCTAACACTTTTCCTTGGTCTATTGCAGTTACAGAAAGACAACAACTATTAAATCCAGAACTTGCTAAAAAAATCAATTTAAAACAGTATATTGACTACAGATATAACCAATCTTTATCTAAAGTTGAAATTTTAGATAATGACTCTTTTGATACATCTCAAAAACGAAAAATTTCTTATCTAACTATTAATTGGTTTATGCAAACATTAATCGAAAGAGCAGATAGAATGAGCATGGCAAATGGTTTTGAAGTTAGAGTACCTTTTTGTGATTATAGACTTGCAGAATATATGTATAATGTGCCTTGGGAAATGAAAGCATACAAAAGTCGTGAAAAAGGTCTTTTAAGACATGTGGTAAAAGACTTACTACCTGAAGAAATAGTAACAAGAAAAAAATCTCCTTATCCAAAAACTCATAACCCTACTTACTTAAAAAAAGTAAAACAAATGTTAATCCAGATTATGAAAAACCCTATTAGTCCTATAAATACTCTTCTTAATAGAGATTACATTTTAGACATAATAAACACTGATGGTGCAAGTTTCACAAGACCTTGGTTTGGTCAATTAATGACTGGCCCTCAACTTATGGCATATCTTTGCCAAGTTAATATGTGGCTTGAAAAATATCAACCAAATATAGAAATATAGAGAGCCTGCTCTCTATATTTCTATTAAAATGATGGAAAATAAAAATGACTTTCCGTTTGCTTCTTTAAATTAGTTGTTTTACTTGAATATTTTTGTATTTCCATTATTGGAATAGGTAAAAACGAAATGATTAAGGTAATTGCCCATTGCATTACATTTAAATTTGTTAATTTGAAAATTTCTGCTAATTTTGGTATTAAAACAACTATTGTTTGCACAATTGTACCTAAAATAAAACTCATAATTAAATACTTATTTTCAAATATTCCAACTTTAAAAATTGATTCTTCACTTTTTATGTTAAAACTATGTACTAATTCTAGCATACCAATTGCAACAAAAGCCATTGTCCTTGCAACTTCTAAACCAAAAAATTTATTTCCAATATAAAAAGCAACTAATGTAAGTATTCCAATCATTGCTCCTTCTACAACAATTTTATTCCAAAGTCCATCTGAAAATATTCCTTTTTTATTATTTCCGTGGTTTTCTTTTCATTATATTTTTTTCTGGTGGCTCTAATCCAATTGCAATTGCTGGAAGAGAATCTGTAACCAAATTTACCCATAAAAGCTGAATTGCAAGTAATGGTGAATCAAAACCTAGTACTAACCCCATAAATATAGTTACAATTTCCCCAATATTTGTTGAAATTAAAAAATGGATAGCTTTTTTTATATTATCATATATATTTCTTCCCTGTTTAACTGCTTCTACTATTGTCACAAAATTATCATCTGCTAAAATCATATCTGATGCACTTTTTGCAACATCTGTACCATTTTTTCCCATTGCAATTCCAATATCCGCATTTTTTAAAGCAGGACTATCATTTACACCGATCACCAGTCATAGCAACAACCGCTCCAGTCTTTTGCCATGCCTTAACAATACGGACTTTGTGTTCTGGTGTTACCCTTGCAAAAACAGAATATTGATTAATATTTCTTTCTAACTCGCTTTGAGGCATTTTGTCTAAATCTTTGCCTGATATTGCTTTATCTCCAGTTTTAAATATTTCTATTTTAGTTGCTATTGCTTTTGCAGTTTCAATATGATCTCCTGTTATCATAACTGTTTTTATCCCTGCTTTTCTGCAAGTTTCAACTGCTTCCTTTACACCTTCTCTTGGTGGATCTATCATTCCAATTAAACCTACAAAAATTAAATCCTTTTCAATTGTATCTGTATCTATTTTACTTGGCAAACTATCTAAATCTTTATACCCTACAGCTATAACTCTTAAAGCTTTTTGTGCCATTTTTAAATTAGAATTTTTCATATCTTTTACTTCTTGTTCATTCATCATATTAGAACATTTCTCTATAATTACATCTGGTGCTCCTTTTGTAATTATTCTATATTTATTTCCTATTTTATGAATTGTAGTCATCATTTTTCTTGTAGAATCAAAAGGAATTTCACTTATTCTTGGCATTAATATATATAAACTATCTTTATCTTTATTCTTTTTTATTGCATAATTTACAATAGCTGTTTCTGTTGGTTCACCGTAGAGCCTGTTTATTTCCATCTTTTATTTCTATTTCACAATCAGTACACATAGTTGCAAGCTCAACTAAAAAACCCTCATCTTTAGATTTTGTTTCTACAACTTCCATCTGATTTTTAGTAAGAGTTCCTGTTTTATCAGAACATATTACATTGCTACTTCCTAAAGTTTCAACAGCTGGTAATTTACGTATTATGCTATTTTTCTTTGCCATTTTTGTTACACCAATAGAAAGCATAATTGTAACAATTGCAGGAAGTCCTTCTGGTATAGCTGCAACCGCTAATCCAACTGAAGTCATAAACATTTCTATTGGTTCTATTTTTTTAATAATCCCTATTACAAAAATAACCATACAAATAGCCAAACACGTAACACCGAGCATTTTTCCTACTTCTCCTAATTGTTTTTGAATTGGTGTTTCTGGTGCTTTATCTTCTATAATCATATTAGCAATTTTTCCAACATTCGTATTCATGCCTATTTCAGTTACAACTGCTTTTGCATGCCCATTCACAACAATACTAGACATAAATGCCATATTTTTTTGGTCTCCTAATGGTGCGTCTTTATTAACTATTATATTTTCATTTTTTTCCATTCCTTCTGTTTCGCCCGTTAAGCTTGATTCTTCAATTTTCAAATTAAAGCATTCTATTAGCCTAGAATCTGCTGGAACATAATTTCCCGCTTCTAAAATTATTATATCCCCTGGAACTAAATCTTCTGCAAGCACTTCTTTTGTGTGCCTATTTCTTACAACTTTTGCATGAGGTGGTGTCATTTTTTTCAAAGCCTCTATAGATTTTTCTGCTTTTGCTTCTTGAATTACACCCATCAAAGCATTCAAAATTACAATACCAATAATAATAATTGAATCAATATAATCATTTTGTCCTTGTAAAGTAGAAATTACAGCCGAAACAATTGAAGCAATTATTAAGATAATTATCATAAAATCATTAAATTGTTTAACAAACTTAACAAAAATATTTTCTTTTGGCTTATCTTTTAGCCTGTTTTTTCCATACTTATTTTGTCTTTTTTTTACTTCTTCTTCAGTAAGTCCATTTTTTGAATTTGTTCCAAATTCTCTTAAAACATCTTCCTTTTTTATAGTTTGCCACATAATTATCCTCTCCTTCGTATTTTTTCTATTTAACTATATGCTTGTCTTTTAAATTTATACCTATTTTTTTAGAGCCAAAAAAAAAAGCCTATATAAAACATAGACCTTTTTATTTTGATAAATTAGAAACATTTTTTAAGAAAATCAAATTTTCTGCAATATCTAAAACAGAGTATACTAAAATTACAATTCCTATAGTCATAATTATTACTCCTGAATTAAATATTATAAACATACCACATAAAAGCATTGCTATTGCAAGAATAAAGCTATATATCCATACATTTAAGTTTGCTAATTTTAACTTATATGCTAAATCAATTCTAATAATAGAACTATACACAATCCATAACCCTATTAAAATTCTAAATAATGCTCCTATTTGTTTACTATACACAATTGTTACTACTCCAAGTATTATGGCAATTATTCCAAAAGTCATATCGTAATTATAAAAATCAAATTTATCTTTGTTTCTTAAATAAATTATAATCTTATATAGCCCAACCATCATAAAAGTAATTCCCAAAATATATGAAATAAACTTTACAGTTTCATCTGGATTTTTAATTAAAACTATTCCAAGAATTGCAAAAATAATTGATATAAGTAAAGAGCTTAAACCTGTTTTCTTTAATACTTTTTCTAAATACTCCATATATTATCACTTTCCTTTCTAAATGTATACTTTTTATTTTTCATTTGACTTACATTTATAATATAAATCTATTTTTAATAATTGTCAATAGTTTTAAAAAAAAATATTATCTTACATCAAATAGTGTGAAACATGTGTAAACTTAATCTTTTATTCTAAAAATAAATTTTACAATTCCTCTAAATGCTTTTGGAACTTTCTTTACAACTATCTTCATTTTAATCACATCCCTTTCTTTAAAAGGTACAATTTAAACAAAAATAAATTATGTACCCATTTTTTAGCAAGCCAGCCATATAAATCCTATGGCTGTAACAGCAAGACCTATTAATATTAACCAACCTGTTATTGGAAGAAAAAGAACCATTAAAATTCCTATACCTAAACCAATTAAGCAAACACCTATTGTTTTTTTTAATACACATTTCATTTTAATCACACCCTTTTCTCCCAACACTTTTGTTATATTATATGTTTTTTGTAGTTTTATGTTACCCTATGTTAATTATTTTATTATGTAATAATTGTAAATTTTTTTTAAAAAATATAGACAAATAATACCAATATATGTTATTATATTAGTGTTATAAATCTAATGACAAAGTTATTTTGTAAAAGAAATATTTTTTCTTTTCATAATAAAACAATTAGGAGGTATTTTTTATATGTCAAAATTAAATAAAATTTTAATAATATTTATACTTTTAGTACTATTTTCTTTCAGTTATTGTAGTGCCATAGATGAAAATTTAACATCAAATTCTAACTCTAACTCATCTAACTCTTCAACTTCTGAAACAAACAACACATCATCAAATAGTTCTAAAAATAATAACACAGCTACAACAAACACTTCGTCAAAATCTGCAACATCAACAACTATAAATAGTGTTTCTAATGTTTCAAGTTCAAATACTTCTACAATTACAAACCTTATAAGTATTGCATTAATTGTTATTGGTGTATTATTAATATTTTTTGCAATAGCAATTTTAATTAGATTAAGTAAATAAATTTCAAGTGCCATTTTGGGCACTTTTTTTTTCAAATTTTTTCATAGTATATTTTGAAAAAAAAAATTTATACTAATTTTAGGTTTAATTATAAACTGAATTTTTTAAGATGAATATTAAAAATTAAAAATTTTTATTTTTTATTCTTACTATTCATCTAAAGAAAGGAAAATATTAAAAAATGAAAAAAATTTTTCTCGGTTTAATTTTATTTACTTTGATAATTGCCTTTTCATTTAGCTATGTATTTGCAGCAGATAACAACTCTATGTTGGAAAACGCTGCAAATGGAATAAGAAATGTTGTTGGTAGTGCCGAAAATACAGTAGAAAATGCTGCTAAAGATGTTTCTAATACATCTAAAAATGCAACAGGAGCTATGGAAAATGATGCTTCAAAAAATCACATGAATACAAATAATGCAACCTCAAAAACAAATAGTAATTACACTGCTAGAAGAACATCAACTACTGCAAATAATAATGGATTTTTAAACATGAATTCAACAACATGGATTTGGCTTATTTTAGCAATTGTAGCCATTGCAATTATTGCTTTAGTATACTATTATTCAGCAACAGTAAGTAACCAAAATCATTATAATGATGATGACGAATAGTTTTTGACTTTTGGGCTATTAAATGCTATAATCTACTCATAAAATTTATTTTAATGAGAGGAATGATTTAATGTCAAATATAAAATTAATAGCTAAAAATCCTAATGCCTATCATAATTTTAATATAACTGATACTATAGAATGTGGTATTGTTCTTACAGGTACAGAAATAAAATCTATTAGAAAGGGAAAAGTAAATTTAAAAGATTGTTTTGCCAAGATAAAAAATGGCGAGTGTTTTATAATTGGCATGCATATTAGCCCTTATGAATTTGGAAACATTTATAATAAAGACCCTTTAAGAGATAGAAAACTTTTGCTTAACAAATCTGAAATTCGTAAACTTATTGGCAAAATAAAAACAGATGGGTATTCTTTAATTCCTATTTCTATGTATTTTAAAGGAAGTTTTGTTAAAATCGAACTTGGTATTGGAAAAGGTAAAAAACTGTATGACAAACGTCAAGAAATTGCAAAAAAAGAAGCTCAAAGACGTATACAAATTGCAATGAAAGAAAATCAAAAATAAAAAGAGAGGCATTCGCCTTTCTTTTTAAGTATTTACTCCTATTACGCCTCCTATTATTCCACCAATAATTCCTGCAAGTAAAATTATTATAGTCAAAAATGTGATAGAAAAGTCAGAATTTGCAGTACTAGATATTAAATATAAAATCATCATATATATAAAACCTATAGTGGCTCCATTTAGTAAACCATTATTTTTTAGCTTTCGTGTTGCTATTGAACTCCCCATTAATATGCTAATTCCTGTTACTGTAATAATAACTGGTGCAATGGTTTGTTCTGAAATATTTGTATAAACAAGTAATATTGAAAAAATAATTAAAGCAAATATTGTAAACAAAAAAGCGATTATAACTCCTTTAATAATACCTGTAATTGCATTATTACTTTTAAAAAAAATCATACTTAATCATACCCTTTCTCTTTCAAAGTCTATTATTCACTTAACTTACTATATTTATATTCAAAAAGATTATTTTTATACATCAAGTCAAAACTTTAATACACGCTTCTATCTCACAATAACTTATTCTTCTCTAATTGGCTTACAATATATACTTCCAATACAGACTTTCACCGATTAACTAAACTACATGCCTGTCGCACAACAAAAAGCGAGCTCTCGCTCGCTTTAATCTATGTTTTTAGGAATTTATTATGTTAAACAAATTTAATTATTTGAAGACCATCTCATTACTTTTATGTCTCTATATCTATTTAAAACTAAATTATATTTGTCATATTCATCTTCCCATAAAGCATTTGGTACTTTATCAAAAGCTTTAAACATTTCTTCTGCCTCTTTTAAATAAATAAGCTGATCTTGCAAACTTAACTTCTCATATTTTTTAGAGAATTCATATAATCTATCTAATGTTTGGTTAGCTTCTACAAAACTCCAAAAATCTTTTACTTTTATTCCAGCTAATTTTAACTGCATTACTGCATAGCTTACCAAAGCAAATATTACTAAAACTAATATATACACAACTATTACTAATCCCTTCATTTTAACCACCTCCTGGCTAAATTTTTCTTATGCAATTACATTATACCACATTTTTCCAAAAAATGCAAATTTTATGTAAAACATCTTTTCAAATGTCTTATTGCCTAGGTGAATACCTTAAGATGTAATCTAATTAGAGATTGTAAATTAATTTCAAAAAATATCCCCTCACTTTTTTAGTAAGAGGATATTTTTTTACATATTTATAATATTAGTTGTTATATAGTCAACTCCAATATCTTGTAATTTTGCTTTTTGTACATATGTATCAATTGTCCATATATTTACTTCTACTCCATTTCGATGAGCATAATCTGTTAAACTCTTTGAAATATCTTTCGGACATATTGCACAATTTTTCAAACTAATTGCTTTATTTATATTACTTTTCGAAACATTTTTCACTAAATAACCTATTTTAATAGATTCATCTTCTGCTCTAATTGTTTCAAGTGCCTTTGCATCAAATGTAATAATTATACATTTATCTTGCATATTTTCTTTTTTAATAATATCAACCGCATTTTTTACATATTTTTGTGTTAAGGTTGTTTTTAATTCTACAATTGCATAGCAATTATATTTTTTACAAATTTCTAAATACTCATAAAATGTTGGTACTTTAAGATTATTATATTTTTTTATATTATTTCCTGTATCGATTCTTAATTCTCTAATACTTTTTAATGATTTACTACTAACTTTTCCTTTTCCATTAGTTGTTCTATCTAAAGTTGCATCATGCATGCAAACCAATTCACCATCTGATGTAGCTTGTATATCAGTTTCAATACCAAAAGCGCCATTCTTTCCTGCTAGTTCAAATGATTTAGTACTATTTTCAGGAGCTAATGATCTTGCACCTCTATGTGCAATATATTTTACAGAATCCTGCTCTGCTCCAGATTTAATATAAAATCTTATTTTTTCTGTGTGAGTATTATTAGAATTATCTATAACATTAATTACTATATAATATTTTGAATTCTTTACTTTCAATTTTTTTAATGAAAATGTTAGATAACATTCTTTTGATTTATTAGAAATGTTATATTTATACTTCTTATTTTTGTTATTTAAATCTTCGATGATATAGCCTTTTATTCCACTTCCATCTTTTGCTTTAATTATTAATGAATTAATACTTTTTTTATTTTTGCACTCTGTAGAAATAAAATCTATCCTTGGCGATGCATTAACTGAATAATAATAACCTTTCTCATTCATATTACTCAATTTTTTAATATCAACTACATCTTTAGAATAATTATTTTTACTTGAATTATTTATAGTTGTTATTTTTAAAGTTATTTTATTATTTATCATTTTTGATGGTATATATATCTGTTTTTTATCTTTTGAAACTAATATTTTTGAAGTAATGTTTTTCCATTTAGAATTTGAATACTGTTCAACTTTTACTGATTTAACACCCTGACTATCTTTTACGTTTATAATGACATTCTTCGAATCTGTTAAATCAAATGAAATCCTTGGTCCCCTATT
>OLHE01002720.1_pt1 | contig 10107 bp, 10 predicted proteins | sample 1605821 | NCBI WGS metagenome assembly OLHE01 (sample SAMN03283250) | human gut metagenome | biome: human-associated habitat; material: feces | host: Homo sapiens | place: USA | collected 2013
CTTTACCCGGCAGCAAATATACTCGTTGCGACAAAGAAAGATTTCCAGACGAAAAACAGGAAGAAGTTCTGTGCAAGGATCGCCACAGGACAGTACGATGCAGTGATAATCGGCCATTCGCAGTTCGAGAAGATCCCCATAAGCATCGAAAGGCAGCAGGAGATGCTGAAAAGACAGATCGATGAGATCACGGAAGGGATCGCAGAGCTGAAACGAAACAGAGGCGAGAGGTTTTCCATAAAGGCTATGGAAAAGAGTAAAAAACAGCTCAGGCTAAAGCTCGAAAAACTCAGTGACCGCAGCAGGAAAGACGATGTTATATGCTTTGAAGAGCTTGGAGTGGACAGGCTTTTCATCGACGAGAGCCATTACTACAAGAACCTCTTTCTTTACACGAAGATGAGGAACGTTGGAGGTATCGCTCAGACGGAAGCACAGAAAAGCTCTGATCTTTTCATGAAATGCAGATATCTTGATGAGATCACAGGGGGAAAAGGGATCGTGTTCGCCACAGGAACGCCCATAAGCAACTCGATGACAGAGCTTTACACGGTGCAGAGATACCTGCAGTACGACACTCTCTGCAGGTATGAACTGCAGCACTTCGATGCATGGGCATCGACTTTCGGTGAGACCGTGACAGCGGTGGAACTGGCACCGGAGGGGACGGGATACAGGACGAAAACGAGGTTTTCAAGATTCTACAATCTGCCGGAACTGATGAACATGTTCAAGGAAGTCGCAGATATCAAGACCTCTGATATGTTGAGGCTTCCTGTGCCGGAGGCTCATTATCACAACGTATCGGTGAAGCCGTCGGAGTTTCAGAAAGAGATCGTGGAGGATCTTTCCCTAAGGGCCGACAGCGTGAGAAACGGGATGGTGGATGCGTCACAGGACAATATGCTGAAGATAACGAATGACGGAAGGAAACTTGCAATGGATCAGAGGCTGATCAGCGAGAACCTCCCGGATCATGAAGGAAGCAAGGTGAATGCCTGCATCAGCAATATATACAGGATATGGGATGAAAGCAGGGAGAAAAGATCAGCTCAGCTTGTTTTTTGCGATATCTCGACACCGAAAAACGACGGCTCATTCAATGTGTATGATGATATCAGGACGAAACTCATAGCAAAGGGGATATCCGCAGAAGAGATACGGTTCATACACGAGGCGGATTCTGATGTAAAGAAAAAGGCTCTGTTCTCCAAAGTAAGGGCTGGTGAGGTCAGGGTGCTCATAGGCTCCACACAGAAGATGGGTGCCGGGACCAATGTGCAGAAAAGGCTCATCGCACTCCATGATCTTGACTGCCCGTGGAGACCGTCGGACCTTGAGCAGAGAGCAGGAAGGATCGTGCGTCAGGGTAACGAGAACAAAGAGGTGGATATCTACAGATATGTGACGAAGGAGACTTTCGACGCCTATCTTTACCAGCTGGTGGAGAACAAACAGAAATTCATATCCCAGATCATGACAAGCAAATCACCGGTGAGGACCGCGGAAGATATCGATGAAGCATCACTTTCCTATGCGGAGATCAAGATGCTTGCTACAGGGAATCCCCACATCAAAGAAAAGATGGATCTTGATATACAGGTGGCAAGGCTGAGACTCCTGAAACAGAACTTTCTGAGCGAAAAGTATGCGCTGCAGGACCGGATAGTCAAATATTTTCCTGCGGAAATAAAGAGGCATGAAGAGAGGATCGCAGGATATGAAGAAGATATATCATATCTGAAAGAGCAGGAGCAGGGACATCCGGAAGAGAACTTTATGATGGAAATCAAGGGGAAATCATATACAGAAAAGACTGATGCAGGAGAGGCGCTGCTTTCCTGCTGCAAAGAAATGAAAAGCCCGGAGCCTGTCAAGATCGGAAGCTACAGAGGCTTTGAAATAAGACTTTCTTTTGATACTTTCTCAAAAGAATATGCAGTAGAAGCAAAGCATCATATGAGATACAGGACGCCTCTTGGGACTGACGCCAGAGGTAACATATCGAGGATCGAGAATCTTTTCTCTGGGATAGAAAAGAAGAAAAACGAAACATGCGATAAATATGAAAACATCCTGAAGCAGTACGAAAATGCAAAAGTAGAAGTGGAAAAAAGCTTTGAGCATGAAAATGAACTTGCAGAAAAAGAGCGAAGACTTGCAGAGCTCGATGCGATGCTTAATATGGATAAAGCCGCTTCAGAGATCGTAGAGGGAGAGATAGAACAGAAACTTCCTGAAAAAAAGGAACGGGAACTGCAGCGATAGAGAGGGCAAGGCTCTCTCGTACATGACCGAGAGGTTTTGATACGGAACTTCCCGGTTTTTTGTTGCCGGAAAGGAGGTGGGAGCATGGCAATGATAACAGTCAGAACATCTGATGATCTTCGGGAATTTATCATCCGGGAGCTGAAAGATGGAGTCGTTATATCAGTAGATCTCAGCAGCGAGGAGGAAAGAAGCAGTGACAGAGGATATGAAAAATAAGGGAGAATACAGTGAGCTGGAAGTCGTGAATGTCAGGCTCGTAAAGGAGCCTTCTATCATCAGTGAGACTCCAGTCAGAACGTCGGAGGATGCGGCTCAACTTATAAAGGATATACTTTCGCAGTTTGACAGAGAGGTATTCTGTATCCTCAATCTGGCGAGTGACGGGAAGCCTATCAGCATGAACATTGTAAGTATCGGAACGATCGATCAGGCACTTGTGAGTCCGAGAGAGGTTTTCAAAAGCAGTATCCTGTCAAATGCTGCAGGCTTTCTAGCGTTCCATTGTCACCCGTCAGGAAGCCCGACCCCATCAAGAACGGATGCTGTAACGACGCAGCGCCTTAAAGAAGCAGGAGACCTTCTTGAAATCCGGATGATAGATCATCTTGTGGTAGGATGCGGCAGCGGAAGGAGCTTCAGCTTCAGCAGAGAAGGCCTGTTTGATGGCGATGTCGTAAAGAACTACAACAGATTCAAAGCCGAAAAAGAGCAGGAAAGATAACGTAAGCAAGATTGGAATTGTTGAAACGACAATGGAAAGGAGTTTGAAAAAATGGACTATGGAAGAGAGCAGATCACGTTTGAGATCAAAGAGCATATAGGTGTCCTCTGTGTGTATCATACGGGATGGAAAAAGGAGCTCAACCTTGTTTCGTGGAATGGTAATGCACCGAAGTATGATATCCGTGACTGGGATCCGGATCATGAGAGGATGAGCAGGGGCATCACCCTTTCTGAAAAGGAGATGGGAAGAGTCAGACAGATGCTGGATGAAAGAGACCGCAGCCCCAAAGAAACAAAACATACAGCAGCAAAAACAGAAAAGGAAATGGAGCGATGAGGAAAAAACCAGGAGGCGTGAGTCCTGAGGAGATCGAGAAGGCAAGATCTGTGGATCTTCTTTCCTATCTTCGGGCATGCGATCCGGGGGAGCTTGTGCATGTCAGCGGCAGCACATACTGCACGAGGAGCCACGACAGCCTGAAAATCAGCAACGGAGCATGGATGTGGTTCTCACAGGGGATCGGGGGCTGGAGTGCACTTGATTATCTCATAAAGGTGAAAAATTACGGATTCATAGAGGCGGTAAGAGCGATAAACGGACAGGAGGCCAGATGTGATGCTCCTGTTTTTTCTTGCCCGAAAAAAGAAGAACATAAGCTTCTTCTCCCGCAGAAAAACGGTGATGAACGAAAGACCACAGCATATCTTCTCGGCCGGTGCATAGACCGCGAGATCATAGACTACTGCGTGAAAAAGGGATATATCTATGAATCGCTTCCCTATCACAATGTGATCTTCGTGGGATCTGACAGTGAGAATATACCGCGGTATGCATCGTACCGGTCCACCGGAAAAAGAAGGTCTCTTGGCGATGCAGCAGGAAGTGACAAGCGTTTTTCATTCCGGATAGAAAACCCGGAGAGCAGAGATCTGCACGTCTTTGAAAGTGCTATAGATCTTCTCTCGTATGCGACGCTGGTGAAAAAAGCAGGGGGAGACTGGAAAAAAGAAAACCTCATGTCTCTTGCGGGAGTGTATTCAGGAAAGGCTGACGGCACGGCGAAAGTGCCTGCAGCGTTATCAAGGATGCTTTCGGAGAACCCAAAAATAAGCAGGATATTCCTTCATCTTGACAGAGACTTTGCAGGAAGAAGAGCTGCAAAGGGGCTTGCAGAAAGCCTTTGCAGCAGAGCAGAGGTCTATGATGATCCGCCCGCATCAGGCAAGGATATGAACGATCATCTCTGCATGATATGCGGAAAAGAACAGGCGATGAAAAAGGAAAGGACGGACAGATATGAACGATGATAAAAAACTCGAAGTCATCTGGGTGCAGCCCATGAGGGAGCCACAGGTGATAGAAATAGATAATGATCTTGAGGCGATGCAGGAACTTGTAGATGGATATATAGAAGAATATATGCCGTTCGAAGATGATGCTGCAATCGTGTGCAATGAAGAAGGAAAGATGATGGGACTTGTCCCAAATCGTGCGATCTATGATCAGGACGGGCACATACAGGAGGTGATCTGTGGCAGTTTTTTCATCTGTCATGCCCCAGCGGACAGCGAAGAATTTGAGCCGCTTCCTGAGGATATGAAGAAAAAATATATGGAAAAATTCAAAGCACCGGAGCGGTTTTTCATGACAGCTGAAGGCATCAAGGCAGTGAAGCTGGATACGAAAAATCAGAAAAACGATATCAGGGAGCGGTAGGTGCATCGTCTTAGCGAGCACTGCATTTTTACTCCTGCGGATAAAAATGCTTCTCGTTAGGGAATACCCTAAGACCCTTGAAAAGAACAGGAGAGAAATGATGAAAAGAACGATAAAAAAACAGGTATGGCTGAATCGCACCGAAGCGCGGGAGCTTCAGAAGAAAGCAAAGAAAGCGTGTCTTTCGGAGGCAGGGCTTGTGAGGATGCTTATCAGCGGATATGAGCCAAGGCAGCAGCCGGATGAAAGCTTTTATGAACTTGCAAGACAGCTTTCTGCTGTAGGGAATTCACTGAATCAGATCGCAGCCAAGGCACATAGTCTCGGATATATCGACGAGGTGAAGTATGAGGAAGAGGTAAGGCGTCTTCATATGCTGCAGGCAGATCTTGAGGAGGCAGTGCTGACACCGGTGAAAAGGAGCATCTGATGGCAGTCACTAAGATATGGGATGTGAAGAGCAGGCTGGATCATGTGATCGACTATGTGACAGATCCGGAGAAGACGTATAACGCAGGCTATGATGACGGAGAACAGAAATATTTCGTCACAGCCATGAACTGCAATGGCACCTGTGCGAAGAGGCAGTTTCAGAATGTGAAGAAACAGTTCTCAAAGACCAGTGGCATCATAGCCTATCACGGATACCAGAGTTTTGCACCGGGAGAAGTCAGCGCGCAGGAAGCGCACCGGATAGGAGTGGAGCTTGCTGAACAGCTCTGGACGGACCGCTTTCAGGTGATCGTGTCGACTCACGTGAATACAGGCTGCATCCATAACCACCTGCTTTTCAATTCCGTATCCTTTCGTGACGGGAAAAAATATCATGACTGCAGGGAGGCGTACAGGAAGATGAGGGAAACATCGGATCGCATCTGCAGAGAACACGGGCTTTCTATGATAGAAGATCCACAGAACATAAAGGATCCGTCTAACCTGCATCGCATGGACAGGGCCGGTATGCCTACGAGATACAATGTGACGAGGCAGGCGGTGGATGAGGCGATAGCAAAAAGCTCTAATCTCCATGAGCTTGCAATGAACCTGAAGTCTTTAGGTTATACAGCGCGCTTTCAGGCAAACCGCAAATATTGGACGGTGATCCCGAAAGGATGGGAAAAGCCCATACGCCTTGCAAGGCTTGGAGAAGAGTATACGAACGAAAGGATACTTGCAAGACTTTCAGAAGAAAGGCAAGCGATACGGATGGAGCCATTCCAGAGAAAAAGCGTGAGACTAAGACAGTATCTTCTGATGACGCGAAAAGACAGACTGAGGAAAGCCAGCGGACTTAGAGGTCTTTATCTCAGGTACTGCTATGAGCTTGGATATCTTCCAAAGTACCAAAGGAGATGGAACAGAGTCCACTATCTTCTGAAAGACGATCTTTTAAGATGCGAGCAGTATTCAAAGCAGGCAAGACTTCTGGGAACGTATCAGATCAAGACGAGGGAAGATCTTGCCTCTTTTCTTTCAGATAAAAATGCAGAGTACGAAAAACTCTTTGCAAAGCGGGATGAGCTTAGGAAGATCGCAAGAAGGGTCATGCCGGAAGAAAGCAGGACGGAAATAAAGAAAGAGATAACGGAGCTTACAGAAAAACTGAAAGCTTTGCGCGAGGAGATAAAGCTTTCAGAGGATATCCGGGAAAGATCGGATACGCTGAAGGAAAAGATTGAAAAGATAGACAAGGAACAGGAACAGAGAAAGGAGGTACGAGGAAGATGACACAGGGAGGAGATGCAGCAGAACAGATCGTGAGACTTTCGCTTGAAGGCATGGAAGTCGCTGTGAAAGTCAGCGGGGAGAGTGCGAAGAACATCGCGCTCATCCTTATGGCAGTGCTGAGAGAAGAGCACAAGACAAAGGGAAAGGCGAGACTTTCCTCCATGATCAGGTCAGGCAAGGAGCTGAAAGTGTTTTCTGTGCAGAACAAAGATCTTGAAAAATTCGCACGGGAGGCAAAACGGTATGGAGTGCTTTACTGTGTATTGAAAGATAAGGGGGATCGCAGCGGCAATGGAGCAGCTGACATCATAGCAAGAGCAGAGGATGCTGCAAAGATACAGCGGATCGTAGACAGGTTTGGGCTTTCGAAAGTGGAGAGGGGGTCTGCTGTGAGCAAGATCAGAGATGATCGAAAAAAACAGAGCGGAAGATCACCGGCAGAGGATCTCATAAAGGAAGTCCTGAAAGAGCAGGGAAGTGAGAAGCAGTCTCAAAACCCCGGCCGTGCGGAGACGGAAAAAAGCCGTCCGTCTCTGCAAAACTCAGGGCGTGCAGACCCATCGGCGGAGGGCACTAAAGATCCTGGAAAGAAGCCATCGGTAAGAGATAAACTGGCAGACTACAAGGTGCAGGAGAAACACAGCAAAGAGCCTGAGAAAAATCTTTCACAGGCAGTAAAAAAGAAAGTGAAACCAAAGGAAAGGTAGGAAGATATGGAGAAAGATATCGACAGGGAAAAATTCAAAGAAAAAAAGAGGGCAGAGCTGGAAGCCCTTTATGATGCTGTGAATGAAGAGACGCTGATGATCGAAGAAGATCAGGAAAAGTTTTCAGCATATCTGAGGATCCAGGCAAGATTCAACAGATACACGGTGACGAATGCGATCCTTTTGTTGCATCAGTTTCCGGATGCACAGAAACTCAAAACATTTGAAGGATGGAAACGGGATGGAGCATCTGTCAAAAGAGGAGAAAAAAGTATCTCGATACTGGAACCGTACAGTTATACGAAAGCGGATGGAAGTATGGGAAAGGGCTTTCGCATAAAGAAGCTTTTTGATATATCGCAGACAGATGTGAGGATGAGTCCAGACCCGTTTTTAACAGGTGTAAGCAGCAGGAGCCTTTTAAGAGCTTTACTGGAGGCAAGTCCGGTAGAGTCAGAAGCAGCAGATACTCTTGATCACGGAAAGGATGCAGTCTATGAGCAGAAAAAACAAAAAATCTATATAAGGAGAATGCTGGAACCGGATGATTTCTTTCGTGCAGCAGCAGTCTCGATAGCAGAAGCTCAGCTTGCAGAGCAGGGCGTAAGCTGCGGGCAGGATGAGCTGGAGTCAAAAGCAAAGGCTATAGCGTTCATGCTCTGTGTGAAATACGGGATAGATCCGGGGAGTCTCAGAGCGAAGATGCCGAGGGCAACTGCTCGGATGGAGATTAAAGAGATAAAAGCAGAGCTTTCAGAGATCAGAAAGACTTTCACAGGTATCGCTGATCGCATGGACGCATCCATCAGTAAGCAGATCAGAGAAAAAAGAGCAGGAAGAGAAAGGGGTCATCATGAAGGACGGTAGCGGCAGGAAAGAAGCGATCATAGTCGGCTTGCTTGGCTGCATCCCGGTGATCTGGCTGGCGCTTCTGGTCGCGCCATTTGCAGAACAAGGTCTTGCTGAAGTCCTGATAAACAGCGATAAGATCCTGAAGGATCCTTTTGATATACGGATATGCGAGGGCAGCCTGAAGACAGCTGCTCTTTTTCTTGCCGTATATATCATGAGTATCTGTATCTATCATACAAGCAGACGTAACTATCGAAAAGGTGAAGAGCATGGATCTGCCGAGTGGGGCGATCCGTCAGCAGTCGATCGGAAATATCATCAGAGACCGGACACTGCAAACAAGCTCCTGACGCAGCACGTACGGATCGGGATAGACGGAAGGAAACACAGGAGAAACCTCAATGTGCTTGTATGCGGAGGATCCGGTGCAGGAAAGACAAGATTCTACTGTAAACCTAACATCATGCAGGCAAATACCTCTTTTGTTGTGCTTGATCCTAAGGGTGAGATCATAAGGGATACAGGGGGTCTTCTTGAGAAAAAGGGCTACGAAGTACGGGTGCTGGATCTCATCAATATGGAGAAGAGCCACTGCTATAATCCCTTCCGCTATATCACAAGCGATAATGATGTGCAGAAGCTTGTAACTAACCTGTTCAAAAGCACGACGCCTAAGGGCTCGCAGAGCAGCGATCCATTCTGGGACACGGCCGCATCCATGCTGCTTCTGGCACTGATCTTCTATCTGAAGTATGAAGCACCGGAAGAAGAACAGAACTTCCCCATGGTCATGGAAATGCTTCGGGCAGGCGATGTGAGCGAAGAGGACGAGAGCTATTACAGCCCTCTTGACAGCCTCTTTTACGATCTTGAGATGAGGCAGCCTGATCATATTGCGGTGAAGTATTACAAGGCGTATCATTCGGGATCTGCAAAGACGCTCAAGAGCATACAGATCACGCTTGCAGCAAGGCTCGAAAAATTCAACCTTGAAAGCATGGCGATGCTGACGGCTACTGACGAGCTGGACCTTTCCAGCATGGGAGAAAAGAAAGTCGCACTGTTTGCACTGATCCCGGACAATGATACGTCATTCAACTTTCTTGTCTCGATACTTTACACGCAGCTCTTTCAGCAGCTTTTCTACACGGCGGACAGGAAATACAGAGGAAGTCTTCCGGTGCATGTACACTTTTGCATGGACGAGTTTTCGAATGTCAGTCTGCCGGACGACTTCGACAAGATCCTGTCAGTGATGAGATCGAGAGGTGTGTCTGTGAGCATCATCCTGCAGAACATGGCGCAGCTCAAAGCACTGTTCGAAAAGCAGTGGGAGAGTATCGTGGGAAATTGCGATGAATTCCTGTATCTTGGCGGGAACGAACAGTCGACCCATAAGTATGTCTCGGAGCTCTTGGGAAAGGCGACTATAGACACGAACACATACGGTAAAAGTTCAGGTCGCAACGGGAGCTATTCGACGAACTATCAGACTGCAGGAAGAGAACTCATGACACCGGATGAAGTGCGTATGCTGGATAACAGGTACGCACTTCTTTTCATCAGAGGGGAAAGACCTGTGAAGGATCTGAAGTTCGATATCCTAAAGCATCCATTCGTAAAGGACACGGCTGACGGTGAAGCAAAGCCGTATCTGCACGGACAGGAGCGGGATTCGGTAGCTGCCATCGAGCTTTTTTATGGAGAGCCTGAGGAAGAGATGATGGAAGAAACAGAGCAGACAGAGTACGAGATCCTTTCAGAAGAGGAACTGCAGAAACTTTATGACAATGAGGAGGAGAGGTAATGAAACAAAACGAAGAAAAAGAAACAGACAGGATACTGATAAGGATCACTATGGCGGTGTATATACTGCTGGTGCTGATCTTCACAGTGGGAGCAGACCTTGCGTATGCCGCAAGTGATCCGCTTGCCGTGATCAACAATCTTTCGACATTCATATTCGCACTGATCCGAGCCATCGGACTGATACTTCTGGGATTCGGCATAGTGCAGATAGGCCTTTCGCTGAAGTCCCATGATCCATCGCAGCGCGCCAATGGTTTTCTGACCCTGGCAGGAGGTGTGATCATAACATTTGCGAAGGAG
>OLHE01002724.1_pt1 | contig 10094 bp, 4 predicted proteins | sample 1605821 | NCBI WGS metagenome assembly OLHE01 (sample SAMN03283250) | human gut metagenome | biome: human-associated habitat; material: feces | host: Homo sapiens | place: USA | collected 2013
AACTTCACGGTATCGCTAAGGGTGGTATGAACCACTGCCAGGATGAGATGAAGAAAGCCGTTAAGGCTGGTTACTGGAACCTCTTCTCCTTCGACCCAGCTAAGAAAGCTGAAGGAAAGAATCCATTCACATTAACATCTAAAGAAGGCGACGGATCATATCAGGAATTCTTAAATAACGAATCCCGTTACACTCGTCTGATTAAGCCATTCCCAGAAAGAGCTGAAAGACTCTTCAACGAATCTGAGAAGGTTGCTAAGGCTCGTTACGAGCACCTGCAGAGACTCGTTGAGCTTTATAAATAATAAAGCCTGAACTGGTCAGTCAGATTAGTTACAAAAGATAAAACTTTATAAAATACAAAAGAGAAGCCGTGTGCTAGCTATGCTGGTGCATGGCTTCTTCTTGTGTGTTGAAAAAAAGAAGGGAATTGTATTATAATAAATCATAACAAATTAATGACTGATAGATGTACTGACAATGGTTTTGAAGAGGGACAGGAATGCTATATAAAGAAGATTTTGGAGAAGGAAAAAATATAGAATTTAAAAGAGAGATACCGAAAAGACATGAGAAGTTATTAAAAGATGTTATTGCTTTTTCCAATTCTACGGGGGGTAAAATTTTTATTGGAATTGAGGATAAGACGAATGAAGTTATTGGTATTGGAGAGAAGAATCCATTTAGATTAGCAGATGATATTTCAAATATGATATTTGACAGCTGCACTCCAATAATTGATCCGGAAATTACAATACAGACATTAGAAGGAAGAACAGTTGTTGTTGTAGAAGTTTTTCCAGGACGTATGCGTCCTTATTATCTCAAGTCATTTGGGAAGGAACAAGGTTCTTATATAAGAATAAATGGTACAAGTCGTCCTGCTGATGATAGAAAGTTAAAGGAACTAGAATTAGAAGGTCAAAAGATTTCTTATGATACTTTACCGGAAATAGACATGGAGTACTCGGAACGAGAGGCGAAGATATTATGTAATGCAATGGAAAAAGTGGCATATGATGTGCAGACAACATGTGTAACAAGAGCAATACAGGAAACGTCATTAGATCCCAAGCAAAATACAGAAAAAACTGAAATTATAAATAAAATGACAATCGAGAAACTAGAAGACTTAGGGTTATTGTGCCGAATAGGAAAAGACCTTCAACCCACCCATGCGTTTAGACTAATGACGAAGAATAAAATACGGTATGCCAAAATTCAATGTGCGTTATTTAAAGGAACAGAAAGAGATATTTTTATAGATAAAAGAGAATTTGATGGACCATTATATGTACAGCTGGAAAATGCTTATCAATTTGTATTAAAGCATATCAATCTTGGTGCAAAGATAGAAGGGTTACATAGAAAAGAAGCGTATGAACTCCCGGTTCGAACAATAAGAGAATTGATTACTAATGCAGTTGTTCATAGAAGTTATTTGGATGAGTCTTGTATACAGGTTTGTGTCTATGATGACAGGATAGAAGTAACATCTCCCGGAATGCTTTATGGGGGACTGGATATACAGTCAGCTAAATCAGGTAAATCAAAGTGCAGAAATACAGCGATTGCTGAAGCATTTCGTTATATGGGACTTATAGAAGCGTGGGGAACAGGAATCCCAAGAATGATAAAAGAATGCAGAGAATATGGATTGAGAGAGCCAGTGTTTGAGGAACTGGGAGATGGTATACGAGTAACTATATTCCGGGAAAATGAAGAATTGGAGATGCGAAAACGGGCGGAGAATATACAGAACGCTGAAAATAAATACCAGTATATGAATAATATAAATAGTGAGAACTTAGCATCTGTAGTAAAAGAACAAACAGTGGAATATAGAGAGCAAAATCACTGTTTCAATACAGAAAAATCACTGTTTAATGCGCTGGATTCACAAGGAAATGAAAAAAAATACTGTTTGAATGATGAAAAAACACTGTTTGAAACAACAAGTCAGGATAAAACCCACTGTTTTGAAACGTCTGTATTGACTGCAGAGAATAAATATATGTTATATAAAAAGCTGAAAGAACTACAAGTTAATAAAAGCATAGGTAGCGTCACTGCATTAAATATAAAGGAGATTATCGAAAGCTTTTCAGGAGAAGAAGTCTTTGGGCGAAAAGAAATAAAACAAAAACTGGGATATAAAGACAGTAAGGCGGGATTTCTGATTCAAACAATGCGGGAATTTGAGTTGATTAAAGCTGTGAAAGGAAGGGGCAAGGGAAAGTATTGTTTTGATATTTAAAACTCTATCTTGGCTTTCATAAGAAAATTTAAAGCCGTACTTCTGTGAAGAACGGCTTTAATGTATAATTGAAAATAGTATTGAATAAAATTATATAGAAGGACTATTTTAATTTTTTTGAGCGTATAGATTCTTTTACTGTGGAAATCAATACAAATAAAGTACTAATTACATCATAAGCATCAGATAAATTATCGTATGTATTTTTTGTTTTAAGAAAAAACTTTTTAAAAGTTGATAAAAGTTGAGTTGCTTTTTTTGTGGATAATGTTAAATGGAATTTATTTTGTTTCTTATATGTATTATATGTATTTGTAGCAACTTTCTTTTTGTAGTTTTTAGGATTACGTTGTTCTTGGTTTTTGTTTGTGTATTGTTCTTGTATTTCGGATAATTTATTTTTCCCTTTTTGGTGAGAAGATCCATCAGAAATATCTAAAATACTAACTTGTACAGTAGGGTGGTAGGTAGGCGTTGGGAGAGTGTTAATGGTATTAAATGGCATACAAATTAAAGTGGCTATTATAATAAGAGATAAAGTTTTAGAAATTTTGGGTACAATTGAAAGCTGCTTAGCTTTAGCTTTTTTGTTAGATAAAGCTTTAAAAATCTTTGAATCTTTTTCTAAAGATTTTACAGTGCAAGGGACTGTCGTTAGAGTATTATTAATTGCTTTTCTATTTTCTGGCGTGTTAGGGATTAAAATATAATCAGATTCTAGTTTGTTGATAAGTTCCTTGTAGAGTTTTTCATAAAATTTGTTAATAATCATTGTGATTTCTTCTTTCTTTTTTCTATAATAATAAATGCGTATTTTTTTGCGAAATGGCCTCTCCTTTCTGTATCGAATTTCAACATTTTTTGTTGATTATTATTAATATGTATAATTTTTTCTTTTTGTATTGCTCTGATTTGCCATGTGTGTAATTAAAATCTCCTTTCTTACATTAGTATGAGAGATTAGGGAAATTTTCTTTTTGAAAAGATAGTTTACGAAAAAAGAATCCGATTCTTTTTTTGCTTTTTCACTACAAATAGTATGCTAGTTTAGACAATGGAATAAAATTGTAGAATTCAACCAATTACTTACTTAATTTTCTTAAGTTATTTTGTATACAATGTTAATAAAATGCAGGATTTGTATTTGAAAATTACATTTATAATTGTATGAATTGTCTTTAAATCTGAAAATAACGATGAATAAAGAGGTGAAATCACAAACAAAATTGTACTTTTATAAGAACAATATAATCTAAAAAGAAATAAAAACCAAATAAACTAACTACAATATCCCCTAAAACAAGAGTAATAATCAGAAAATAATATATTAAAAAATAAATAATCAAATTATTAGACAACTCACCTTAATGTTTATATTTACAACCTATTTAAAATGTTGTAATATGATAACAACAAAAAGAAATGCAGGAAGTCATTACAACTACTTCTGAAAATGAATTTGTTACTTTTTAAATATGTAATTATTCAGAGATTTATAGATTTTTATTCAGACTATAGATACTCATTCAGGATTATGAAATCATAAGATTACAAGAGCATGAGAACATGAGAATCATAAGGTTTGATTAAGAGTTCCTGATAATTACTAATTACAAAAATATAATTTACAACTGATGAATATTTACTATTTCATAGTGATGCAAGAAAGGGTGAGACCATGTATCAGGACAATATGCGACAGGGTCTATATGATCCAAGTCTGGAGCATGATAACTGTGGTATTGGTGCTGTAGTAAACATCAAGGGTCTTAAGAGCCATGAGACAGTGTCGAATGCCTTGAAAATTGTTGAAAATCTTGAACATAGAGCCGGCAAGGACGCCGAGGGTAAAACGGGTGACGGAGTAGGTATCTTAGTGCAGATATCCCATAAGTTCTTCGAAAAAACCTGTAGTACTCTCGGCTTTTCTATTGGCAAGGAACGTGACTATGGTATTGGTATGTTCTTTATGCCACAGGATGAGTTACAGAGAAACCGTGCTAAGAAGATGTTTGAGATTATCGTTGAAAAAGAAGGCTTAAATTTCTTAGGCTGGAGAGAGGTTCCGGTTCAGCCGGGCATCCTCGGAAAGAAAGCAGCGGACTGTATGCCATGCATTATGCAGGGATTTGTAAAGAGACCGTTTGATGTTCCACGAGGACTTGACTTCGATAGAAGACTTTATATTGTAAGACGAGTATTTGAGCAGTCTAACGATTCTGCTTATGTTGTTTCTTTAAGCAGCAGAACAATCGTATATAAAGGTATGTTCTTAGTTGGACAGTTAAGATTATTCTATAATGACCTTCAGGATAAGGATTATGAATCTGCAATCGCATTAGTTCATTCCCGTTTCTCCACAAACACAGTTCCAAGCTGGGAGAAAGCACATCCTTATCGTTACATCGTTCATAATGGTGAGATTAATACTATTCGTGGTAATGCCGATAAGATGTTAGCCCGTGAGGAAAACATGGAATCTGATTATCTGAAGGATGAGATGATTAAGCTGACACCAGTCGTAGATCCAAACGGTTCTGACTCTGCAAGATTAGATAATACATTAGAATTCCTCTTAATGAGTGGAATGCCACTTCCTCTGGCAATGATGATCACGATTCCAGAACCTTGGGAAAATAACGAGGGCATGAGCAGAGAGAAGAGAGACTTCTATCAGTACTACGCAACAATGATGGAGCCTTGGGATGGTCCTGCATCTATCCTCTTTACAGATGGAGATATCATGGGAGCCGTACTTGACCGTAATGGTCTTAGACCTTCCCGTTACTATATTACAGATGATGACCAGTTAATTCTTTCTTCTGAGGTTGGTGTGTTAGACTTTGACACAACACATATCGTAAAGAAAGAGAGACTTCACCCAGGTAAAATGCTTCTCGTAGATACTGTAAAAGGTGAGCTGATTGACGATGAAATCTTAAAAGATTCTTATGTAAAGAATCAGCCTTACGGTGAATGGTTATCCGATAACCTTGTATTCTTAAAAGACTTAAAGATTCCGAATGTTGCAGTAGAAGAATACAGCTATGAAGAGAGCAACCGCCTGATGAAAGCATTTGGTTACTCTTATGAAGAAGTGAAAGATTCTGTATTACCGATGGCATTAAACGGAAGTGAAGCAATCGGAGCGATGGGGGTTGATACTCCATTAGCAGTACTTTCTAAGAGACATCATCCATTATTTGATTACTTTAAACAGCTTTTTGCACAGGTAACAAACCCTCCTATTGATGCGATTCGTGAGGAAATCGTTACATCTACTTCCATCTATGTTGGCGGAGAGGGGAATGTGTTGGAAGAAAAGGCAGAAAACTGCCATGTATTAAAGATTCATAACCCTATTTTAACAAATACAGACTTATTAAAGATTCGTTATGCAAAAGTAAAGAATATCAATGTAAAAGATGTGCCGATTACTTATTACAAAGGAACACCGCTTGATAAGGCTATCAATCATTTATATGTTGCTGTTGACCAGGCGCATAAAAATGGTGCAAATGTTGTTATTTTGACAGATAGAGGTGTTGATGAGAACCATGTGGCAATTCCATCTCTGTTAGCAGTATCTGCTGTACATCATCATCTCATTGAGACAAAGAAGAGTACTTCTGTAAGTATTATCTTAGAGAGTGGTGAGCCAAGAGAAGTACATCATTTCGCCACACTGTTAGGTTACGGCGCATGTGCTATCAACCCATATCTGGCACAGTTCAGTATTAAGAAGCTGATTCAGGATGGTTTATTAAAGAAAGATTACTATGCAGCAGTAAATGATTACAATAACGCAGTACTTCACGGTATCGTAAAGATCGCATCTAAGATGGGTATTTCCACACTGCAGTCCTATCAGGGTTCTCAGATTTTTGAGGCAGTTGGTATCAGCAAGAAAGTCATTGATGAGTACTTTACAAACACAGTAAGCCGTGTAGAAGGTATCACAATTGAAGATATCGCAGAAGATGTAGATTACCATCACTCCAAAGCATTTGATATGTTAGGACTGAAAAATGATCTTAGTCTTGACAGTGAAGGTGATCACAAATATAGAAGTGGTAAAGAAGAACATCTTTACAATCCACTGACCATCCATACATTACAGACAGCAGCATGGACAAATAATTATGAACTGTTTAAACAGTATACTTCCATAATTAATAAAGAAACTTCTCCAGTAAGTCTTCGTGGATTAATGGATTTCAATTATCCATCCAAAGGAGTTCCTATCGAGGAAGTTGAATCTGTAGATTCTATCGTGAAACGATTTAAGACAGGTGCTATGAGTTATGGTTCTATTTCCAAGGAAGCACATGAGACTCTGGCAATCGCGATGAACATGATTCACGGTAAATCAAACACTGGTGAAGGTGGAGAAGATTTAGAGCGTCTGACAGTTGGTCCAGATGGACTGAATAAATGCTCTGCAATCAAGCAGGTAGCTTCCGGTCGTTTCGGTGTAACAAGCCGTTACCTTGTAAGTGCACAGGAAATTCAGATTAAGATGGCACAGGGAGCAAAACCTGGTGAAGGTGGACATTTACCAGCAGGAAAAGTATATCCTTGGATTGCAAAGACAAGACATTCAACACCTGGTGTAGGACTAATCTCACCACCACCTCATCACGATATTTACAGTATTGAAGATTTGGCACAGTTAATTTATGATTTGAAAAATGCAAACAGAAATGCCCGCATTTCTGTAAAACTGGTATCTGAAGCAGGTGTCGGAACGGTCGCAGCCGGTGTAGCAAAAGCTGGCGCACAAGTAATCCTTATTTCCGGACATGACGGTGGTACAGGTGCAGCACCTCGTAATTCTTCTATCCATAATGCCGGACTTCCGTGGGAGCTTGGACTTGCTGAGACACACCAGACATTAATTAAAAATGACCTTCGTAATAAAGTTATCATCGAGACGGACGGTAAGCTTATGAGCGGCCGCGACGTAGCAATGGCAGCAGCACTTGGAGCAGAAGAATTTGGATTTGCTACTGGTCCGCTGATCACAATGGGCTGCGTTATGATGAGAGTTTGTAACTTAGATACTTGTCCAGTAGGTATCGCAACACAGAATCCGGAACTTAGAAAACGTTTTAAAGGTAAACCGGAATACGTTGTAAACTACATGAAGTTCGTTGCACAGGAAATGCGTGAATACATGGCAAAACTTGGTGTCCGCACTGTAGATGAACTGGTAGGACGTACAGACCTTCTGAAAGAACTTCCAGAAGCAAAAGAGTACCACTTAGATTTATCTGCTATTTTAAATAATCCATATGTAGATAAGAAGCATCCAATCTGCTACAACAAGAAGAATGAATACAACTTTGAATTAGAAAAGACATTAGATGAAAAAGTTCTTCTTACTAAGTTGAAGACAGCGCTTGATAAAAAGCAGAAGAGAAGCATTTCTATCGATGTTGGAAATACAGACCGTTCCTTTGGTACAATCTTTGGTTCTGAAATTACAAAGAAATATTACAACACACTGGAAGATGATACATTTACTGTACAGTGTACAGGAGCCGGCGGACAGAGCTTTGGAGCATTTATTCCAAATGGTCTTACATTAGAGCTTGTCGGTGACAGTAATGACTACTTCGGAAAAGGATTATCCGGTGGTAAATTAATCGTTTACCCTCCAAAAGGAATCCGCTTCAAAGCCGAGGAAAATATTATCGTTGGTAACGTAGCACTTTACGGTGCAACAAGCGGTCAGGCTTATATTAATGGTGTGGCTGGTGAACGTTTCTGTGTTCGTAACTCCGGTGCAACAGCTGTTGTAGAAGGTGTCGGCGATCACGGATGCGAGTACATGACTGGTGGTAAAGTCTTAATTATCGGTAAGACTGGAAAGAACTTCGCAGCCGGAATGAGCGGCGGTGTTGCCTACGTTCTTGATGAGGATAACGACTTATACTTAAGCCTCAACAAGGAAATGGTTTCTTCCGAACCAGTTGTTTCTAAATATGATGTTATGGAAATTAAGGATATGATTACCGCCCATGTGGCATATACAAACTCTGAAAAAGGTAAAGAAATCTTAAATGATTTTAGCAAATATTTACCGAAGTTTAAGAAAATCATTCCACACGATTACAAGAAAATGCTCAAGAAGATTTCCGAAATGGAAGGAAAAGGTCTTAGCGCAGAGCAGGCACAGATTGAAGCATTTTACGAAATTAAAAGAGGATAGGAGGAGAGCGCTATGGGAAAACCAACTGGATTTTTAGAATATGAACGAAAAGAAAGCGTGGGAGAAGCGCCGTTAAAGAGAATCAAACATTTTAACGAATTTCACACTCCCCTGTCCAAAAAAGAACAGGAGAGACAGGGAGCAAGATGTATGAACTGTGGAGTTCCATTTTGCCAGTCCGGTATTTTGATTAAAGGAATGGTTACCGGATGCCCGCTTAATAATCTGATTCCTGAATGGAATGATGCAACTTACACAGGTAACTGGGATGAAGCTTATAACCGTCTTAGAAAGACAAATCCATTTCCAGAATTTACAGGTCGTGTATGTCCACATCCTTGTGAAGTCGGATGTACCTGTAACTTAGGCGGGGATCCGGTTAACATCAAAGAAAAAGAGTTAAGTATTATAGAGCGAGCTTATGAAAGTGGCCTGATCAAACCGGAGCCACCAGAAGTCCGCACAGGAAAGACAGTTGCTATCGTAGGTTCCGGTCCATCCGGACTCTGCGTGGCAGAATACTTAAACCGCCGTGGCCATTCTGTAACTGTTTACGAGCGTTCCGACCGTGTTGGTGGACTGCTCATGTACGGAATTCCTAACATGAAGCTTGAAAAAACATATATTGAGAGAAAAGTAAAGCTCATGGAAAAAGAAGGCGTTGTATTCAAGACAGGCGTAAACGTTGGTGTAGACGTAAAAGCACAGGACTTAAAGAAACAGTATGATGCTGTTGTGCTTTGCTGTGGAGCCTCTAATCCAAGAGACATCAAAGCACCAGGCAGAAAGAGCAAAGGAATTTATTTTGCAGTAGATTACTTAAAGGCAGCAACAAAGAGCCTTTTAGATTCTAACTTCGCAGATAAAAAATACATTGATGCCAAAGATAAAAATGTCATGGTTATCGGTGGCGGTGACACAGGAAATGACTGTGTTGGAACATCCATCCGTTTAGGATGTAAGAGCCTCATTCAGTTAGAAATGATGCCAAAACTTCCAGATGAACGTCAGCCAAATAACCCATGGCCAGAATGGCCTAGAGTCTGCAAGACAGACTACGGTCAGGAAGAAGCTATCGCTGTATTTGGCAAAGACCCACGAGTATATCAGACAACCGTAAAAGAATTCATTGCCAATGAAAAAGGCGAAGTCTGCAAGGCAAAACTCGTAAAACTTGAAAGTAAATTCGACAAAAAAGCCGGAAGAAATATCATGGCAGAAGTCGCTGGCAGCGAGTATGAAGTACCTGTTGATTTGGTATTAATCGCAGCAGGATTCTTAGGAAGCCAGTCATATGTTACAAAAGCTTTTGGCTTAGATCTTACAGAACGCACGAATGTAAAGACAGTAGAAGGACATTTCAAGACAAATGTAGATAAAGTCTTTACTGCAGGTGATATGCATCGAGGACAGTCACTTGTTGTATGGGCAATCAGGGAAGGTCGCGATTGCGCAAGAGAAGTTGATAAAGCCCTGATGGGATACTCAAATCTGTAACTTCTGGTTTGCCGCAGGCAAAGAGACGCTCGCAGTAAATAAAAGAACCTATATTTGTGACTTTAGTCGCTGCGGTTTGAATACTCGCTTATACACGCTCGTATCCAAACCTTGCTCCGAGGCCAC
>OLHE01002727.1_pt1 | contig 10093 bp, 8 predicted proteins | sample 1605821 | NCBI WGS metagenome assembly OLHE01 (sample SAMN03283250) | human gut metagenome | biome: human-associated habitat; material: feces | host: Homo sapiens | place: USA | collected 2013
CCCCGCGCCCCGACAGCTTCCACCAAGCCGCCGGGGCGCGGTGCGTATGGAGGCGACTCAAAATCTATTGACTGAAACCATATCTATAGAGAGTCCGTTCCATTCGAGCTGACCTTGGTCTGAGTGGGTAATCAGAAGAAGATTATCGCAGCGGAGTTCTTCGGCTGCTTCGGCGAGTGCTTCGAGTTCGCGTTTACGCGTTTTCTCGGAGCTTACATTATGGCATACTTGAATCAGACGCTCTACCTTGGGCCCTCTCCGGGTCACAAAGTCTATTTCCCTATCGTTGCGCGTACGATAGTAGAACAAGGTCTTCCCCAGCACATATCCGCGGCGAAGCAGTTCCACGAATACCTGATTCTCCAGGAGTCTGCCGAGATTTTCGCTTAGATTGAAGGCAGTACTTTGTATGAAACCGTTGTCGACGACATATACTTTTTTCGGCGCTTTGTTCATCAGCTTCAGTTTGTTGTTGAACCTTGGCAGATAGAAGAACAGGTAAGGCTCGTTGAGGTAATTGCAGAACTTTTTGGTAGTGGCTACGCTCGAAAACCCGAGTTCACCGGCGAGTTCGTTGGCCGAGACCGGATTACAGAAATTAGAGAGCAAGTAGGTGGCCAGGTTATATAGGTCGGTTGTATTCCTTACATTATGTCGCTTGGCGACATCTTTCAGCAGAATCGAATCAAACAGAGTGGAGAGATAACTCTTGGTTATGCTGCGTGCCGGAATCGTCTCCGGATAGCCGCCATTGCGCATATAGTCATCAGCCAGCATCAGGACCTGCGCCGCTTCTTCCTCGCGGCCCGGGGTGAGATTCTTCCAATTCATGGTCTCATTGAGGCTGAAAGGCAACATTTCGATCTGGAGATAGCGTCCCGTAAGCACCGACGCCATTTCGCTGCTTAGCATTCGGGCATTACTTCCGGTTATTATCAGATTCTTTCCGCGGCGGTAGAGTTTGCTCACCCACAAATCCCAATCCGGGAGATTCTGAATTTCATCAAGCAACATGAATTCATAACCCGGATAGACATCATCGAGCGCTGCCATCGCCAAATCCTCATCCCATTTAGCGAGAAGCTGATTATCGTCGAAATTGAGATAGGCAAAGTTCTTGCCCTGCAACATAAGCAAAGCGAAAACGGACTTGCCGACGCGTCGGGGGCCGGTTATAAGTTTTATAAGAGGATTCCTCAAAAGTTCCTCCGCATCATACTTAGTCTGCCGTTGCTGGTATGGACGCGAAAGCAGTTCGTCACGCTCCGCCCGTTGGCTGATAATAGTAGTTTTCATCGCAGTCTGTTTAGACTGCAAAAGTAGCGAATTTTATTCAATATATTCACTGTATTGAATAAAAAACGGATTTTTTATTCAATAGACCCTGCAAAATTGAATAAAACCGCAGCATCCCCGGCTTGTCGCAAGACATTTCGCCACCTTACAAGGAATCACGATTATTGAAGCCTGATGGTATAAAATTTTGCGATTATAGGGGCGGTTTTGCAAAAAAACTGAGTTTAGATGGATATGTCTTACGAGTGTGATAAATCAGTCGGCTTCAGACTGTAATCTCGACGAGGTTGCCTTCGGGGTCAGCGATGATGCTTTCGTAGTATCCGTCGCCGGTGGTGCGCGGATTGCCGAGGATGGGTATACCTTCGAGCCTCATGCGCTCGGTTAGTTCGTCGACTGCTTCCTCGCTGCCTGCCGATATGGCTATATGGCTGAATCCGCGAAGCTTACCGGAGGCGGCAGCGTCCGTAATTCCGGGTTCGTTCATTATCTCGAGCCTGGCGTCGCCGTCGGGAAAAGTTAGGAAATATGAGGTGAAATCTCTCCTTGGGTTATGGTACCTGGGGCCTGCGGTCGCGCCGAACCAGCGGCAGTAGAAATCCTTGAGCAACTCGATGTCGCGGGCAAGGATAGCTATATGAGTGATTTTCATTCTTATCATTTCGGGCGCTTATGCAGGAATCTCTCGGATAGCCAGGCGCGGACGGGGAGGTCGTAGACCTTGACGCTGGCGTAAGCCACGGCGATGGAGGCTATGAAGATGCTTACGGCTACCCAGATATGCGTGCCCAGCGGAGCGTCGGCGTGTTGCGCCGCCCAGTTCATCTGAACGTATATCATCGGGTAGTGGGTGATATAGAGCGGATAGGAAATCATGCCGAGAAACTTGCAGATGGCGATGGTCTTCCTGCCGGTCAGCGGACTTCCGGCGCCGGCGGCTACGATGGCAGGATATACAAGGAGTATGACTACGGCGCAGTAGAGGCCGTTGAGCCACGGATGCGTCTCGCCTCCGATGTAGGGCATGACAAGCGTGGCGGCGATTGCCAGCGAGCACCACGTCATGGCCCCGCGTTTAAGATTGATGCGCCATTTGCTCAGGCGATAAAGAAGCAGACCGCCGAAGAAGGGATAGAGCAGACGGCACATGCCGATATATATATGTTCCGGCGTCAGGCCGAAACCGCCGATAACAGTATATTTGGCATAATCGCGGATTACGAGCAGCCCGGTGACGTCGATGTTCAGGGCCAGGTCGATTGTCAGGAATCCCGAAAGGACCACAAATACCGCGAGCACGATGGTACTGAACCGGCGGATGAAGAGGGCGTAGAGGATATTGGCCACATATTCCCACAGAAGCGACCACTGGGCGCCGTTCAGCGAGTTGATTTCCCGCCAGCCGCGGATGTCCATCGAGGGAGGCGTCGGGAACATGAGGCAGCCGAGCACCATTATCAGCAACACTTTCCACCAGGGCGTCTGCATCACCAGCTCGAAGCCCGGAGCCGCGCCGAAATAGAACCAGAAGGCGCCAATCAGCGTGCCGAGAATCACCATCGGCTGCAGGCGGATGAGACGACGCTTGAAGAAGTTCCACGTGCTCATGCGTTTCCAGCGGTCGTCGTAGGCATAGCCTATCACGAAACCCGAAAGCCCGAAGAAGAAATCGACGGCAAGGTAGCCGTGGTTCAGAATCTGTTCGCTCGGCCCGGCGGAATAGGTCTCGAAAAGGTGGAACGCCACCACCATCATGGCGGCCACGCCACGCAGGCCGTCGAGTATCTCGAATCTCGGTTTGGAGGACAGGGGTATGGTTTCGGATGCCATGTCTGTGCTGATTGGTTTTCGGCCGCAAAATTAGCGAAATTTTATTTTACCCGATTTATTAAAATTCCAAAATAATAAACCCGCACCCCTCCTCACGATTATAAATTTCGTCAACGCCCGGATTCCTTCTGCTTCTTGTGGCTCGAGCGGTCGAGGAGGATTGCCGGCATATTGGCTTTTGCCCAGCCGATCAGCGAGTCGATGTGGGGAAAGAGCGAGCGGGCGCGGTCCGTGATGCTGTATTCGACCCGCGGCGGGACCTCGGCATAGATTTTGCGCGTCACGAAGCCGTCCTCCTGGAGCGTACGCAGTGTGTTGGTGAGCATCTTCTGTGAGATGTCCGGAATCCCGTGGCGCAGGGCGTTGAAGCGCATTGTCGGCTGCATGCTCAGGGTATAGAGGACCAGCAGCGACCATTTGTCGCTGAACCGCGAAAGAATATTGCGAATCGGGGTAAATACGAAAAGGAGATAAACACCTGCTATTGGTGCTTATCTCCTTTTCGATTTCTGTTATGAAGAGCTTTATCTGTTCCGAACCACAACCTTCTTGCCGCCGATGATATAGATTCCCGCGGGGAGGTTCTTCACGTCGCTGTAGATTCTTTCTCCGGAGAGATTATAGATGTATCCGGCATCAGTTCCGGCCGCCTCTATGGCATCGATGCCGGTATTGATATCCTCCTCCACGACGAAGGTGCCGTCGGGGTTCTCTGTGGCCTTATATCCCTGAGCGACATATTCGTCGGCCGGTCTCTCGCTGTATGAGCCGCCTTGCAGCTGAATCGTGGAGTTGGCCCCTGTGGTCATAAGCGGACCATCGAAATATCCGTCGGATACGTTGGCCGCCGAGGAGTAGGTTGTCCCGTCCTGGTTGGATACCATGAGAGCCGCCTCGCTGCCGTGGAAGTTACCGCCCTCGACATTGAGCGTGCCGCCGGTAGTATAGATATAAAGAGGATAGTTGGCGGTATACGTTCCGCCGTCGACTGTTACCTGAGAGCCGTTGGCGACGGCTACGCATGCCGCACAGAAACCATTTGTCGACGTATTGGTCATTGTGCAGTCCGTGAATTTGGCCGTACTGCCCGAAACTTCGAATACAGGACCGCGATTAGTATTCACAGTCACGCCGTCGAAATTGATTGAACAGTTATCTTTTGTCTGGAACACTCCCACATTCTCAACGGTGCTGTTGTAATTATATACGCCGCCCTTGATATTGATATTGAGCCTGTCATAATCGTGTCCGTTGATTATGCTCCATGCCTTGCATGACTTGAGATCGACATTCACATTGGTGAAATCTATCGACTGACCGTTAGCGCAGAATTTGAAGAAACAGGTGTCGTAGACTATTCCCTCGAAATTTACATCGGAAGCGGTCAGCTTTGTGTCCTCGTAAGCTACACCTCTGACAGTAAAGGCGATTAAACCGAAGGAATTGGTATTGGTGTCGGGAGTGACAATTGTTCCGGCGGTATCGCCAATGTCGCTCTTACCGTCGATTATGAATTCCGGGCCATTGATGCAGAACATCGCGTTGCGGGCAACATTATTGGTGAGTGTCTTGCCGTTGAGGTCGAGGGTCACGGATTTTGTTAGGCGAATCACATCGGCGATATCCTGATCCTTGAAAACGACGACTTCCTGACCTTCTTCAGCCGCTTCGAATGCTTCGGCGAGCGTGGTATAGGGTGTGGTGCCTACGTATGCGGCTATATCGGAGGTAAGAGGAGCCGCGATATAGACTGTCTTGCCCTCCGCATCCGTTGTCTGCACCATCGAACTGTTCTCCGCAACCTCAATTGTCGAGCGGGTGTCGACGCTGATCGGGCCGTTGAAGGTGCCGGCTGCCACATTGACGGTCGACTCATGCTGGGCATCCTGTTCATTGTCAGCCTTGATGGAAGCGATATTGCCGTTGAAGTTTCCTCCCTCTACATTGAGCGTGCCGCCGGAACTAAAGATATACAGAGGATAGTTGGCGGTATAGGTTCCGCCGTCGACTGTTACCTGAGAACCGTTGGAAGGAGCTATGCAGCTCGCGAAATATGAATTCGTAGCTGTATTCGTCATATCGCAGTTGGTGAATGTAGCTGTACTGCCGACAACATCAAAGATAGGACCTACGGAAGTGTTCACTTTCACGCCGTCGAAATTCACCGAGCTTCCTGGTCCGCACTGGAACACGCCGGCTGTCTGATTTGTGCTGTTGCAGATATATTCTCCTCCGGTCAGTTTAATATCTACCTTGCGATGATATCCGTTGATGATGCTGTAAGTGAGCCCTCCGGTCAGGTTGGCATTTACATTGGTGAAATCCAAGGCCTGTCCGTCAGTACGGAAAGCGAAAAGGGAGCCGGTGTCAGTAGCGCCCTCGAAAGAGACGTCGGAAGCTATAAGTTTTGTCCCTTCGTAGGCCGTGTTGCTCGCATCGCGGAAGTCAACAAAGCCTAAAGAACTGGTGTTGGTTTCGGGAGTGATGATGCTGCCGTTCTTTCCGTCGATTGTCAAGGTGATTCCCGAGAGGCGGAACAATCTGTTGCCCGTGACATTGTTGGTAATAGTCTTACCGTTTAGGTCGAGGGTCACGGATTTCGTTACCGGTATCATTTCTACCACTTCCAGATTCTCGAGAACGGTTATCGTTTCGTTCTCCTGGGCAGCTGTGAACGCTTCGGCGAGCGTCGCGTATTGCACGCTCCCGATGGACGCTTCCTGTGCGTTGGTAGTTAGCGAGTTACCCCCCCCCTATCAACGCCAGGGCGAAGAGTCCTTTCAGTAAAGGTTTATTCATTGTTTAAAGAGATATGGTTATTTTGGCTTTTGCCATTGTTTCATCAAACAGACGTAAAGTTAAATCAAATACAGATAATCTATAGGATTGGCAGCAAAATTATACATAATTGTCCGATTCTCCAAATTTTATGTCTGCATTTTTGCATTTTAGTATTTGTAGGTTCTGTGTTCAACTGATACACTCCGACACTACCGCCGCCCAACCGATATTTTTCGCTGCCCCCGAAAGGAGGACAATTTTAAGAAAATAAATAAGCCAAACTGCTGTGAATTAGCAATTTGGCTTATTTTATTGGTGATCCGCGTGGGGCTCGAACCCACGACCCCAACATTAAAAGTGTTGTGCTCTACCAGCTGAGCTAGCGAATCTCCGGTTGCCCTGCGGGGGCATCTCCCCGTAAAAGCGATGCAAAGTTACAATATTTCTGCGGTCTGTGCAAATTTTTGTTGCGCTTTTTGTGCGACCGCTCCAAAATGCGTCGCGAAAGCGCTGGATTTCAGCGCTTATTCGCGTTTGGGCAGCATGGCGGCCATCTGCTCGGCAAGGGTCTTGGCGGCGGCTTTGGCGGCCGCGGCGAAGTCGTCGGCGGTCGAGGCGTGGATTACGCCGCGGGAGCTGTTGACGAGCAGGCCGCATTCGTCGATCATGCCGTAACGGGCCACGTCGGCGAGGCTGCCGCCCTGTGCGCCGACGCCGGGCACAAGGAGGAAGTGGCGCGGCGCAAGTTTGCGGATTTCGGCCAGGCTTTCGGCCTGGGTGGCGCCGACGACGTACATGGTGTCGACGGGCGAGCCCCAGTGGCGCGACATGCGGATTACGCGCTGGTACAGGGGTACTCCGCGGCCGTCGGCGACGAGCTCGAAGTCTTTGGCCGAGGGGTTGGAGGTGAGCGCCAGGATGATGCTCCACTTGCCTTTGTGGTCCAGGAAGGGCCGTACGCTGTCCTCGCCCATGTAGGGCGCCAGGGTCACGGCGTCGCAGCCGAGGGTTTCGAAGAAGGTCGTGGCGTAGCGGGCGGCGGTGTTGCCGATGTCGCCGCGCTTGGCGTCGGCGATGATGAACTGGTCCGGATATTTCTCGCGGATGTAGCGTACGGTTTCGGCGAGTGCGTTCCAGCCCTCGGCGCCGTGGCATTCGTAGAAGGCTACGTTTGGCTTATAGGCCACGCAGTAGGGGGCTGTGGCGTCGATTATGGCCTTGTTGAATTTTACGATGCGTTCGGCGGGGGTGCCTTCGATGCTCTGGGGAATCTTGGCGGTATCGGGGTCGAGTCCTACGCAGAGAAATGATTTCTTGCGGAAAATATTATCGACCAGTTCGTTGCGTTTCATATATCGTGGTGTTTAGCTTTGTTGCATTATTGAGGGCCTACATTGCGGCGGCTTTGAGTTTCTCGGCGTTTTCTGCGATGATGAGGTGGTCGATGACGTCCTGGATGTCGCCGTTCATGAAGTCCGCAAGAGCGTAGACGGTATAGTTGATGCGGTGGTCCGTGATTCGGCCCTGGGGGTAGTTGTAGGTGCGGATTTTGGCGGAGCGGTCGCCGGTGGATACCATGGTCTTGCGGCGCGAGGCGATGTCGTCGACGTACTTCTGGTGTTCCTTGTCGTAGATGAATGTGCGCAGGCGGCTCAGGGCGCGCTCCTTGTTCTTGGGCTGGTCGCGCGTCTCGGTACACTCGATGAGGATTTCCTCCGTCGCGCCCGTGTTTGGGTTCTTCCAGAGGTAGCGCAGGCGCACACCGGACTCGACCTTGTTGACGTTCTGACCTCCGGCACCGCCGCTGCGGAAGGTGTCCCACTTGATTTCGCCCTCGTTGATCTGCACCTCGAAAGGCTCGGCCTCCGGTAGCACCGCGACGGTGGCGGCGGAGGTGTGGACGCGTCCCTGGGTCTCGGTGGCGGGAACGCGCTGGACGCGGTGGACGCCGCTCTCGTACTTGAGGACACCGTAGACGCCCTCGCCGGTAACGCTGAGCACCACCTCCTTATACCCTCCGGCTGCGCCTTCGCTGGCCGAGGTAATGGCGGCGTTCCAGCCCTTGCTCTCGCAGAATTTGAGATACATCTTGCAGAGGTCGCCGGCGAAAATCGCGGCTTCGTCGCCGCCGGTACCGCCGCGGATTTCGAGGATGGCGTTCTTGCCGTCCTCGGGGTCGGCGGGGATGAGAAGGAGCTTGATTTCCTCCTCCAGGCGCGGCAGCTCCGCCGAGGCCTCGTCGAGCTCCAGGCGGGCCATCTCGCGCATTTCGGGGTCCGTTTCGTCGGCCAGCAGCTGGCGGGCCTCCTCGGCGTTGGCGAGCAGGCGGCGGTAGCGCGCGGTGGCGGCGGTGAGGCGCTCGAGCTCCTTGTACTCCTTGGTCAGGCGTACGTAGCGGCCCATGTCGGCTATCACCGCCGGGTCGGTAATCAGGGTCCGGATTTCCTCGAAGCGGGCGTCGATGCCCTCGAGGCGTTCGAGCAGGGTGTTCTGACTCATTTTTCGTCGTCTTTCGGTTCGGGGGTGACGGGCACGTGAATCAGCGGCGGGGTATAGTTCTCGCGGTCCTCGACGGGCTTCATCTTGACCTTGAGTTCGTCGAAGCCCTGGCCGTAGACGCCGTTGACGTTGGCCTGGGTGCAGAAGGCGCGCGGGTCGATGCTCTTGATGATTCGGGCGATGGTCACGGCCTCGATCTTGCGGCACATTACCAGCAGAATCTTGACCTCATGCTTGGAGTACCAGCCCATGCCGGTGAGCACGGTGCAGCCGCGTTTGGCGTCGTTGTTGATGGCCGTGGCGATCTGCTCCCACTTGGAAGAGAAGATCGTGAACTGGACGGCCTGGCGGTTGGTGTTGATAATCAGGTCGGCGACGTAGGAGCAGAGGAAGAGAACGATAAAGCCGAAGACGACTTTCTCGATGTTGTGCGTCAGCAGGTAGCTGGACGAGATGATGCAGACGTCGACGTAGAGCATCGTGCGCCCGACGGTGACGTTCGTGTGCTTGGACACCATCGCGGCCACGATGTCCGTGCCGCCGCTGGAGCCGTTGTGCGTGAAGGCCAGACCCACGCCCAGACCGGCGCACATACCTCCGATCACCACGTTCAGGAAAGGTTCCTGCGTGAAGCCCCCGGCGAGCAGTGGCTGGAAGAGGCTCATGAACACCGAAATCATCACGGCGCCGTAGACCGTGCCGAGCACGAACTGCTTGCCGACGACCTTGTAGGCAATCGCCAGCAGCACCAGGTTGAGGGCCAGCGAGGTGACGCCGACGGGGATGCCGGTAAGGAAGTAGACGATGGTGCCGATACCGGCCAGGCCGCCGATCACCACGTCCTCCGGCAGGATGAATCCGCAGAATCCGAAGGCGTAGACCGCCATGCCGAAAGTGATTATGATGTAATCCTTTGCAGAACGCCAGATTTTGGTCTTGTTTCCCATTGCTGTCAGTTATTGGTATCGGCAGGGCCGATTTCTATGAGGGCGCCGGTAGTGGCGTCGAAGGTGGCTTTGGAGGGTTCGCGCTTGTCGGTGAAGAGCGCGGGATTGAGGCCGAATACAACACCCAGCTGTCCCAGCGTAAGGTCGGCCTCGGCTGCTTTGGCGCCGGCGTAGCTTACGGCTACGCGGCCGCGGCCGGGAATGCGGTATACGAATCCGCCGCGGGGAAAGGTCTTGACCTCTCCCTTATCCGTCAGCGGCAGCTCGCCGCGCTCGAGGACGGTGAAGTCAAGTGTTATGGGTGCGCCGGCGAGGTTGTCGGCGTCCAGCAGTCCGTCGACGGCGGAAAGACGGGCGATTACGCGGCCGTTCACGTCGGTCGTGTCCGGGGTGAAATTAACTTTGGTGCAGACGGTCCTTGTGCGGCGCGTTCCGGTGAACATTGCCGTCAGGGCTGCTTCCTGCGCCGCGATATTCTCCAGGACGAGATTCATGGCGGCGCCGTCGGCGGGCATGTTGTCGGCCTGACCCGAGAGGATGTCGCTGCGCATCTCGCGGAGCTCGAATATGCGCTGGGCGGCAAGTTCGGCGCGCTTGCTCAGCGAGGAGCTGCGGGCCATGTCGGCCGTCACGGCCTGACGCGCGGCTTCGCCGGCGAGCGGCGTGGCGCTCCAGTCCGTGCTTTCCGCGGCTTCGGCGACTTCGGGAATCTCCACAGCTTCGGTATTGATGGCCAGGGG
>OLHE01002730.1_pt1 | contig 10088 bp, 7 predicted proteins | sample 1605821 | NCBI WGS metagenome assembly OLHE01 (sample SAMN03283250) | human gut metagenome | biome: human-associated habitat; material: feces | host: Homo sapiens | place: USA | collected 2013
CTTGGGGAATTCGTATAGATTCCGTCTAATAAAAGCAACATACTTATAAGTACTGTTCCTGCCACAGCAAGAATTGCGATAAGATACAAACTATCACTGTCCGATTTCTTAAAGACCGGAACTAAAACATATTGTATAATTCTAAATGTGATCAAAAGGAAAAGAACAAATCCAAGGATTCCCTGAAATGCCAAAGTATTAAAAAATGCATTGTGCATACTCGTATAATCACCTACTTCATTATTTACAGCATATGTCTCCGGCACATGTTCTTTTGCATATGAAATAAATGTGGAATACCCAGCTCCGTATATAGGACTTGTCTGCCAGACTTCTACTGCACTTTTCCATAACGAGATTCTTCCATTGGTAGCATCTTTTTCAATATTCTCATGTCTTGCTGTCTGAATCTTGTTTCCTTTCTTCGTTTTCGTAGAAATTGTAGTCTGAGGTTTTGTAGTCTTCTGTGCAGTTTTATTTGCCATTTCAGTCTGATACCTGGTATTTTCTGTCTTTAATACCTGCATTCCTCCAACTGACACAATCATAATACACAATACGATCAAAAGATTTTTAACATATCTATACTTCTTGTTTTCACTCTTCCTATGAATCAGGCAAAAATATAAAAGAAATCCTCCACACAAAACAAAAGCGATCTCACCGGTTCTTGAATCTGAATAGGTTACATATCCCAAATTAAGTAATGCCGCAATTACATAAAAAAGTTTCTTTATTCCTTTCTGCTGAAATATGAATAAAACAGCCAGGATAAAACCTATCACACTAAAAACCGCTCCATAATTAGGGTCTGTATATACGCCCCATAATCTATCCCAGGTATACCCGGTAACAATGAATTCCCCCTCCGGTGTTGTAAGATATTCCGAATAAGATTGAACCATCATAACAAGACTTGTTACAGCAGATACAGACGTTACAATAATCATCAAGTGTGAAAGAATATTAAATTCTTTTCTGTACTTCTCCGTGTCACGATCCAGATCACATACGTATAATGCAAAAAACTGAATTCCTGTCCAGAGAATCCATTTCAGATTATCTGTCATACCATACTGTCTATTCATAAATGTACTAAGCAGAAAACTCAGACAAAAGAATATCATCAAGATCAGACATGGCATTTTTCTATATTTCTTCCTGTTTATAATACGGACCAAAATCACAAATAATCCTAACACTAATGTCAATTTCACAAGGATTGGCTGTATTGGTGATATATAAATTATAGAAATAAATGTCGCAAATGCCAGACATAGATAACTGATCTTAAATACAAGTTCTAATATTTCTTCATAGTTCTGTTTTAATTTGTCCATTAGATCCCCTTTGCACTTCGTGTCTATCTCATTAGTATCTGTCTTGCTAGTTCCTGTTCTGATTTTTCTCAATCAATCCTCGAATTAATTCTTCTATTTTTCGGTAAGACTTTGGTCTGTCAAACTGCTCTTCCGCAATTTTTCGTGCCTTTTCACCCATTTTTACTCTTGCTTCTTCATTTTTATAAAGCTTCTCAATCATATCCGCAAGAATATTTACATCTTCCGGAATAATATTCACACCAAAGCCATCGTTTTTCACCTTTGCACGGAATTCCGGACTCATACAGGTATTGATCATTGGTTTTCCTGCTGCCAGATAATCTCCGATCTTCGTGACAATGCTTTGTGGAGCCTTCTTAACAAAAGAGTTCACCAGAATATCTGATTTCTTAAGATATGCTGCCATCAGATCATAAGGTGCATATCCAACAAATTCTACATTTGATATCTTCCTTGAATTTGCAAGTTCTTCCAATTCTTCTTTCATTGGTCCACCACCAAGAATTTTTATCTTAATCTGTGGCATACCGCGTTTTGCAAGTTCTTCACCTGCCAAAACCATCGTACGGATATCATAACTCGTTCCGATCGTTCCTGCGTACGATACCCAGAATTCTTCTTTATCTTTTACAATCTCAGCTGTCCGCTGTGCTGCTCCCGCATCGAACACCGTCAGTTCATTTCCCACATAAACTGTTTCTCTCGGAATATCTCTGTTCCGTCTTTTAAACGGGCGGTCACGGTATTCATCCGATGTACCGATCACTCCACTTGCAAGTCTGTAAACTTTCTCTGCATCTCGAAGCAGGGAATAAAAGATAATATCACTTATCACCGGAATATCTATTATCATCCTCATTGCTTCCGGCCAAAGATCATTCACATCTGCAACAAACGGAATTCCTTTCTTCTTTGCATATTCTGCCGCCGCCAGTGCTACGTCATTCGGTGGAATCTCAGCATATAAAAGATCATAGTCTCCCTCTTTCTCAAGAAGATTCATCAGGTTCTTTGCTGCAATTCTATGACTATAGATTCTACGTAGATCAATATTTTTCTTATATCCCGGCTCATAAATGAACTTGACCCCAAATTTGTATTTTTCATTTTTAATTTTTTCCAGATCACGCTGTGCTTTTTCCCAATGCTGAAAGGTTGTTGTAATCAGATCAACCTGATAACCAGCATCTGCGAGGAATTCACAGACAGAGCGAAATCTTGTATATCCTTTTTCATCATCCAGACGAATTCCCATTGTAATAACTGCTACTTTATACATTATTTTTCTCCCGCTTGATATTTCTTTCTATGATCTATCTCTCCGACTTCGTCTTTGAATAAATCACAGGCATTCCTGTTCGCACAATATGCACCATTCTTCCAAGTGCTGTACACAAAAATGTGGAATGTGTGTTCAAACATTTTAAAGTAATCTTAAGTGCCTTACTGTCCTTCGCTTCTGCTTTTGGAAGCAGCTGCTGAAACAGCGGATCCCGGAATACTTCCCTGCAAAATTGCTTTCGGTCTTTTGAGTTCATTCCTGACTGATGATCGCAATTTCTTTCTAAGGCTGAAAGAATATATCTTCCATACAGTCCTCCAAGAATAGCACCGTGTTGAGGCGTATCTACTCTCCAATACCTCTGCTGATTCAGTAACATTTCAATACGTCTTCTGTGAAGCGGATAATAATCCGGTACAAACTTAGTTGTCAGACTTCCTGTCATTCTTTTCGCATAATGATACGGTGCAATATTCAATAAATTCATTGAATCAATATCATTACAATAATTAATATTAAATACGATATCCTCAATCAATCTGACCGTTTCATAGCGAAATTTATTTTCTTTGATATAGTCCAGATCATACACTTTATTCCACGCATAACCATAAATCGTCTCCTGTTCCAATCGGATCATATAATTATGGATTTCTTCAATATCCGTAAAATATTTTTCTTCTGGCCGGATCTCATGGGCATAAGCAAAGCTTCCATCTTCATTGTAATATTCTTCAAGATGTCCAAAAACAACAAGTTTTGCTCTGTTTTTTTCTAAAGAATCTGCCACTTGTTGTAAAAGGTCCATGTCTACTGTATCATCCGGATCCATAAACCAGATATATCTTCCGGTTGCATGTTGAATCCCTGTATTTCTTGCTTCACTGAGCCCTTTATTCTGTTCATGATGTATCACCCGGATTCTTGCATCCTTCTCTTTTAATTTCTCAGCCAGACTTCCTGTTTTATCCGGAGATCCATCCTCTACGATAATTAATTCCCATTCCTGAAATGTCTGGGATTCTATACTCTCTACCGCTTTGGCAAGATATTTTTCTACTCCATATGCCGGCATTACAACTGTAAATAATGGGCGTGTCTTACTCATATCATTATCCTTAATCATCTTTTCTCTATAACATCACGATTCCCGCAGACAAATTTCTGCCTGCGGGTTTCTCTCGTTGTCTATTACTCTGTTGTTGTTCCGCCTTCCAGAGTTTCTCCGTTCTCCACTTTATCCATAGCTTCTTTGATCGCGTCTACAGACTCCTGATTTGGCTGCATTACATATAAAGGCTTACCGGAATAAGAATAACAATACTGAGTGTCTCCTGTTCCATCTGCTGCCATTGATGTAATTGTCCATTGCGGGTTCTCAGAAAGCTGGGTTTTGATCAATTCCTGAATCTGAGCTTCAGACATATTCGTTTCAACATTTCCGCTTACACTGTTCAAGATTCCATTTGCTCCTGTCAAAATTGCCGGAGATACCATCTTCTTGATCATTGCTGTAATTACCGCCTGCTGATCCTTACCGCGCTGATTATCTCCTCCTGGTACATTCTGACGCTCTCTCGAAAATGCTAACGCCTGTTTTCCGTTAAAGTGGTTGGTTCCCTGTACAACATCCATCACAAGTCCTGAATCTTCACTTGTTGTAAAGGCATACTCAGATTCTACATCTACTCCACCAAGTGCATCTACCATTGTGATCAGGGAGGTAAAGTTTACTCGCGCGTAGAAATCAAGATTCGTATCATATAACTTCTCTAATGTCTTCATAGACTTATCCACGCCATAGATTCCTGCATGTGTCAGTTTATCTTTCTGTCCACCTGAAACCTCAGGAATTTCGACATAATAATCACGCGGTGTGGTCACAAGCAGGATCTGGTTTGTTGTTGGATTTACTTCTGCTATGATATTTACATCACTTCGGCTGTTTGTCTCAATTGCTCCATAAACATCAATGCCACTGATGTATACACTGAATGTATCATTTTTCACTTCAACATCAGATGAGGTATCTTCTATCTCAGTCTTAATGTCATGGGAATAAATCACTTTTGTATTATCTTCATACCCTTCAAATGCTTCTTCAAGAACTCCTGTAAATCCCTGATTATAAATAATCGCATCTACTTTTCCATCATGAAGAGCCTCGGCCTGTTCTGCCAATGTATCATACTCTTCTGTCTTAATTTCCGTTCCGAGTTCTTCATTAATTGCCTGAACAGTCTGTTTAATCTGATCTCCATTCATCTTATATTGTACACCAAATGTGTAATTTTTTGCATCTTTGATTGCCTCTGCTGAATCATCTGCCATAACAGATACAACTACTTTATCTAGTTTATACTCTCCACCAGAGATTTTGGAAACCGTTCCACTTACCTTGAACAGATAATACGAACTAAAAATCAACAATACGGTAATCAATACGCTGATAATTTTTCCTGTAATCGCATTTTTCTTGGAAAAGAACTGGCTTGCCAGAATAACTCCCCAAAACAGCACCAATGCTACAGTTGCTGCAACAACATACTTTGTCGGAAGCATATTCAATTTAAATATGCCTGCCATAAAAATCCCTGTCGCAATAAGCTGAACAATTGCCAGAACTAATCCAATTGTTCTGCTGAGTTTATTCTCTCTCTTTTTCACCTTTCTCCTTCGGCGATGTCTGTCAGATGTATTTTTTCTATTGGAATGTCTTTTCTTTCTTCGCACATCATTTCTTTCATCAGAAGGTCTCCTGCGCCGAGATCTTTTGTCCTGCTGACTCATATTCTTTAGTTTCCTTCCCTGTAAATCATTCTCTATGTTTCTATCTGTCGCTTTCTAATGGCACTGCCAAACGCAATTTCTACGCTTAACAGCCCATGAATACTAATTTAATATACCATTTCAACCTTCATTTCGCAACATAAGCCTTGTATTCTAAAAAAATCTTAATCTTTTTGATCTATTTAAAATACTTTTACTTCCTCACGAAATTGTTGCTTTTCTTCACAATCATTCAAACTTTCAATCAGTTCTGCTACAACTTCCGGGATCTCCGGTCTGAATTTCATATACCAGTCAAGCGTCTCGCGGATGTATTTCTTGCGAAACTTCTCATTTGCACAGAATGCACTCTGCAGATTATGAAGACGATCTGCCCCTTTCACTGCATATGCCATAGAATTTGTCTTAATCCCTGCAATATAGGTCTCCATACAATATTCTTTTTCCTTCGTCACCAGCTTCACTGCTTTTAAGACATCTTCTCCCCCGATTTCTACAATCTCCTGTTCTGAAGCATCTGTATCCTCTAAAAGATCATGAAATACTGCCGCAACCCGATATTCAACCTGCTTACCATCCTGCCGAAGAATCTCTGAAACTGCAATCGGATGTACAATAAAAGGAACTCCACCTATCCGAAACTGTCCTTCATGCTTCTTCTTCGCATACTCCAGTGCTTTCTGGTATATCTCTTCTCCCATGATATCCTCCTTTGAATCTTCCATATTTCTGTATCATCCGGCCAGTATCTTCCTGTTGTTTCGATAATTTTAGTATACGTTGTATTTCTCGTAAATGCAATTCTATCTCTTTAAACTTTTTCACCAAACCGCTCAACTTATGTTATAATTAGAAATAGGTTTTAAGAGATTTTTATATCTCTGACTCTTTATCGAAATCCGATAAAAATCCGAATCAAGAAAGTGGGTAACAACTATGTGGGCTTACAATGAAACTTTTTATCAAATCTACCCGATCGGATTCTGCGGTGCTCCGGTACATAATGACGGAGTAACAGAACACCGGATTCTTAAAATTGGTGAATGGGCAGAATATCTTGGTGATCTTGGAATCGGTTCAATCATCTTGAATCCGATTTTCGAATCAGACAACCATGGGTATGACACAAGAGATTTCCGCAAGATCGACTGTCGTCTTGGAACGAACGAAGACTTTAAAGAAGTCTGTGAAAAGCTGCATGATAACAATGTAAAGATCATGCTTGACGGAGTATTCAATCATGTTGGACGTGGCTTCTGGGCCTTTAAAGATGTGCAGGAGAAGAAATGGGACTCTCCGTATAAAGACTGGTTCCATATCAGCTTCGACGGAAACAGCGCGTATAACGATGGTTTCTGGTATGAAGGATGGGAAGGTCATTTTGAACTTGTTAAATTAAATCTGCAGAATCCTGCAGTTGTCGACTATCTGCTTGACTGTGTCAAGATGTGGATTGAAGAGTTCGGCATAGACGGACTGCGTCTGGATGTAGCTTATTGCCTGGATCATAATTTCATGCGCCGCCTGCGCAGCTTCTGCGAGGAACTGAAACCGGGATTTGCACTGATCGGTGAAGTTCTCTTCGGCGACTACAATCTAATTGTAAACGACGAGATGCTTCACAGCTGTACAAACTACGAGTGCTACAAAGGAATTTTTTCAAGCTTCAACTGTATGAATATGTTTGAGATCGCACATTCTCTGAATCGCCAGTTCGGACCAGAGCAGTGGTGTATTTATCGTGGAAAGCATTTGATGACATTCGTAGATAATCATGATGTCACACGTATCGCAAGTATCCTGACGAACAAGAATCATCTTCCGCTTGCTTACGGTCTTCTCTTTGGTATGCCGGGTATTCCGTGTATCTATTATGGAAGTGAATGGGGCGAGGAAGGTGTGAAAGCACCGGATAATGACTATGCACTTCGTCCATGCTTCGAAGAGCCGAAGCCGAATGAACTGACTGATTTCATCAAAGAATTGATTGAAGTTCGCAGAAACAGTGATGCTCTTTGCAATGGTTCTTACCAAAATGTTGTCATTACAAATCATCAGCTGATCTTTGAACGCCGCACTGATAATGAACGTGTTCTCGTTGCGATCAACGCCGGGGATTCTGAGTTTACTGCCGGAAATGGAGAACTGCAGGGTAATTTCACAGAACTGCTTGTAAATACAGACGAAGCAGAAACTGTAACTTTAAACGGACAGCTGACAATGCCAGCTTACAGCGTACAGTTCCTGAAAGCTGTATAAGATTTTACTGATTAAGTCATTAGAAAAAGGATGAGTGGTAATGTATCTCACATTTACCATTCATCCTTTTCTTTTTATAACTTCTTCACAAAAAGTGTACGCATCGCATTGAGTATTGCAAGTACCATAACTCCCACATCTGCAAAGATTGCGAGCCACATATTTGCAATTCCAAGTGCTCCGAGAATCAGGCACACGCCCTTTACTGCAAGAGCAAATACAATATTCTGATATACGATTCCGAGACATTTCTTAGAAATTCGGATTGCCTTAACAATCTTCAACGGATCATCATCCATCAGGACAACATCTGCTGCCTCAATTGCCGCATCGGATCCCATTGCCCCCATCGCAATACCGATATCCGCTCTTCCAAGAACCGGTGCATCGTTAATACCGTCTCCGACAAATGCCAGATTTGCCTTCGCTGGCTTCTCAGCCAGAAGTTTTTCTACCTGCTCCACCTTATCTCCAGGAAGCAGTTCGCTGTGAACCTCATCAATACCAAGATCTGCTGCCACCTGGTCTGCCACCTGTTTCGCATCTCCCGTCAACATGATTGTCTTCTGAATTCCTGCCTGTTTCAGTTTCGCGATTGCTTCTTTAGAAGTCGGTTTCTCAACATCCGAAATCACAATGTGTCCTGCATATTCACCATCGATTGCCATATGTATGATTGTTCCTACTTTATGACATGATTTATATGGAATACCAAGGCGATCCATCAGCTTAACATTTCCTGCTGCAACACTTCTACCATCTACCTTCGCTGTAATTCCATTTCCACTAATCTCTTCAATCTCGCTAACGCGCGAACGATCCAGTTCTTTTCCGTAAGCCTTCTGTATGCTCTTACTAATTGGATGAGAGGAAGCACTCTCTGCAAGTGCTGCATATTCTAAGAGCTGTTCTCTCTCCATCTGATTGTGATGGACTCCGACCACTTCAAAAATCCCCTGTGTCAGAGTTCCTGTCTTATCAAATACAACATATCTGGTCTGGGACAGTGCCTCAAGGTAATTGGATCCTTTTACCAAAATTCCTTCATGGCTTGCTCCACCGATTCCTGCGAAAAAGCTAAGTGGGATGCTGATAACCAGCGCGCACGGACAGCTGATTACAAGAAATGTCAATGCTCTGTAGATCCAGTCATTCCACTGCGGTGCAGCTCCCATTGCAAACATCCTCACAAGTGGTGGAAGCACTGCAAGTGCAAGTGCGCCATAGCATACCGCCGGTGTATAATATTTTGCAAATTTAGAAATAAAGTTCTCTGATCTTGATTTTCTGGATGTAGATTCTTCTACCAGTTCCAGTACCTTGGATACTGTTGATTCTCCGAACTCTTTTGTTGTACGGATCTTCAACACACCTGTCAGATTGATACAGCCACTGATGATCTCATCTCCGGCTTTCGCTTCTCTCGGAACGCTTTCACCGGTCAACGCACTTGTATTCAGTGTAGAGGTTCCCTCTACAACCACACCGTCGATTGGCACTTTTTCTCCTGGCTGAACAATGATCACTGTTCCGATCTCAACTTCATCCGGATCCACCTGTTCAAGACTTCCATCCTGCTCTATGTTTGCATAATCCGGACGGATATCCATCAATTCACTGATATTTCTGCGGCTCTTTCCAACTGCATAGCTCTGGAAAAGTTCACCGATCTGATAAAACAGCATAACAGCAACCGCTTCATTAAAGTCTCCGGACTTCTCATAAAATGCAATCGCAATCGCACCGACCGTGGCGACTGCCATCAGGAAATTCTCATCAAACACCTGACGGTTTAAGATTCCCTTCCATGCTTTCTTCAAAATATCGTAACCAACGATCAGATATGGAATCAAAAATAATACAAATCTGATAATTCCTGTTACCGGAAGGAAATTCAATAGAATCAGGAGCACCGCCGCAGCGATGATCCTGGTCAGCATCTTCTTCTGCTTCTTTGTCATTCTTCTCACCCTCTTACAGGTAGATCTCGCAATCATCCTCTACCTTCTTACAATTCTTCAGAACGTCTTTCATAACGCTCTTTGCATCCTGTCCCTCTTCAAACTCAACAATCATCTTCTGTGTCATGAAATTCACTGTTGCATTCTGAACACCTGCTGTGTTCTTTGCTGCATCTTCCATCTTATTTGCACAGTTTGCACAATCCACTTCAATCTTATAAGTCTTCTTCATCTTTCTCTTCTCCTTTGATCTTGTTTTTTTGACTTTCATCAAACATGTTTCCTATTCATTTTCATTAAACGATTAAGCATTCGTTTAATCTTTATATTTACATTATAGCCAACCAAATGAAAAAGTCAATACATTTTGGTATTTTTATGTTACAATACCTTTATGATTGTTACTGTTCACACGATGTGCGACCAGCAACGCATCTCGCCATTTTAAATCGC
>OLHE01002731.1_pt1 | contig 10082 bp, 9 predicted proteins | sample 1605821 | NCBI WGS metagenome assembly OLHE01 (sample SAMN03283250) | human gut metagenome | biome: human-associated habitat; material: feces | host: Homo sapiens | place: USA | collected 2013
TGGCCATGCCGTCCAGATAGCAGGCAGCCAGACGGCCCAGACCGCCGTTGCCCAGACCTGCATCGGGCTCTTCCTCAAAAATGCTGTCCAGATTGATGTCGGCATCGGCCAGTGCCTTCTTAGCAACCTCGTCCAGACCCAGATTGAACAGGCTCATCTTCAGGCTGCGGCCCATCAAGAACTCCATGCAGAGGTAGTAGACCTGCTTGGTGCCGGTGCCGATGGCCTTAGACTGGAACTTTTTGTGGTTCTCGCTCATCATCTGACGGCAGATCAGAGCCAGAGAACGGTAGATCTGCTGGTTGGAGGCAACATTCAGCTCCACACCGTACTCACTGGTGAGCTTGTCCTGAAGAATTTTGCCAAATTCTTTTGATGTCATAGTGTGCTCCTATCCGCATAAGCGTTTGCTTTGCTAAAATAATTGAGTAGATAATAGCAGCAGAAACGTTCCCTCTTTCGCCCGGCTGCCAACATAACACCGTTATTATAATATGAACGATTTATAAATGCAAGGAAACAGGCGCTTTTTTTCCGTAACTGCTATTTTTTTAGGCCACTTTCTGACAAATATGCCGAAATTTCAAAAATTCCACTTTTTCTTGCGGCGTATTTATATTATAATAGAAGATAGAACTGAGCAGCGAAACGCTTTTCGGGGAGTAATTCCGGTAGTAATGGCACAGGAAACTCCATCGAAACGTTTTCGAATGCAGAAACGTTACCGGGAACGGTTTCAAATCCCGGTAAAATGCAGAACAAACGGCCTTGCGCCGTACAGATACAGGATAAAAAAGGGGAAAACACCATGGTAAACAAGGTAAGAGTCAACATCGCGGGCACACCGTATGCCATCGCCACCACAGATTCGGAAAAGTACATCCTGGGTCTTGCCAAAAAGCTGGACGAGGATATCACAAAGCTGCTGGACACCAACGATAACCTCTCGGTGACCAAGGCGGCGGTGTTCTGCGCGATGGATTATCTGGACGAATACCGCAAGAGCACCGGCAGCGCTGAGAATATGCGCAGCCAGATCCAGGACTACATTGCAGATGCAGCCCGGGCAAAGCTGGCCGAGGATAAGGCGCTGGCGGAAAACGCCGTGCTGCGCCGGGAAGCTGCTGCCCTGCGGGAACAGCTGGCCAAGGAACGTCAGCGCGAGACCCGCCGGGAGGAGCGCGCCGCCCGCGCTGCGGCAGAGACTGCACAGGAGCAGCCCGCCCCGGAAGCTCCGGCGGCAGACGGTGCGCAGGCAGACGAGACCAACTGAATGTACCTTATATAAATAGAAGTCAGAAGGAGAACTATGGCAAGGATCGAGATCTTAGCCCCGGTGGGCAGTGAAGAAATGCTCCGCGCTGCGGTGTTCAGCGGCGCGGACGCAGTATATCTGGGCTTTTCGGGCTTCAACGCCCGCACGGGTGCCGGCAACTTTGACGCAGACAGTCTGCAGGAAGCCGTGCGCTTCTGCCACGCCCGGGGCGTGGCGGTGCACGTTGCGCTGAATACGACTGTGTATGGCACCGAGCTGTCGGCGCTGGAACAGGCTATCCGGGCGGTAGCAGCCAGCGGTGCGGATGCAGTCATCTGTCAGGATCTGGCAGTGGCTACTTTAATTGGTAAAATTGCCCCGCAGCTGCCCCGGCACGGCTCCACCCAGATGAGCGTCCACACCCTGCAGGGCGCACTGGAACTGAAAGAGCTGGGCTTTACCCGGGTGGTGCTGGCGCGTGAGCTGAGCCTGCCCGAGGTGGAGCACATCACAAAGCACTGCGGCATCGAGACCGAGTGTTTCATCCACGGTGCGCTGTGCATGAGCGTGAGCGGCCAGTGCTATATGTCCGCCTTTCTGGGCGGGCGCAGCGGCAACCGGGGCTCCTGTGCGGGCCCCTGCCGCCTGCCCTTTGAAGCCAATGCTCTGCCGGAGGGCAAGCCCGGGCGGCTGCATCACCTTTCCCTTAAGGATAACTCTGCCATCGACAAGCTGGACAAGCTGCAGGCACTTGGCGTAGCATCGGCAAAGATCGAGGGCCGTCTGCGCACGCCGGAGTATGTGGCGGCGGCGGTCAGCGCCTGTCTGGCAGGCCGCGAGGGCCGCGCCTACGACCGCGACCTGCTGAAGAACGCCTTCAGCCGCTCCGGTTTCACCTCCGGCTATCTGGACGGAAAAATCGACGGCACTATGTTCGGTGTGCGCAGCGAAGCCGACGCCGAACTGACCAAAAAGACCCTGCCCATGCTGCGCGAACTTTACCGCCGCGAGCGCTCCCGCGTGCCGGTGCAGATGAAGCTGGAAATTGAAGAGGGCGGCGAAAAGCTGACCGTTACCGATGCCGACGGCAACAAGGCCTTTGCCTATGGGGATGCCGAGCCGCAGCCTGCCCGCACTGACCCCACCGAGAGCCTGAACCGCAGCTTGGCCAAGACCGGCGGCACGCCCTTTGCGGCAGAGAAGATCACTGTGGAAATGGACGGCGGGCCGTGGTTCATCCCCGGCAGTGCCGTGAACGAGCTGCGCCGGGAAGCACTGGATGCCCTGCTCAAAAAGCGGGAGGTGCTGCGCCCTTGGCCTACCACCGAGGAGCACGTCGCCGCCCTGCCGCAGCGTACTCTGCCGCCCCGTCGCACCCTGCGCGCCCGGTTCGAGCGCTGGGATCAGGTGCCGGAGCGGGCACTTGACGGGGTGGAGTACCTCATTCTGCCCATTGCGCAGGCCGACCGCGTGCCCCGGGAATGGCGGGCAAAGACCCTTCTGGAGCTGCCCCGGGTCATGTTCGGTGCGCTGGAGCAGGACACCGCCCGCCGCATTGCAGCCACGCAGGACGCGGGCTTTGCCGGGTACGAGGTCAGCAACATCGCCCATCTGCGGCTGTGCCGTGGGCTGCCTATGACCGGCGGCTTCGGGCTGAACATCACCAACAACGTGGCGGCGCAGTTCTATGCAGAGCAGGGGCTTTCCAGCCTGCTCATCCTGCCGGAGGTGAAAGACAGCGATATTGCGTCCATTGCACCCACCCGGAACGGTAAGCCTGTGCCCACCGGCGTAATGATCTACGGCCACATGCCGCTGATGCTCACCCGCGCCTGCCCGCTGCAAAACATCCATGACTGTGCCCACTGCGATAAGACCGGCGTGCTGACCGACCGCAAGGCCAAAAAGTTCCCGGTGCGGTGCGGCCTTGGGGTGCGCACCATCTATAACCCGGTGCCCATCTACATGGGCGATAAGCCCGGCGCACTGGCGGTGGACTACGGTGTGGCCTACTTTACGCTGGAATCCCGCGAGGAGGCGGCGCAGGTTCTGGATATGATCCGCACCCACGCCCCCTTTGAGGGCGATTTTACCCGCGGCTTATATTTTAAAGGAACGAATTGACGAAAACAGAAAAACGAAACGAGGTTATACGATGGAACCCATCACTGTAAAATATAAGGTACTGGATGCCCGGGCAAAGGTGCCCGCCTATGCCACCCCCGGCGCAGCTGCCGCCGACCTGTGCGCTGTGCTGGACGCACCGCTGACCGTTGCCCCCATGCAGCGGGTGCTGGTGCCCACCGGCCTTGCCATCGAGCTGCCGGGTGCCCATAGCGTGGCGCTGGTGTACGCCCGCAGCGGCCTGTCCATCAAGCACGGCCTGTGCATGGCAAACGGCGTGGGCGTGGTGGACAGCGACTATCGCGGCGAGCTGAAGGTGCCCATGGTCAATCTGGGTGCCGAGGCTTATACCATCCAGCCCGGCGAGCGGGTGGCGCAGCTGTGCATCGCTCCGGTATACACCGCCGCCTTTGTGCCCGCCGAGGAGCTGGGCGACACCCAGCGCGGTGCGGGCGGCTTTGGCTCTACCGGCCGCTAAAGAAGGGAACACAGAGAAAATGAAGGAAAATAACCTGATCTTAGCCTCTGGCAGCCCCCGCAGACGGGAACTGCTCTCCCTGTACACCACCGATTTCACCGTCTGCGTCAGCGATTTTGACGAGAGTGCTGTTACCGCCCCCACCCCGGCGCAGCTGGTAGAGCAGCTGGCTATCGGTAAGTGCCTCGCGGTGGCAAAGCAGCACCCGGATGCTGTGGTCATCGGCTGCGACACGGTGGTGGATGTGGACGGCACCGTGTTCGGCAAGCCCCACGATGCCGAGGACGCCAAGCGGATGCTGCGCGCCCTCTCCGGCAAGACCCATCAGGTGCACACCGGTGTGTGCATTGCAAAAGGGGACAGGGCAGAGCATTTTGTGGACAGCTGCAAGGTGGCCTTTTTCCCGCTGGGGGAGGAGGAAATCGCGTTTTATACCGCTACCCCGGAACCTTACGATAAGGCCGGTGCCTATGCCATTCAGGGGCGCGCGGCTCTGTGGCTGGACCGCATCGAGGGCGATTACTACACCATTATGGGGCTGCCGGTCAGCCGCACCGTACAGCTGCTGGCGCATTTTTTGTGAGAAAAATGGAAAAATGATAGAAAACTTGCCGAAACGCTTGAGAAATGAAGCACTTGCGGCTATAATAGAACCGTGTTATTCTGCGCAGGAGGGTCTGTTTACCGCAGACTGTCCGGCATTCTGGGATAGATTTAAGGAACGATCGTAAGGAGAATTGAAACAATGAGTTTTCTGTCAAAGGACGTTGGCATTGATCTGGGTACTGCCAATACTCTGGTCTACATGAAGGGCAAGGGCATCATCATGCGTGAGCCCTCGGTCGTGGCGGTGGACACCAAGACCGACGAAGTGCGCTGCGTGGGCGGCGAGGCAAAGGCTGTTATCGGCCGTACCCCCGGCAGCATCGTGGCAGTGCGTCCCCTGAAAGACGGCGTCATCGCCGATTTCGACATCACGGCCAATATGCTGGAGAACTTCCTCAAAAAGGCCTGTGGCAACAGCATGTTCTCCCGTCCCCGGGTGGTCATCTGCATCCCCTCCGGTGTTACCGAAGTGGAGCGCCGCGCAGTGCGCGAGGCTACCCTGAAGGCCGGTGCCCGTCAGGTGTCTGTCATTGAAGAGCCCATGGCTGCTGCCATCGGTGCAGGCCTGCCCATCAGCGAGCCCACCGGCAGCATGATCGTGGATATCGGCGGCGGCACGGCGGAGATCGCTGTCATCTCTCTGGGCGGTATCGTGGCTTCTCGCAGCGTGCGCATGGCCGGTGATATGTTCGATCAGGCCATCATTGCCTTCATCAAGCGCAAGTACAACCTGCTCATCGGTGAGCGCACCGCCGAGCAGATCAAGATCGAGATCGGCTCTGCCTATGCACTGGACCCGGAGCTGACCATGGAGATCAAGGGTCGCAACCTTGTGGACGGCCTGCCCAAGAACATCGTGGTGCACTCTGAGGATGTGCGCGGCGCGCTGCTGGAGTGTCTGGTCAAGATCACCACCGCCATCAAGGAGACGCTGGAGCGCACCCCGCCGGAACTGAGCGCAGATATCATCGACCGCGGCATCACCCTGACCGGTGGCGGCGCTCTGCTGCGCGGTCTGGATCAGCTGATCCAGAGTGAGACTGGCATTGACGTCCATATTGCGGATGACCCGCTGGATTGCGTGGCCAAGGGTGCCGGTGCGGTGCTGGATCATGTGGATGTGCTGCATGATGTGCTGGACACCGATGGAGGACATATGTAAGAGCGGCTCTCTGCGGAGAGAACTGCTTTAAATGCGGAAAAGTTTCAGACACAGCAGCTGTGCGTTTTTCCGCTGCAAACACTGCATCTTGCGCGGATGGCACGGCTGTCCGCGCTTTTTTCATGCAAAGGCCTGCGGTAGGGCGCGGGCACCCCGACAGGAGGGAAGCACCCTTTGAAAGATTTTTTTGATACCTGGAAATTCAAGATCCTTGTGGCCGTAGCAGTATTTCTGGTGGGCATCATGGCCTACGCCGGTGCCAACGGCCGCTTGACCGCTGCCCCGCAGGAGCTGCTGGGCGTGATCCTGACCCCCTTCCAGAAAGCGGCGGCTGTGGTCAGCGGCGGCGTGGGGGCGGTGTGGGAGAAATACACCAGCATCGACGAGGTGATGGAGCAGAACGAGCAACTGGAAGCGGAAAACGCCGAGCTGCGCCAGCAGATGGTGGACTACGACCGCATCAAGGCCGAGAACGATGCCTACAAGGCGCTGGCGAACATTCAGGAAAAGAACAGCAATGCCACCTATGTGTCCGGCTTTGTCATCGGTCGCGACCCGCTGGACGAGTTCGGCGGCTTCACGCTGGACAAGGGCACCGCAGACGGCGTAGCGGTGAACGATGCGGTCATCAGTGACCGGGGCTATCTGCTGGGCATGGTGGTGGAAGCCGACCCGACCAGCTGCAAGGTAATGACCATCCTGCACCCCAGCTTCAACGCTGCGGGCGTGGTCTCCCGCACCCGGGAAAACGGCATCCTGAACGGCAATACCACCTATGCGGCGGATGGCCTGTGTACCCTGACCAATCTGGAGCGCAGCACCGAGACCCGTGCGGGCGATCAGATCATCACCACCGGTCTGGGCGGGGTGTTCCCGCCGGATCTGCTGGTGGGCACGGTGCAGGATGTGGTGCCGGAGGCCAGCGGCAAATCCTCCATTGCGGTGGTGCGCCCCGGTGCCGACCCCCGCACCGCCAAGCACGTTTTTATCATTACTGCGTACTAAGGAGGGCACACTGCTATGGAATCTCGCCGCAAGCGCAGCCGCAGTCAGCTGCTGAAGTGGGGCTGCTATGTGCTGGCGCTGTTTGTGTGCGCCGCTTTGCAGACTACGCCCGGGCTGTTTCAACTGGGGCAGGCAAAGCCGCTGCTGGTGCTGCCGCTGTGTTTGGCGGTGGCGGTATTTGAGGGAGAGTTTGCCGGCGCACTGCTGGGCACGGTAGGCGGCCTTTTGTGGGACTACGCCGCCGGGCGCACAGTGGGTATGCTGGCGCTGGAACTGCTGCTGCTCTGCTTTGGGGTATCGGTGCTGGTGCAGCTGTATTTACAGGTGAACTTTGGAAACTTTGCCGCAGTAAGCACCGTGACGGCACTGCTGGTGCTCTCGCTGGACTGGCTGTTTTTCTATTATATGCCGGGCTATGCCAGCGCTGTGCTGCGGTACATTGCCTTTGTACTGCCCAGTGCAGTGCTGACCATCCCGGCGGCGCTGCTGGCCTTCTGGCTGGTGCAGCGCATCCATGACGGGTTTGGGATCGACAACGGTGTGGTCTAACCCGCAAAAGGAGAACCAGATGAACGAAAATGAACGCAAGGTCGTGGTGCAGCGGATGCTGCTGCTCATCGCAGTGGCCTGCATCATCATGGGGCTGTACACCTTCCGGCTGATCTTTCTGCAGCTGGTCAACGGGGACAGTTTCAAGGCAAAAGCCACCAACACCACGGATTATAAGTTCACGGTCACCGCCGCGCGCGGCAATATCGTGGACAGCACCGGCAAGCGCATCGCCACCACCAGCACCGGCTATAATGTGGTGCTGAACAAGCTGCAGATGGGGGATCAGGATCTGGACACCATGCTGCAGCAGATCGTGGAACTTTTGCGCAAGAACGATGAAAAATGGCTGGACACCCTGCTCATCAGCGAGCCGGATGCCGCCGGGAACTATACCTTTACGGACAGCGCCGACAGCACCAGCGACCAGAAAACGCTGGCAGACATGAAGGAGACGCTGGGCTTGCAGCAGTACGCCACCGCCAACGATGTGATGGAGATGCTGGTGGAGAAGAACCATCTGGAAAGCTTCTCCCTGCCGTGGCAGCGGGTGCTGGCGGGCATCCATTATGAGATGGACCGGCAGGCCTTTTCCAACGTGAACAACTTCATCATGGCAGAAAACGTCAGTCAGGTGACGGTTGCTGCCATCAAGGAACATTCCCTCACTTTGCCGGGTGTGGAGATCGTGGAGACCAGTACCCGCAGCTACGAGCAGGGAGATATCCTCCCCGCTGTGCTGGGGCGTGTGGGCAAGATCACCGCCGAAAAGTGGAAGGTGACCGACGAAAACGGTCAGGTGACCTATCCGCTCAAGGAAAAAGGCTATAACATGAACGATGTGATCGGCATCTCCGGCCTTGAATCCGTGTACGAGGACGAGCTGCGCGGCAAGGACGGTGTGGAGACTATCACCCGCAATTCGGACGGCGTGATCGTGGATACCAAGATCACCACTGTGCCGGAGCCGGGGCATACCGTGCAGTTGACCATCAACAGCGACTTTCAGCGGGCGGTAGACAAGGCCCTTGCCAATAACATCGATATGATCAACCGGGTGTACAACACCGGCGATATGAAAGCCGCCGCCGGTGCTGCGGTGGTGCTGGATGTGAAGGACGGCAGCGTGCTGGCGGCTGCGAACTACCCCAGCTTTGATCAGAACCTGTATGCCACCAACTATTCCGAGTACAGCGCCGACCCCAGTCTGCCCCTGTTCAACCGGGCGCTGCAAGGCCTGTACACTCCCGGTTCTACCTTTAAACCTGCTGTGGCAGTGGCGGCGCTGGACAGCGGCCTGATCAACCAGTACTCTACCGTCAACTGCACCGGTGTGTATACCTATTATAAGGATTACCACCCCCGCTGCACCCGCCACGGCCACAGCGGCAACATTGATGTGGTCACCGCTATCAAGTGGAGCTGCAACATCTTCTTCTACGATGTGGGCCGCCGCCTGACCAGTGACGTCTACGATGCCTACGCCTACAAGCTGGGTCTTGGGCAGCGCACCGGCGTGGAGGTCAACGAGGCTGTGGGACGCCTGACCAAAAAGACGGATAAAAACTACACCTCCTCGCTGGATATTCAGGCCGCCATCGGGCAGGGCAACACTGTGGTAAGCCCCATCCAGCTGTCTACCTACGCCGCCACGCTGGCCAACAACGGTGTGCGCTACCGCACCCACTTTGTCAAGGCGATTCTGGATACCAACACCGGCGAGGTGCTCAGCGAGACCCAGCCGGAGGTGATGGATATCATTGAGGGCAACGGCAACACCTTTGATCTGGTGCGGCAGGGCATGACACTGGTGCCCAGCACCATCAGCGGCAAGATCTCCAGCTACCCCATTGCCATCGCCTGCAAGACCGGCACCCCCCAGCGCAGCGAGACCTACGCCTCTGGCAAGCACTACCTGAACGCCATGATGATCGCCTATCTCCCGGCAGACGACCCGGAGATCGCCATCGGCATCACGGTGGAGTACGGCGGCTACGGTGCCCGCACCGGTGATCTTGTGGTGGATATCGCCAACGCCTACTTTGCCATGAAGGACGGCACGCTGGAGGTTGACCCCTATGTGGACCCGCGCACCGTGGTGCAGGAGGATGCCGCAGCATCGGATACCGCTGCCCAGACCGCCCCGGATGCTGCGAATGATGCACAGACCGATGCAGCCGCCGCAGAACCGCAGCAGACGACCGCGCCCGTAGGGGTGACAGAGGAAGAAAACAACGATGCAATGCTTGCGCAGTAAAGCGCAGCTGCGTGCAAAGTGCTGAACTTGAACGAAAATTTGAATATTGTGTCCAAAAACCTGTTGTAAATGAGTTGCGTTTGTGATATCATGTATAACAAAGGAAATTTATCAAGCGTTTTATATATAAATGTTTCAATAGAGGAGAGATCTACAGATGACGATTGCCCTGATTGCGCATGACTCCAAAAAGGAGCTGATGGTTCAGTTCTGCACGGCATACTGCCGTATTCTGAGCCAGCATAAATTGGTGGCGACCGGCACGACCGGCAAACTGATTTCCGAGGCCACCGGCCTGCAGGTACAGCGTTTTCTGGCCGGTGTGCAGGGCGGCGACCAGCAGATCGCGTCCCGCATTGCCTGCAACGAGATCGACCTGCTGCTGTTCTTCCGTGACCCCATCAATGCAAAGCCCAGCGAGCCGAACGAGATGACCCTGCTGCGCCTGTGCGATGTGCACAACATCCCCATGGCTACCAACATCGCTACTGCTGAGGTGCTGATCCACGGACTTGAGCGCGGAGATCTGGACTGGCGCGATATCGTGCACCCGCAAAACTAAAGCATGAAAAAAGAAGCGCTGCATCATACTGAACTGCACCCCATTTGTTAGACAGTATGGTATACTGTTTAGGAAATGGGGTGT
>OLHE01002736.1_pt1 | contig 10071 bp, 10 predicted proteins | sample 1605821 | NCBI WGS metagenome assembly OLHE01 (sample SAMN03283250) | human gut metagenome | biome: human-associated habitat; material: feces | host: Homo sapiens | place: USA | collected 2013
AGGCTTTGGCGATACGGGCCACAACGAAAAGTATGGAACGACCGATGAATCGAGGGATGATAAGGTCGGTACGCAGCCGATCGGTTCGTGGGCTTCGGATTATGGGATGAATTCCTACTCTATTGGCATCGAGATGGTGCATGTGGGCGGATCAGGCGATTATCCTGCTGCTCAGCTTGAGGCGCTCGATAACCTGATCGCCTACATCGACGCGTATTACGGCATCGAATCGCAGATCATCGACCACAAGGCATGGCGTAGCGGCAATTCCGACACGTCGAAGGAATTCGCAAGCTACTTGGCAAATTATCAAGACCATCGAACGCACGACGCTGCTTAAAGAGGAGAGGGAAGAATATGGGAGAAGACACCAATAAACCGAGCGCTATCGCAGAGGATAAGAAAAAAGATACAGTAGGGGAAAGCGTAGAGACCGAAGAAGCTAATGTTTCTAGTGGGGATACAAAAGCCGTTGTTGATGAAGCAAGTGCGGAAACCCCAAAACCAAAAAACAGAAAACCATTGATCATTGCGATCACGTGCATCGTCGTTGTTCTTATTGCGTGCCTTGCGGTCTTTTTGGTTCTAAATGAGAAGGACAAGCAAGCTCATGTTCCCGTGCCAGTTTCTTTTGCTTTTGAGGCATCCGGCTATGATTCGCAAACGGGTTCTGGGATTCCAATCCATGTTGAAGGTGTCGATTTGGACAACAAGACAGTTTCAGAAACGCTGCTTGTTGATGCTGGTAGCCCAGGACTTGAGCTGTTGAGAGGATCGTATGATATTACGGTTGTGGGCTCTCCAGTGACAGGAAATGGCGGGATATACGCTGTGCCTGATACGGTGACGCATATCGAAATCGCCGAGGGTAATGTCGCTATCAATGGGGAGAGTTCCTCGCTTAATCAAAATGAAGGATCTCCAATCGAACTTCCGGTTGTGGTCTTTACCGCGATCAAGCCACAAGACGTGACCGATGAGCAAATCGCTGCTGTAAAGACCTGGATGGGCGAAGTTGACTTTAGTCAAGAGACTATCGATAAGTTTGCCGATTCCATTATTGCAAATAGAAAGGCGGGAATTGCTAAAGCGGAGGAAGAGAAGCTTGCAGCTTGGCGTACAAAGATTTCTGGGTCTTTTTATGGAACGGGTAAGTTTCTAGCGGGCTATGCGGGAGGGCCTTCGTATATAACAGTAAGCTTCAATGGTAATAAGCTTACTGTGAAGGGAAACCTTGCTGAGTCAGGCAGTGGCTCGCCCAGGTCTGGAGAGTGGCATTTCCTTTTAACGGACAAAACTTCCTACGTTTATTATGGTGAATATGATAAATACGTTTCAAAGTCAGAATTTGTTTGTTGTCAGCCAGACAATTTCGTTGGTTTAAGTATAGAAGTGAAGGATGGTTATGTGACCAGTATAGGGTCTGGTTCATAGTCGAACACCAACGAACTTCTGAGCCTTGATCAATCTTTGCGCTACTTGATGAGCGCATCGTGAGGAGAAAGATTCTTGAGCAGGCTCGGGTCTTCAAAAAGTGCGCTGCAGATTAGGTCTTCGCGTTTAAGCGTATGCCCTGCATCGTTCAACAGGTTGTCATAGAACCAGGTGAGATAACGAGCATCTTGCGAGATCTCGGCACTCGCATTTCGATACATCGCACGCACGAGTGCATCGCGATAGTAGCGGGAATGCTCTTCGAAGGGCGCATTGTTCACGCGGAATCCGAGATGATTCAAATACAACTCGGAGAAAACCGCTATGGTGCGCGTGTTGCCTTCCCAGAAGGGGTGGATCTGCCACAGAAAAGCGATGCTTCGCACGAATGATTCGAGTGCCTCGCCGGCAAGCTTCACGCCATAATCTTTTTCGCGTTCAGAGTTGAAATACATGCGCAAGGACATCTCATAAGCCAAAGGATCCGCGTAGAGCACACTATCGCCATTGAGGATCTCTTCTTGTTTGATCATGCGCGCCGTTTTGAATTGCCCAGGGTGGTAAACATCTGGATCGAGATCTTGGAATAGATAGCCGTGAATTTGCGAGAGCACTTCAGGATCAAGGACGAAGGGCGAGGCGGTCAAGAGCTCTGCGATACGCTGACTGACCAGGTCGGCTTCCATGGTGCCTTCGTCAGCACGTTTGCTTTCAACGCTTGAACGATGCTCTGCATAATGGCTGCGGATCAGCTGGCCGGTTTGGTCGAGGGTGTACGTTCCTGTTTGGTAGCCTTTTGCCAGCTCGCGCAAATAAGAGGAAACCTCCAGGCCATCAACAGCTTGAAGGCCGATAGCAACAGCCCAATGATGCCTGCGGGCCTCGGCTCGTTCGTAGGCGCTCGCCGGACGATATTCGAAGGTGTCGTTACTATCAGCAGTCATCAGTGTTCGCTCAAAGTCCTTGTCCTCGTTGGTTGAATCGGAGTTCACGGGTCGGTTAAGATGGTGATAGCGTTCATTATAGCAAGCAGAGCATCACCCTGAATCATGCAATAGCCTCTGAGCCTCAAACAACCAGGACAGCGAGACTTCAGATAGTTGTCTGAAGGATTTATGCACGATTTGTGTGCTTCGGCGGCGCTAAGTTATCGTTTTATGAATCTAAGTGACGAATACTAACATTTTCTTACGCTCTGCTTGAAATCGGGTAAAAAGTTGTTAGTATAGTCTGTGTTAGCACTCTTCAAGTGAGAGTGCTAATTCGTATCTGGCGCTGTTTACGCTTATGCGAAGCGAACTAACTCGGACAGTCAGCCAGCAAACGAGGGTAACAAGGCATTCAAAGGCGAATGCGTTAAAGGAAAGGAAGTACGTATATGAATCTGAAGCCGCTTGGTGATCGCATCATCGTTAAGCAGGACGAAGCTCAGGAAACCACGGCAGGTGGCCTCTACATCGCTCCTGATTCTAAGGAGAAGCCGCAGACCGGCGTCGTTCTCGCTGTTGGCGAAGGCCGCATCAACAACAAGGGCCAGCACCTTCCTATGCCCGTGAAAGAGGGCGATCGCGTTCTCTATGGCAAGTATGGCGGAACTGAAGTAGATGTTGATGGAGAAGCAGTGCTCATCCTTCGCGCTGATGATATCTACGCGGTCTACACAGATTAAGCACCTCATTCATAAACGTTTTGTGAATTAGATTCACGTATCAATTCGAAAGGAATTCAACTAATGGCAAAAGAGATTTTGTTCGATGCAGATGCTCGCAGCGGTATGGCTGCTGGCGTTAAAAAGCTTTCCGATGCAGTCAAGGTGACGCTTGGTCCTAAGGGTCGTTACGTTGCGCTCGAGCGCTCCTTCGGCGCTCCGCTCGTCACCAACGATGGCGTTACGGTGGCGCGCGAGATCGATCTGGAAGATCCCGTGGAGAACATGGGCGCTCAGCTCGTTCGTGAAGCAGCCGTGAAGACCAACGATGTTGCAGGTGATGGCACCACCACCGCAACCCTGCTCGCCGATGTGATCGTGGCAGAGGGTCTGCGCAACGTGACCGCTGGCGCTGATGCGCTGGGTATTCGCCGTGGCATCGAAATGGCAACCGAGGCAGTGGTCGATGCGATCAAGGCTTCGGCGCAGGAAGTAACCACCGAAGATCAGGTGGCGAACGTTGGCACCATTTCCGCAGGTGACGAAGTTATCGGCAAGAAGATCGCAGAGGCTATGGAAGCTGTTGGCAAAGATGGCGCGATCTCGGTTGAAGAGTCCCAGACCTTCGGCATCGACATCGATATCGTGCAAGGCATGCAGTACGATCGCGGTTACATCTCACCTTACATGGCAACCGATACCGAGCGCATGGAAGCAGTGCTCGCAGATCCCTTCATCCTGCTCACCGATCTTAAGGTTTCCTCTATCCAGGATCTTATCCCGCTGCTCGAGCAGGTTATGAAATCAGGCCGTCCGCTCCTCATCGTTGCTGAAGATGTTGAGGGCGAAGCACTGGGCACGCTGCTTTTGAACAAGCTGCGCGGCACCTTGAACGTGGTTGCGATCAAGGCTCCGGGCTTTGGCGATCGCCGTTCGCGCATCCTTGAGGATATCGCAGTCGTTACGGGCGGCAAGGTCGTTTCCAAAGACTTCGGCATGACGCTTGCCGATGTGAAGCTCGAGGACCTGGGCACCGCGAAGACCGTCAAGGTCACCAAGGACACCACGGTCATCATCGACGGCGCGGGCGATAAGGCTGCAGTCGATGCTCGTATCGCTTCGATGCGCGCTGAACTTGAGCGCCTTGAGTCCGAGTTCGATCGCGAGAAGCTCCAGGAGCGTCTGGCTAAGCTCTCCGGCGGCGTTGCGGTGCTGAAGGTTGGCGCTGCTACCGAATCCGAGCTCAAGGAGAAGAAGAGCCGTATCGAGGATGCGCTGCAGGCAACTCGTGCAGCCGTTGAAGAGGGCATCGTTGCTGGCGGCGGCGTTGCGCTCGTGAATGCGATCCCTGCACTCGACAAGCTTACCGTCTCCGATAACGACGAGAAGGTTGGCGTTGATATCATCCGCAAAGCGCTCGAAGCTCCGATGCGCGCGATCGCGTCCAACGCAGGCTACGAAGGCTCTGTGGTGGTCGAGAAGGTGAAGGGCCTGCCGGCAGGCGAAGGCGTGAACTTCGCGAACGGCGAGACGGGCAACATGATCGCCATGGGCGTGAACGATCCCGTGAAGGTCACCCGTACGGCGCTTCAGTCTGCAGCATCTGTTGCGGCGCTCATCCTCATCACCGAGACAACCGTCAACGAGATTCCTGCTGAAGGTCCCGACCTGTCCGCACTTGCCGGTGGCGGCATGGGCGGCGGAATGGGCATGATGTAATCCCTCCTTCGGATAATCCGCACTTTTGAGAAGCTCTCCTTCGGGAGGGCTTTTCTTGTTTATCAAGTTGCATTGGCGCTGAACGAGCGCACACAAAAGCGTTTCTTGTGCGCAAGGCTGTTTCGGCGGTTAGTCATGTTCGCACATTTGAGTAACAATTCATTATGAATGAGAAATGAATGCAAAAAGCATGCTATACTAGGGGCAAGGAAAGAGGGTGATGAAGATGCCAGCATTACAGGTCAAAGACTGTCCAACTGAAGTGTATGAAGAGCTTCGTCGTTGCGCTTCTCGTGAGAACAGAAGTATTTCCCAGCAGGCGCTCACGATCCTTGAGGATTACCTGGGGTTCAGAGATTTCGCCCCGCACGATCGATCAAGTTCTCGAAGCAGGTGTGGCGAAAAACCGAACTATATCGAGAAGCGCCAGCGCCTTTTCGAGCGGATGAAGAAGCGTCGTGCTATTCCAGTTTCAGAGGAAGCACCTTCCTCTGCAGACCTTCTAGCTGAGATTCGTGAGGAGGAGGCACGATGATCGTTCTTGATTCAAGTGCTGCATGCGATATAGCGCGACAGACAGAAGAAGGCTTAGCATTTTGTTCTCTAATGCTTGCAGACGAGCAAGTAATCAGCTGTGACCTGCTTCGCGCTGAGGCTGTAAGTGTGTTTCGTAAGCTCTGCAGAAGAGGGGTTATGAATCGAGAAGAAGCGCAGGAGTGTTTTGTTGATTCTGTTGCTTATGTAGACAAATACTATTCAATCCAAGAGCTTCAAGATGAAGTGCTTTCTGAGAGCATCCGATTGGATCATTCCTCCTACGATATGTTCTATTTTGTGCTGGCACGCCGTTTCGGTGCAACGCTGTTCACGCTCGATCGCAAACTCATTCGGCTCTGCGAAGAACAGGGTGTTCAATGCGTTGCCATTTTAGAGAATGGTGAATTCTAATGATGGTTAGGGTAGAAGCGTAGCAATGATCATTCATGTTGAAACCTTAGAAGATAAGCGGCTTGAGGCCTATGTGGGCCTTACTGAAGTTCAGCTGCGCAATCGACTGGAGCCAGAGAAGGGCATCTTCATCGCCGAATCCGAGAAGGTCATCGTCCGCGCGCTTGATGCGGGCTATGAGCCGCTCTCGCTTCTGATTCCTGAACACCGCTTGCAGCGCAGTGCACGCTTGATCGAGCGTATCGAAACGCAGTATGCCTTGGAAGAGAAGGCAGGTGCGGGTGGCAGCACGAACGACGAGAGCATTCCTATCTTCGTTGCGCCCTCAGATGAGATAGAGAAGCTCACGGGTTTCGAACTTACGCGCGGGGTGCTTTGTGCCATGAAGCGCAAACCCCTGCCAAGTCTTGCCGATCTGCTGGCAGATGCTCATCGTGTTGCCGTGCTCGAAGACATTACGAACCATACGAACGTGGGTGCAGTCTTCCGCAATGCGGCTGCGCTTGGCTTTGATGCGCTCATCATCTCGCCAGGTTGTTGCGACCCGCTCTATCGCCGTGCGATCCGTGTTTCTATGGGAACGGTCTTCCAAGTTCCGTGGACGCGTTTTCCTGGCACGGTGGAAGACTGGCGCGAATCGGGTGTAGCGGCGCTGAAACACGAAGGCTTCTCCACTGTGGCGCTTGCGTTACATGATGAATCGGTCTTTTTGGATGATGTGCGTTTGCAGCGTCCTGAAAAACTCGCGGTATTGCTTGGAACTGAAGGTGAAGGATTGCAGCAGCGTACGATCGAGATGGCGGATCTTGTTGCGAAGATCCCGATGCGAGAAGGTGTCGACTCGCTCAATGTCGCGGCTGCATCGGCCGTAGCATTCTGGGAGCTGCGCATGCGCTAAGGAGCTCGGTTGCAGGTTTGAGCATCTTCATTCGCATCTGAGCAGGTAGTGAGGAGTATACGTAAAACCCCGTGCCATTAGGAGCGTTCAAGCATCGAAACGAGTGCTTTTGCGGTATCCTGATTATCCGTACGAAAGATGAGACTACACACGAAGATAACGAAAGAGGATCGATGATTTCAGCAGAAGAACAGTTCCGTGTGATCGCTTCTGGCGCAGCTCAGATTATTCCCGAAAAAGCCCTGATGGAAAAGCTTGAGCGCAATAAGCCGCTCAATATCAAGTTGGGCGTTGACCCAACGGCTCCCGATCTGCATCTTGGTCATGCTGTTCCGCTGCGCAAGCTGCGCGCGTTCCAAGATCTGGGCCATCAGGTTACGCTTATCATCGGTGATGGCACGGCGCTCATTGGCGATCCTTCAGGTCGCAATGTTACGCGCCCGCCGCTTACGCGCGAGCAGGTTGAGCAGAATGCGAAGACCTATATCGAGCAGGCGTACAAGATCCTCGATCCCGAAAAGACCACGTTGCGCTTCAATTCTGAATGGCTACTTGCGCTCGATCTTGAGGGCCTGTTGAAGATCACGTCCAATTTCACAGTCGCGCGCATCCTTGAGCGTGACGATTTCACGAAACGTTACAACAACAATCAGCCGATCAGCTTGCACGAGTTCCTCTATCCCACCATGCAGGCCTACGATTCGGTCTGCATCGATGCCGATGTTGAACTGGGCGGCACCGACCAGCTGTTCAACCTGCTTGCCGGTCGTGAGCTCATGGAGAAGATGGGCAAGGAACCGCAGGTTTGCCTTACCTTGCCGCTGCTCGAAGGCACCGATGGCGTTCAGAAGATGTCGAAGAGCTACGGTAATTACATTGGCCTTACCGATGAACCGAACGATATGTTCGGCAAGGTCATGTCCATTCCCGATGAATTGATGGTGAAATACTATCGCCTTGCTTCCACGAAATCGGTCGACGAGATCGACGCGATCGAAGCGGGTCTTGCTGATGGTTCGCTCCATCCGAACAAGGTGAAGCGCGAGCTCGCGCAGAATATCGTTGCTGCTTACTACGATGAAGCAGCAGCAAAGGAAGCGGAGGCTGCGTTCGATCGCGTGTTCAAACAGCATGATGTGCCCGAAGATATTTCTGAGTTTGCTGCTGACCTTACGCCAAACGATGAAGGGCTTGTGTACGTTGCGAAGCTTATCAGCGATGCTGGTATGGCGAACTCGGTAGGCGAAGCACGCCGCTTGATCGATGGCGGTGGCGTGAAGGTGAATGGCGAAGCGCTGGCACCAAAAGCATACAATGTTGAGCCAGGCATGCTTGAGGGTGCGGTCATTCAAGTAGGAAAACGCAAGTTCGTTCGTCTTGTCTAGCAAGCTGGTTTGTGCATTCTGAGTTTGCGCGATGGAGAGTTAAAAAGCGCAAGCGTGGAACTTCAGCGATCCAATACGTTCTTTTTGCTGGGCTTTCAGGTGCGCGTGATTGGGTATGATAAGGTTAGCGCGAAGGAATCGTATCGCTGCATTCAGCTAGGTGATTGCATGCGAAAAGGGGAGGGGTAAACCATGAAATACCGTGCAACTATCGTTTCTCCCCAAGGTGCTGCGCCTGCTTCAAGCTCGATCGAGTTTGAGAGCGAGTACCGCGCTGGTTCCAAGCAGAATATCCAAGACGCACGCTACAAGATGCTCGAACTGCATGGTTCTGAGGCAGTCAGCTGGACGGTGAAAGACATCGAGCGCGTTCCTGAAGCTGAGCAAGGCGCGATCCAAGAGCAACTTATGCTCGATTTTCGTGAACCGACTGAAGAGCCTAAGCGCAAACGTCGTAGTGTGAAGCGCGGTATTGCGTAGCTCGTTCGAAGCTTGTGCGTGATTCATCACATGGAACAAAAGAAATCAAACGCCAGATCAAAGAGCAGATCGAAGAACAGTGTAGCTAATCGATCTACGCGTAAGAAAAGATCTGCTTCTACGAGAAAACCCGATTCGAAACCGAGCATCATGAAGCGCGATAAAGCGCTGAAAGCTGGGCAGTTTTGCCCTGTTGATGAACAGTGTGGTGCCTGCCAACTGCTGGCGATCCCTTATGGCGATCAACTTACTTCGAAGCAAGCTGAGATCGAGGAGCTCTTCGCGGATGCGCTTGCAGAAGATGGCGCAACCATTCAGTCGATCCTTGGTATGGATGAGCCGTTCCACTATCGCAACAAGGTTATTTCGCCCTATGCACCAGGGAAACGTACGGCTTCAAGAACTCACACTAAAGATACGAAGCACCCCCAGGAACAAAGAGCGGGCAAGCGGAATGCCAAGAAACGAAGCGAGCAATGCGAGATCCTCTGCGGCATGTATGCGCAGGGTACGCATCGCATCATTCCCACCGATGAATGCTTGATCGAAAATCAGGTGGCTAAGAAGATCATTCAAGCGATTCGTCTGGTGATGATGCGCTATGGGATCGAGCCCTACAACGAAGATACAGGCAAAGGGTTCTTGCGCCACGCGATCGTGCGAGTGGGGCATCGATCGAATGAGGTGCTCGTAACGCTCGTAACCAATGCCGAAGGGTTTCCAGGCGCGAAGAATTTTGCACGTGAACTGGTAAAACGCTGTCCTGAGATAACCACGATCGTTCAGAACGTGAATACGCGTGCAACGAATGTGATCTTAGGAGAAGGAAAGGAACGCACGCTCTACGGACCGGGCTTCATCCTTGATCGCCTGTGCGGATTGAGCTTCCGCATTTCCTCTCATTCGTTCTACCAGGTGAATGCCGTGCAAACAGAAGTGCTCTACGAGGCAGCGATCGACCTGGCGCACCTGCAAGGCACCGAGCGTATTCTTGATGCTTATTGTGGTACCGGTACGATCGGATTGGTGGCTGCGCGGGCGCTTAAAGAGAAGACTCCTGCAGCGGCGAAGGGTGATGCCTCGGTTATCGGTGTGGACAAGGTGGCATCTGCGATCGTGGATGCGCGCAACAATGCGAAGCATAACGGTATAGAGAATGCATCGTTCGTAGCTGAGGATGCCGGGGTGTTCATGAATGAGATGGCAGGAAGAGGCGAAGCGCTCGACGTGCTCTTCATGGATCCGCCGCGTTCAGGTGCCAGCCTTGAATTCCTGCAAGCAACTGCCCGCTTGCACCCGCGCCGCATCGTCTACATTTCCTGCAATCCAAAAACGCAGGCGCGCGATGTGGCCTTCTTGCGCGAACAGGGTTATCAGCTCGAAGCCATCCAGCCCGTCGACATGTTCCCCCACACTACCCATATCGAAAACATCTGCGCTCTAGTTGCAACAGACCCTATAAGCTAACAGTTCATGGACTCGATCAGCGAAGAGGGTGGGGCAACGAGGTGACTCTTCGCCGACTAAATTCGTTTTAATAAAACCCGAGCGAAGCAGCG
>OLHE01002743.1_pt1 | contig 10063 bp, 7 predicted proteins | sample 1605821 | NCBI WGS metagenome assembly OLHE01 (sample SAMN03283250) | human gut metagenome | biome: human-associated habitat; material: feces | host: Homo sapiens | place: USA | collected 2013
AAACAATATAGTATCAAATTTTTTAAGTCAAATATTGATGTGCTGTGAATTGTAATTTTAATTTATATCTTAATTCTGTTGCATATTTTAGAGTTGCTTCATTTACTTCTCCAGATGAAATGCGTGCAATTTCTTTTAAAACTTCTTCTTCACTTAATTGTTTAACACTCGTTTGAGTTCTTTCATTTACTATTTTTTTGCTTATAAAATAATTGTAATTTGCACTAGCTGCTATATTAGGTAAATGAGAAATACATATTACTTGATGTTTGCTTGCAATTTTGCCTAACTTTTCAGCAACAGAATTTGCTGCTTTTCCACTTATTCCAGTATCTATTTCATCAAAAATAAGTACTGGTGTTTTATCTGTATTTGCAAGAACAGTTTTTATTGCAAGCATTATCCTAGACATTTCTCCACCTGAAGCTATTTTATTAAGCTCTTTTTCTTCTTCTCCTACATTTGTAGAAATATAGAAAATAACTTTATCTTTACCTGTTTGAAAATATTCTTGTTCTATATATTTAGTTAAAATATTTATTTTAGCATTTTTCATTTCTAATTCTTTTAAATTTATATTTATATTTTCTGAAAGCTCTATTGCTTTTTTATTCCTTATTTCATGCATTTGGCTCGCATATAAATTCAAATTATTTTCTACTTTCTTTAATTCTTGTTTTAACTTATTTGTATATTCTTCTAAATTCTCTATTCTATATATTTCTTGTTCTAATTCCTGTTTATATTTTATAATTTCTTTTATTGAATTTCCATATTTTCTTTTTAAAGAAAATATTAAATCTAGTCTTTCCTGTAATTCATTTTGTTCTTCTTCATCAAAGTAAATATCGTCTTTATAGCTTGAAATATCTCTTGAAATTTCTTGCAATTCATAATAAGCACTTTTTAAGCTATTTGTTGTTTGTTTATATTTATTATCTATATCTTCTATTTTTTCTAATGCTCTTATGCTATTGCTTAATAAATCAATTACATTTTCTCCTATTGATAAATCTGCTTCATTTAGTGTTTTTACTATTTTTTCAGAATTTGTTATAATTTTTTGTTTGTTTACTAATTCTTCTTCTTCACCATCTTTTAATTCTGCCTGCTCAATTTCATTTAATTGATATTTTAGTAAGTCTAAATTTCTTTGTCTTTCTTTTTCATCTCCAAAATTTTCTTTTAGTTCTTTTTTTAATTCATTGTATCTTTCATATTCTTTTTTATATTTTTGTTTTAAAAAGCTTATTTCTTCCCCAATAAAATTATCTAGATATTTTATATGTTCTTTTATTTCTAATAATTCTTGGTTATCATTTTGCCCATGTATTTCTATTATTTTTTTCATAAATTCTTTAAGCTCGTTTACAGTAACCATTCTACCATTTATTTTGCAAATATTTCTGCCATTTAAATTTATTTCTCTAGTTACAATTATATTTCCATCTATTGCAAATTCATTTTCCGGCTCATAAAAACAAATTTCAACAAAAGCACTATTTGTACCTTTTCTTAACATTTCTTTTGAAAATCTACCACCTGAAATAATGGCCAAAGAACCTATTATTAAGCTTTTTCCCGCTCCTGTTTCTCCTGTTAAAACATTTAGACCTTTTTTAAAATTAATTTCTATTTCTTCTATTATACCTATGTTTTTTATATGTAAATTTGTAATCATAAAACCCTCCTTGCAAAATAATGTTTTACGAATTGTTGTTTGTATTATATATGTTTTTTTTCACTTTGTCAAGAAAATATTTCATTTTAATTTTAATTATTTTTTCACATCAAAAATTACACACTTTAAAAGTCCACTCCTTTAAGAAGTGGACTTTTATAACACTATTAATATTTCCAGTATCCATTCGTCTTTCTTGTATATGTATGGCTTGATGTATTCCCTAATGCATCTGTTACTATGACTTTATATTTTGTATAATTTGGTAATTTTGCATAATTAACAGTCCATACTGTTAAATTATTAACTTTTTTATCATAATATGTATAATTTCCAGCTTTAATTTTAACCCTAGTTATTTTATTTTTATCTTCAATATATAAAATTTTTTCTTTTCTTAAAATAAGGCTTGTTGCATAATTATTACTTACTTTTACTGTTACATATTTTGTATATTCCCATTTCTTTGTTTTCTTATCTTGAACGTTAGCTCTTAAAGTTGAATTTATAGCTTTGTTCTCTTTTGGTTTATAATACCATGTTGTATTTTCTTTTTTGTATCTGTATAACCCACTTGTAGATATTTTTACATCTCTTATACCATCGTCATCATGTACCTTCAATATTTTTCCATTCCAACTTATTGTTGGCTTACTATTACTTGATTTTGTGCTACTTGTTGTTTTAGTACTGCTACTGCTACTTGATTTTGTGCCACTTGTTGTTTTAGTACTGCTACTGCTACTTGATTTTGTGCCACTTGTTGTTTTAGTACTGCTACTGCTACTTGTTGTTTTAGTACTACTACTTGATTTTTTAGCTATTGTCTTCTTTATTGTTTCAACTCTTTTATATTTATCTTCAATCTTTACTTTTACTGTAACAGTTTTTCCGCTCAAACTCTTATTACTCTTTAGTTTATATGTTATTTTCTTTTCATCTTTACTTTTTTCTCCTTTTTCAAAATAACTTGACCAAGCAGTTATTTTAGCAGATTTAATACCATCTTTATCTGTTACTGTAAGCTCTTTAGTCTTTTTATTAAATTTAATGGTTGGCTTTTGGTCTTCCATTTTTACTGTTACTTTATTTGATTTTTCAGTTTTACCATTTTCATATGTTACCTTGACTGTATAATTTTTCTTGTCTTTTGCTAATTCAGTTGTATTATAAACCCATTTGTAATCATTAGATGATTTTTTAACTTTTGTGAAATATTTTTTCAAGTTTCCTAAATCAACTTTCTTTATTTTAGCTGATTTTTCTTTTATTTCTACTGTAAGTTGTTTTTTATCATCATTCCATGTTAATTTTGGTTTTTCCATTTCTTCTGTTTTTGTTTCATTTTTGTTTGTACTATTTACTGTGTTTTGGTCTACTGTATTTTCGGTAGCTGCTCCATTTGTATTTGAATTATTTACTGCATTTGGGTCTACCGTATTATCAGGAACCGTTTCATTTGTGTTCGCATTATTTACTGTATTTTGGTCTACTGTATTTTCGGTAGCTGTTCCATTTGTGTTTGTATTTGTTGTATTTTGGTCTTTATCTTCTTTTCCATCAGCCTTTAATGTTTTTGCTTTTCCTTTTTTTACAAAGAATAATTTATTTCTTATCAATTCTGGGTCATTTCCACCTTTATCTGTTACCTGTATTAAGTAACGATGGTTTGCAGACACTCTTCTTAAAGCTATATATATTTTTTTAGTATCTTTATAATTTGATTTTGCTTCATCAATATAATTTGGTGTTGTTAATGTAACTTTACCATTTTCGTATATATATATTGGTTCTTTCAAATTATATTTTCCATTTTTCTTTATAAATATTTTTATAGTTTTTATTGCTCCATCTGATATTTTTACATTTTGAATATCATCTTTTTTACTAGACCTTGTTACTCTTGGAGATTCGTTTATTCTCCATTCATCTGAATTATTTTTTCTGCTAATTATGAAGTCAGTACTACTTGCTACTTTTTCTCCAGCTTTATTTAAAAGTACTAATCTAAACATACCCTCTTTTGCAAAAGTAAAACCTGTTACATACCCACTACTTTTCTTAATATTATCTAGTGTAATCGCACTTTTACTTATTTTTCCATTTATAATTGGGTACATCTTTGCACTAGTTACTTTATCTGATTTGTCTATTGAAAATGTGATTTTATCCGGATTAGTTTTATCTGCCTTTATACTTGGTGCAAAACCATTTTCATTTTTAGCTTTAGTTTCTGGTGAACTCATTTTTCCACTTATTTTAACTTCTCTTTTATGAATTAAGCCACTCATACTTGTTACTTTTATTTCATAATAGCCATATTCATCTAATTTTTTGATATTTATTATTGCTTTTTTTCCTAAATCTGTTAATTTAGTGTCTGTATAATTAGAATTTGCTTTTTCATTACTCTCTGCATTTCTAAAAATTATATTTTCTTCTTTGTAATCATAGCTACCTTTTGCATTTCTTTTACATATAACAATTTCTTTTATTCCATTTTCATCTCTAATTTTAAATGCTCTATCTTTTTCTGTTTCTGAACTATATGTAATTTGTGGGTCAAGAACTGCTGAATATATTCCATCTTTCTCCTTTTTAATTTCCATTTGTCTAATTACAAATGGTTCTTTAGCTTTTTCTTTATAAAATTCTAATGTTACTTTTCCTGCTTCTCCCGTATACATTATAAAGAGTTTTTTCGCTTTTTGGTCTTTAATTAGTGCTTGTTCTTTTCCTGCTATTTTTACTTTGTCAATTACCGTATTCTCATAATTTGGCATTATAATTCTAAGTTCTTTTCCTGGTTCTGTTTTAACATCCACATCTGTATAATTTAGTAATGTTTTTCCTGGTTCTAAAGCGTCTGTTGCTTTTGATCTAGGTACCATAATACCTGTAATTATTATAGTCATTATAATTATAATACTTAAATTCTTTTTAATAAATTTAATATCCATAATAAACTACCTCCTTTTGTGGGCATAACTCCCCACATTCTCATTATAACGCAAATGTCTAAAAATGTCAAGTTTTTTGGATATTTTTGTAACAATTTCCACATCTACACTCTGTTTTTCCAAATATAGACCTATTCATTAAAATAATAATAACAATAATAATAAAAATAAATACACCATCTGTAATATTAAATAATCCGTTTTCAATTCTGCTTCCAATTTGATAAATACAGGTTGCTAAAACCCATGCAATTACAGTTTGAAAAGTAACAGCCTTTAATAAACTTTTTAAACTTCCAAGCTCCTTTCTCATAGCTCCTATTGCTCCAAAGCATGGTGCAGAAAATAAATTAAATACCATGAATGCATATGCAGATGATACAGTAAAAAAGCTAAATGCTCCCGAACTCGAAAAAATTTTACCCCCTTCTTTAATTTCGGTCGATAAACCACTTATTACGGCCATAGATGAAACCACTTGTTCTTTTGCTACTAACCCTTGAATTGCAGATACCGTAGCTTCCCAACTATTTACACCAAGCATTGGAGCAAATATCCATGATATTTTTTTCCCTATTGAAGCTAATATACTTTCTTCTATACTTACTCCATATTTCATATTAAAAGAAAACGAAAGTAAAAACCATATTACAATCGAACAAAAAAGAATAATACTTCCTGCTCTTTTTATAAATGATAGTACTTTTTCAAAAACTTCTTTTACTACATATTTTAGACTTGGTATTTTATATTCTGGAAGTTCTGAAATATATGTACTAGCTGTATTTTTAAACACTAATTTTTTCATAATTATTGAACTTAAAACTATTACTACAATTGCAAAAAAATATAATGATGTAGAAGCAAGTCCAGGATATTTCGGAAAAAAATATCCTGTAAATAAGGCTATTATTGGTAATTTTGCACTACATGGAATAAATGGAGTTAATATGGCGGTCATTTTCCTTTCATCTTCATTTTCTATAATCCTTACTCCCATTATTCCTGGCACAGAACATCCCGAACCTATTATAAAAGGTATTAAACTTTTCCCATTAAGACCAATTTTTCTAAATATTTTGTCTAATAATAAAGCTATTCTAGACATATATCCTGTTGTCTCTAATAATGATATACACAAAAATAATATTGTAAGTTGTGGTATAAAACTTATAACGGCTCCCACCCCTGAAATTACGCCATCTACAATTAAACTTTCAAGCCATTTAGGGTATTTTGCATTTAACATAGTTTTGGTTATGTCTCTACTAAAAATATTAATGGTATTTTCTATCCAATCTGTAGTTAATTTTCCTACCACTCCAACAGATAAATAATAAATAAAAAACATAATTAAAATAAAAATTGGGAAAGCTAACCATTTGTTTAAAAAAATTTTATCTAATTTGTCTGAATAATTCTCTTTGCCTTCTTTTTTTTCTAAACATTCTTCTGCCACTTGCTCAATAAATTCGTATTTTTTATTTGCTATTTTTTCATATTCATTTATATTAAAACTACTTTTTAAATATGTTGGTTCTTTTTTCTTTTTATTAGAATGCACCTTATCTAATTCTTGAATCACTTCCTTTATTCCTGTCTGCTTTATGGCAGAAACCTTAAAAACTTTTGTACCTAAACACTTCTCTAATTTTTTTTCATCAATTTTTGTTCCACTTTCTTCTAGTTTGTCCATCATATTTAATATAATAATAACATTACAATTTGATTCTAGTAATTGTGTAGTTAAATACAAACTTCTTTCTAAACATGTTGCATCTAAAATATTAATTATAATATCTGGATTTTCTTCAAATATAAACTTTTTTGCCACTTCCTCTTCCATACTATATGGACTTAAAGAATAGATTCCTGGTAAGTCTACTATTTCATGTTTAGTTCCTTTTATTATTCCTTCTTTTTTTTCAATTGTTACACCTGGCCAATTGCCAATTTTAGCATTCATACCTGTCAAGCAGTTGAAAATTGTTGTTTTTCCGCTATTTTGATTTCCAACTAATGCTATTTTCATTTCTATCACTTTCCTTTCTGAAGGCATAAACCAGATTGAAAATTAAAGCACTATACCTTCTATATCTTTTAAATCTTTTTTTCTGATTGCCAATTCATAACCTCTTAATTCAATATCAATTGGATCTCCCATGGGAGCAATTTTTTTTATTTTAATTTTCACACCTTTGGTTATACCCATATCTAAAAGATGTCTTTTAATATTTTTATTTTTTATATTTATATTTGTTACGATTGCTTGTTGCATAATTTTCAATTCAGATAAATTACAAATTTGACCTTTATTTTTCACTTTTATTTTATCCCTCCTTGAGGTTCAAATTAGTTATAAATAAAAATGTCTTCTTCATTCTAATTTATTATAAAATAAAAAAAATAGAACAATAGGCAAAATAAAAATCGGAAAGCCTTTTTAGACTTCCCGATTTTTTTATTGGTTAGTTTGTTCACCACTATTAGCATTATTACTAGAATTCATCATTTGCATAACCATTTGCTCACTTATTTTTTGAAATAATTGTTGTAAACTTTCAGCATTTTTATTATTTAAAAGCATTATATCTTTGCTGTCAACCTTCTCTATTGTAAGGTTTGTATTGAATTTTTTTGTATTTTTATAATTTATACTAAACTTTTGAGTATTTTTTTCTTGTGCACTTCCTGATTGTTCTTCTTTGCTTCCTGTTTGTTCTTGATTTTCTATTTCATCTTCGTCGTCACTTGATAAAACACTTATAAGTTCTCCACTTTTATCTATTTCATATATATACCCTGTTTCTTTGCTTTCTATTATAAATCCATCTTTATTTTCTTCATCTTGGTCTTTAGAAATTTTAAAATTACTAATTCCAGAAAAACCTTGCGTTAAATCTTCTAATGTTAAAGTAGCATTTTCGTCATTTTTGTTTGCAACTATTGTTTCTAAACGAGCAGTAATTGCTTCTTCTTCTTGCGCAGATTTTTCATCTTCTCCAGAAGATTGTGTATCTTCTTCTGATAATAAATTAGATATATTTGAAGATTGCATATTATTTTCTGATAATAAGGAAGCATCATAATTACCACTAAACTCAATTTGTTCTTCCACATTTTCTAAACTTGTTATTCCCTTTATTGTATATTTAATATAACTATTTTTTGTTGTATCTTGTGGTATTACATTTATTGAATATGTTAATTTATCATTATCTTTTTCTTTATTTATTTCTATTTCTTGCCTGTCGGTTTCATTTCCTTTTTCATCATTTTCACTATATAATATATTTATTCCATTTTGAGCTTTTGAAATTGAAAGCTTTGTATTATCTTCAATTTTTTCTGTTTGTAGCAATTGGTTTTTAGCTTTATAAACATTAAATATAATTTCTTCTGAAGCTTCTTCAGAACTTATATTTTGTAAAGTCTTTATTTCTTCATCTATATTTTCTTGGTACATTTTAATAACTGAATCTTTTGCAGAATTATTTTGTTGTCCATACATTGCTGTTATTCTATTTAAAACAACATCATCATTTTTCATTGTTTCTAAAATTTTTGCCAAGATGTCATTATATTGTTTTTTAGTAAGTTGTAATTTATAAATTGTTGCCTTTTTTTCTTTTTCTTTAGAAAACATTTCATCTGTTAAATTTTCATTTATAATATTTTTATATTTTTGACTAATACCATTAATTTCCTCATCTGAAAAATTTATTGTTTCATTAAATTCTATTTTATCAGGTATTGCTTCAATTTGCTCATCTGTCATATTTAAAATTTTTGCCCATTTTTTTAAATCTTTATTTTGTACTGCTAAAAATTTCTTGAACATATTGTCAATTTTAAATCCATATATATCTTCTTGTTTTAATAACTCCATGCTTATAGATTCATTTTCAACTTTAACATTAATATCTTGTTTAAAATATTGGCTGTTATCATCTCTGGTTCCTTTAAATGTTAATTTTATATCTGAACCATCCTGAAGAGTTTCTTCCGTATCACTTGAAATTGTAATTTCTCCATTATTGCTATATGCCGTATTCTTTTGTTTTTCAATATATTTTGAAAAATCCTCATCTTTTAAATTATCAATTAATTCTTCATTTTTTAATATGTATTTAAAAAACGCCTCTTTGTCTGATTTTAAATAATCTGTAAAAAAGTAGGCATATGCCATTGTTGACCCTAATGCAATTAACAAAATTACCAATACTAAAATTATTATTTTTATTTTTTTCTCCATTTTTTATTTTTCCCTCCCAAGATATAGTCATGATACTAATTTCACTGTATTTTCCTTTTAAATTTTTTTTAAGCAAATCTGTAAGCCGGGTTCTGTCTTTTAAATTAGCCATTTATCTAGGCTATATATCACTATATAGCTCAAGCCACGCATTTTTGGACCACCGAGCAAGTGTTTAATATCCAATTTAGGTGTTGCTCCAGATGGGGTTTACACTGACGCCACAAGTCACCTTGCAGCCGGTGAGCTCTTACCTCGCCTTTTCATCCTTACCTATATTAGGCGGTTATTTTCTGTTGCACTTTCCTTAAGGTTTCCCTCACTAGACGTTATCTAGCATCTTTGCTCTACGGAGCCCGGACTTTCCTCTCGCAAACCCTTTCGAGTTTTGCCAGCGACTAATCAATTTACTACCTTTTAATTATAACATATATATTTTTTAATTGCTAGTAATTTTAAAAAAAAGTGTTAAACATTGCTCTCCTTTTTTATTTAAGTTCTAAACTATCTAGCATTATAGTCACTGGTCCATCATTTATTAAACCAACTTTCATATCTGCACCAAAAATACCTGTTTCAATATTTATTTCAGATTTTTTTAATTGGTTAACAATATATTCATACAATTCTTTTGCTATATCATATTTTGCAGACCCGAGTAAAAGATGGCCTATTTCCATCATTGCAATTTGCATATAATGTAAATTGTGATATTAAAAGCATTTCTCCTTTTATATCTTTTATACTTAAATTCATTTTTCCATTTTCATCTGAAAATATTCTTAAATTTATTAGTTTTTTTATCATTTTATTAGCTGTTTCTTTTGTATCATCATGTGTTATTCCAATTAATACTAAAAAGCCTTGCTTAATCTTTCCGAACTATCTTATTTTCCACTTTAACCTCTGCTTCTTGTACTCTTTGTATTAAAAACTTCATTTTTTCTCATTCCTCTCTAATATGTTTCCTTTTTATTCTATATTATTTAATAAAAAAATTCAATATCTTGTCATAAATATTTACAACTCCATGTTTTTTGTGATATAATGCAAATAAATTTATTGTAAGGAGTAAACGTTATGGATAATAATACAATTAGTTTAGCTCAAGATAAAGTTTTAATATTATATCTATTAAATAATATTAGCCGTGATGTTACTGAAAGC
>OLHE01002750.1_pt1 | contig 10052 bp, 8 predicted proteins | sample 1605821 | NCBI WGS metagenome assembly OLHE01 (sample SAMN03283250) | human gut metagenome | biome: human-associated habitat; material: feces | host: Homo sapiens | place: USA | collected 2013
TGAATCCGTTGATGAGGTAGAAATCATCCGTCGTATGACAGAAGGCATCTACGATCACGCAGAATTTGAGAAAGCTCTCAAATGGGCGAAAGAGACCTGTAAGATTGGTTGGGACAAGAACCCTGAAGAACTGCAGTTCTCCCCAGAGAAGAAAGAAGAGCAGTTTGAGTTCGTAGTTAAAATGGCAGTTATCATCAAAGAGCTGATGAACGGCTGCGATAACCTTGATCCTGCATTCTCCGAGGAAGCAATCGGACACAACGCTCTGGCAGCTGGTTTCCAGGGACAGAGACAGTGGACAGATTTCTATCCAAACGGTGACTTTGCAGAAGCTATGCTGAACACATCCTTCGACTGGAACGGAGCTCGTGAGCCATACATCCTCGCTACAGAGAATGACGTTCTCAACGGACTTGGAATGATGTTCATGAAACTTCTTACAAACAGAGCTCAGATCTTCGCTGATGTTCGTACATACTGGAGCCCAGAGGCTGTTAAGAAAGCTACAGGATATGACCTTGAAGGCGTAGCTAAAGAAGCTGGCGGATTCCTTCACCTGATCAACTCCGGTGCTGCTTGCCTTGACGCTAACGGCGAAGCTAAAGATGAAAACGGCAATGCTGTTATGAAACAGTGGTGGGATATCACAGAAGAAGACCAGAAAGCAATCATGGAAAACACAGAATGGTGTATGGCTGACAACGGATACTTCCGTGGAGGCGGATACTCCAGCCGTTATGAAACAAAAGCTCAGATGCCTGCAACAATGATCCGTTTGAACCTTGTTAAAGGACTTGGACCGGTTCTGCAGATTGCTGAAGGATGGACAGTTGCTCTTCCAGCAGAAGTATCTGACAAACTTTGGAAACGTACAGACTACACATGGCCATGTACATGGTTTGCTCCAAGATGCGATGGCAAAGAGGGACCGTTCAAGACAGCTTATGATGTAATGAACAACTGGGGAGCTAACCACGGTGCTATCTCCTACGGACATATCGGAGCTGACCTGATCACAATGTGCTCTATGCTTCGTATCCCGGTATCCATGCATAACGTTCCGGAGAAAGATATCTATCGTCCGGCAGCTTGGAATGCATTTGGAATGGATAAAGAAGGTGCAGATTTCAGAGCTTGCAAGAACTATGGACCTCTTTATAAATAATTAGCTTTTTATAATTTAACTGCTTTCTTTCACTCCCCCAGGACAATGAAGGAAAGCTGAGAGAGCGGGACTTTTGTCTCGCTCTTTTATTGTCTGGGGCTCTTTATCGGACATACATTCGCATGATTTCACGCCCGGATTCCCGATTTTTCTGTGAAATTGTTTATAAAAACACCTCGCGGAACATTACCGGTGAATAGTAACTGTTGCTGTAAAATAATGGGAAAATATGAGAAAAATGGTTGCAAGTTTTTCCTGGTGTGTTACAATGAAAAACAGAAAATGTATATAAGAGGGAAAAGAGGATATATATGAAGAAAAAGCTGGGAATGTTGCTGGCTGTGCTTCTTACTTTTTGCATGACTGTGGGAGTTTTTGCAGATGCAGGAAAGACACAGCAGGTTGATTATAAAACAGATTACTATATGATTGTAGAATCGCCTGATGGCGGTGTTGACATGTATTCAGAGGCAGATGCTTCCAGCCCGAAGCTGAATGATGAGCTGATTCCTAATGGAACTGCGATCCATGTAGAAGGAGAGGTCACAGATGAAGCTGGAAAGGTATGGGTATATGCTCAGCTTCATGGCATGTTTGGTTTCCTGGAAGAGAATTATCTGAAGCCGGCCACTCTTGCCGAGGCAGTGGCATCAGAGCTTGCCTTATACGGAAGCAAGGATGCGAATTACAGTATTACAGTCAATGCTAAGGAAGACGGTTCCGTTTGCCTGTATAAAGGACTTGGAAAAAAGTACGGCACAGTTTCCGGAGGCTGTAATATAGCGAATGGTGAGAAGTTATATATTGATACAGAAGTAGATACTGGTAAAGATGGTATCTGGGGACACACAGAGGCTGGTGATGTTTCTGGCTGGGTAAATATTGCAGAAGCCACCAATACGGAAGAGAGTACAGTAGAACTTGTTCCTGAAACTGAGAAAGAAGCGGAAGACAGTTCAAAATCTGTTCAGGATGGAGAGAATACTTCTGAAGTTGGAAAAGCAGGTACCGAAGGCAAAGACAGCAGTGATGTGGAGGCAGAGCCAACAGGCACTCCTACCCCGAAGCCTGAGAAGACAAGTACTCCTGCTCCGAAGCCAACTGAGACGAGTACTCCTGCTCCGGAACCGACTAAGAAAGCAACTGCAGCTTCAGAGCCAACAGAGACAAGTACTCCTGCCCCTGAGCCGACTGAAGCGAGCACTCCTACCCCGGAGCCGACTGAGACAAGTACTCCTACTCCGGAACCAACAGAGACAAGTACTCCCACCCCGGAGCCAAGTGAGACTATTGCGCCTACAGAAGAGGCAGCAGTAACAGCTGCTCCTTCAGAAAGTGCAGAACAGGAAGCGTCCAGCGAAAATGTGGAGAGCACAGATAAAGGAATGAATTCTGTTATCTGGATTCTGGTTGTAGTTATTATCATTGGCATCGCAGTGGTAATCTGGCTCCTTAAGAAAAAAGGAAAAAATAGTGAATCATAATAAACATGAATAATAAAAGCTCCGCCGGGAATCCGACGGAGCTTTTTAGCTGAAATAAAAAATTATTTGTTGATAACAACACCTTTCTGAAGCATAACGTTTGCGTAAACAGCTTTCTCACCTGTAGCGATAATACAATATGCTTTCTTTGCCTCTTCATAAAATGCGAAACGCTCGATATTTCCAACTGCCTCGGCGCCACGTTCATCATGTTTGGAAACAATCTCTTTGTATGTATCCCAGATTGGGGTTTTTACCGGATCGCCAGGCATAACTTCCATCAGGGTAACTGGTTTCTCTACATAAGAATCAAGAGGGATAACAGTAAGGATAGCGTCCAGAAGTTCTGGAACTCCATGTCCATCGCAACGAACAACAATTGCATCTTTACCCATTGATTCTACTGGGAAGTTGCCGTCCGCGATAACGATGCGGTCGCTGTGTCCCATTTCGCATAAAACTTTTAAAAGCTGTGGTGAAAGTATTTCTGGAATTCCTTTTAACATAATATATTCTCCCTTCGTTCTTTCTCAGAAATCTGGCACAGTAATCTATAAAAACTGATACCGGTTCCGAAAATATTCTACTCTATAAGTTACCTTTCTTTGCTGGATTTTTCAAGGTAAAATTTTACGCAAAAAGATGAAATATTTACTGTTGACAGAAATTTGGAAAAGAGTTAATATGAACTAAAACAGAAACGTTTCGGTTTTCGAAAACCGAAGATTCATGGCCTGTATCAGCAGGCAGAAGGAGGAGAATATGCCACTTGTTACATCTAAGGAAATGTTGCTGAAGGCTCAGCAGGGCGGTTACGCAGTAGGTGCATTTAATGCAGAGAATATGGAGATGGTGAAAGCTATCATTCAGGCAGCTGAGGAGCTGAAAGCACCTGTTATGATCCAGACTACTCCATCTACTATTAAATATGGCACTCTTGAGACCTATCAGGCAATCGTTGCAGCAGAAGCTGCAAAGGCTTCCGTTCCGGTTTGCCTGCACCTTGACCATGGCAGTAGTTTTGATCTTGCGATGAAGGCACTGAAGGCTGGATATACTTCCGTGATGATTGATGGTTCTAAGCTGGACTATGAAGGAAACATTGAGGTGAGCAAGAAGGTGGCTGACGTAGCAGCTTCTATGGGAATCCCATGCGAGGCAGAACTTGGTAAGGTAGGTGGTAAGGAAGATGATCTGGTTGCAGTTGCAGATACCAATACCGATCCACAGGAAGCCAGAGAATTTGTAGAGCGCACAGGCGTTACTTCTCTTGCAGTAGCAATTGGCACAGCACATGGCTTCTATGTGGGAACTCCTGTTCTTGATAAGGAGCGTTTAAGTGAAATCCGTGAAGTTGTAGATATTCCGCTGGTTCTTCATGGCGCTTCCGGCCTTAGCGATGAGGATGTTATGGATTGTGTAAAGAGAGGAATCTGTAAGGTTAATTTTGCCACCGAGCTTCGTGCGGCATACTCCAAGGCTGTCAGAGAGACACTTGAGGATGAGAAGGTATTTGATCCTAAGGCATATGGCAAGGCTGGAATTGCAGCTGTGAAAGAGCTTGTAATGGCTCGTATGAAAGTTTGCGGCTGTGACGGAAAGGCTGAGTAAGAGGCTGATTTATGGCAGCGACGATGAAAGATATTGCCAGACGGACAGGACTTGGTCTGGCAACGATTTCCTCTTATTTCAATGGGGGGAATGTAAGAGAGAAGAACCGTATCAAGATCGAAGAAGCCATCGAAGAATTACATTACGAAGTAAATGAAGTTGCCCGCGGTCTGAAGACCAATGCTACCAAAACAGTGGGGGTTGTGATTCCAGAGTTGAACAATGTTTTCTGTGCCGAAATCATCAGTGGAATGGAGGATATTCTCCGAAGCCATGGATATGCAGCGATTGTCTGTGACTGCAGAACAGATAAGAAGCTTGAAAAAGAAGCAGTGGATTTCCTTACCCGGAAACGTGTGGATGGAATTATCAATATGCCGGTAGATATGACTGGAGCCCATCTGAATGAATTTCAGAAAACAGGTAAACCCATTGTGCTTATCGACCGTATGATCCAGGGAATATCCTGCGACTGTGTGCTGGTGGATAATGTAAATGCAGCTGAGAAAGCTGTTGGCATGCTGGTAGAAGAACAGCATCAGAAGATTGGTCTGATCGGTGGACCGGATGAGGTATTCACTGCCAGACAGCGTATGTTAGGATATATGAAAGCACTTAAGGCTCATGGAATTGCGGTTGATGAAAAGCTGATCTGTCATGGTGATTACACGATCCAGGGAGGGGTTCAGGCAGTAGAAGAGCTGGTGAAAGAGAATCCGGATATGACAGCTGTTTTTGTGACGAACTATGAGATGACTATGGGGGCAGTGATCGGGCTTAACGAGATGGGAGTATCCATGCCAGAGGAGATTTCCCTGGTGGGATTTGACAATCTGCCTTTTGCCCGTGCATGCAGACCTGCACTTACCATTGTTTCACAGCCCACAGAGAAAATTGCAAGGGAAACAGCACAGATCATGCTGGAACGGCTTGAAGGAAGAGATGAGCTTCCTGACCATATTGTACGGAAACTTCAGACTGATATTTTTATGGGGAAATCCATAAGGAGACAAGGATGAGCAAAGACTATTTATTAGGAATTGATATTGGAACCAGCGCGTGCAAGGTTGCCATATTTAACAAGAACGGAAAGGTGATGGCTTCCGCCAATGGGGATTACCCTGTTTATTATCCTCATGAGGGATGGGCGCAGCAGAAGCCGGATGAATGGTGGCATGCGGTTTGCGGCGCTATTTGCGAATGCCTGGAGACAGGTAATATTTCAGGAGAGCAGATTGCCGGAGTGGGAATTGATGGGCAGAGCTGGTCGGCTATTGCCATTGACCATGAGGGAAATGTTCTGACAGATACACCTATCTGGATGGATACAAGAGCCCAGGAAATCTGCGACAGACTCAATAATGAAATCGGCAGTGAGAATATTTTCAATGTTGCCGGTAATTCTCTTCAGCCTTCTTATACCACAGCGAAGATTCTCTGGTATAAGGAGAATATGCCTGAAGTATATAATAAGATTTACAAGATCCTTCAGTCAAACAGCTTTATTGTTTACAGACTGACTGGTGCCATCACACAGGATCTTTCACAGGGATATGGTCTGCATTGCTTTGATATGCGTACTGGTACCTGGGATGAAGTGATGTGTGAGAAAATGGGAATTCCTGTGGATTTTCTTCCGGAGATTGTTGCGTGCGATAAGGTAGTGGGAACTGTGACGGAAGAGGCAGCAGCCCAGACTGGACTGGCTGTCGGAACTCCTGTAGTGGCCGGCGGTCTGGATGCAGCCTGTGGAACACTTGGTGCAGGTGTGATCCATCCGGGGGAGACCCAGGAGCAGGGTGGACAGGCTGGTGGCATGAGCATCTGCACCGATACATATAAAGCAGATCCAAGCCTGATCTTAGGATATCACGTAGTGCCAGGTCAGTGGCTCCTTCAGGGAGGAACTACCGGAGGCGGCGGTGTCATGCGCTGGTTTGAGAGAGAATTTGCAGCTTATGAGAGGAGCCGCAAGGCGGATACCGGGAAATCCTCTCTGGAACAACTGAATGAGATTGCCGAGGCAGTACCAGCCGGAAGTGAAGGCGTTGTATTCCTTCCATATATGTCCGGAGAGAGATCCCCTGTCTGGAATCCATACGCCAAAGGTGTTTTCTATGGCCTTGATTTTGCTAAGACCAAGGGACACATGGTAAGAGCCTGTATGGAGGGCGTGGCATTTTCCCTGCGCCATAATCTGGAGGTGGCTGAAGCAGCAGGTGCTAAAGCAGAAGTTCTTCGTGCTATGGGAGGTTCAGCCAATTCCCTTCTCTGGACTCAGATTAAGGCTGATGTGACAGGCAAGGCAGTAGTGGTTCCTGCTTCCGATACAGCAACCACATTAGGTGCTGCAATCCTGGCTGGCGTAGGAGTTGGATTTTATAAAGATTACGAGGAAGCGGTTTCCATGACAGTGAAAGAGACAAGACGTCATGAGCCCAATCCTGAGAATAAAGAAGTTTATAATAAGACATACCGTACATACAGGGATTTATATGAATCTCTGAAAGCTATGATGGTACGGAAGTAAGGAGGTATTTCAAGATGAAAGCAGCAGTTGTAGTTGCAAACGAGGATGTACAGTACCAGGAAATCGAAGAACCGCAGGCAAAACCAGGATGGGTAAAGATTAAAGTAAAAGCTTCCGGTATTTGTGGCTCTGATGTTCCGCGAGTATTGAATCATGGTGTTCATTTTTATCCTATCGTTCTTGGACATGAGTTTTCCGGTGATGTAGTAGAAGTTGGCGAAGGGGTCACCAAGGTGAAAGTTGGCGACCGCGTTTCCGGGGCTCCGCTTCTTCCGTGCATGAAGTGTGATGACTGTCAGAATGGAAACTTCTCCTTATGTAAGCATTACAGTTTTATCGGTTCCAGGCAGCAGGGAAGTAATGCGGATTATGTAGTAATTCCAGAGCAGAATGCGATTCCTTTTGATCCGTCTATTTCCTATGAACAGGGTGCAATGTTCGAGCCATCCACAGTTGCTCTTCATGGACTCCTTCAGAATGATTATCAGGGCGGTCGCTGCGTGGCAATTTTAGGATGTGGAACAATTGGTATATTCACAATGCAGTGGGCAAAGATCTTTGGTTCCAAGAAGGTTGTAGTATTTGATATTAGTGAGGAACGCCTGGATCTTGCCATGAGAATGGGCGCAGATGCAGTTATCAATACAACCAAAGAGAATTATATGGAAGAGGCTATGGCAATTACCGGTGGTAAGGGCTATGAATATGTGTTTGAAACAGCCGGACAGGTTCCGACTATGCATATGGCATTTGAACTTGCTGCGAATAAGGCACACGTATGTTTCATTGGAACACCTCATGCAGATCTTACATTTACACCAAAGCAGTGGGAGAATATGAATCGTAAAGAATTCAAACTTACAGGCTCCTGGATGTCCTATAGTTCCCCGTTCCCAGGCAAAGAGTGGGATCTTACAGCTCATTATTTTGCAACCGGTCAGCTGAAATTTGATCCGGGATTTATTTATCGCAAAATGCCAATGAGTCAGGCTCAGGAAGCATTCCAGCTCTATAAGACGCCTGGTCTTGTAAAGGGGAAGATTCTTCTGATGAATGAGGATTGAGCATATGATACTGACAGTAACATTAAATGCAGCCATTGATAAGCGGTATGTGGTAAATAACTTTAAGACTGGAGAAGTGAATCGTGTAAAGGAATGTACTTATGTTCCTGGTGGAAAAGGTCTGAATGTATCCAAGCCGGCTTCAATTTACGGAGCAGAGGTGATTGCCACAGGTTTTGTAGGTGGTTATGTAGGAGCTTATATTGAGAATGCACTGAAGCCGTTTGGTATTAAAAGTGCTTTTTATCATGTAGCTGCAGAAAGCAGATCCTGTATTAATATCTGGGATGAAGTTAATAAAGTTCAGACAGAATTTCTGGAACCTGGGTTTACCCTTACAGAAGAGGATTTTGCCGGATTTGAGGAAAAATTCCGTAATCTTGTAAAAGAAGCGAAAGTAGTTGCAATGTCAGGAAGTGTTCCGAAAGGACTTGACGGAACTGCTTATCAGCGTCTTATAAAGATTGTAAAAGAGGCAGGAATTCCGGTTATTCTGGATACCAGTGGCAAACTTCTTGAAATGGGAATTGAAGCAGCACCTACTATGATCAAGCCCAATATTGATGAAATCTGCATGCTCACAGGTAAGAATTGTGATGATATCCAGGATATTATAGATGCGGCGAAAGAGATTTATGCAAAAGGTGTGGAAATCGTAGCTGTTTCCCTGGGAGCTGACGGTTCTCTTGCAGTAGGTAATGAAGGAATTTTCCGTGCACTGGTTCCGAGAATAAATGCAGTGAACACAGTTGGGTGTGGAGATTCTATGATCGCAGGATTCGCACTGGGTTTATCCAGGGGACTTTCACTTCCTGAGACAATGAAACTGGCAAGTGCTATTTCAGCGGCAGCAGCCATGCGCGAGGAGACTGGATTTTTTGTGATGGAAGATATGGAGAAACTGCTTCCACAGATTGAGGTTACTAAATTATAAGAAAATGTAGTAAAAGATATTAAACGAAAGTAAATTGCGTTGTAATTGAAAGCCATAGTGCAAACGAAATGTTAAGGAGGATAAGAAAATGACAATGATCGATCCGGCAATTGTTCCGCAGAGAACACTTTATACTGGCGCTAAGATGCCAGTTGTTGGAATGGGCACTTTTGGAAGTGACCATGCAGATGCAGACGCAGTTTCTGCTTCTGTTGCAGGTGCACTTCGCGTAGGTTACCGTTCTTTTGATTGTGCTGCATGTTACGGAAATGAAGATATGATCGGAAAGATCTTCGCAGATGCATTTGCAGAAGGCATTGTAAAAAGAGAAGAACTTTTTATTGCATCCAAAGTATGGAACGATATGCATGGCGACGGAGATGTACTGATTGCCTGTGCGAAGACCTTAAAGGATCTGAAGCTTGACTATCTGGATATGTATTATGTTCACTGGCCATTCCCGAACTATCATGCACCGCATTGTGATGTGGATTCCAGAAATCCTGATTCCAAACCGTTCACAGTAGAGCGCTTTATGAAAACCTGGCGCCAGATGGAGCGCCTGGTAGATATGGGTCTGACGAAACATATCGGTATGTCTAATATGACAATTCCGAAACTGGAGGCAGTACTTCCACTTTGCAGAATTAAACCAGCTGCGATCGAGATGGAGCTTCATCCATGCTTCCAGCAGCCGGAGCTGTTTGATTATTGCAGAGCGCATGGTATTGAAGTGGTAGGATTCTGCCCAATTGGTTCTCCTGAGCGTCCGGAACGTGATAAGATGCCAGAAGATATTGCGGATATTGAACTGCCAGAGCTGAAAGCAATTGCAGCGGCACATGGTGTTCATCCGGCAGTTATCTGCATTAAATGGGCTGTACAGAGAGGTGCTTCCCCAATTCCATTCTCTTTGAAAGAGAAGAATTACACCATGAACCTGAAATGTGTCACGGAAGATCCTCTGACAGAAGAAGAGATGGAAACCATCCGTTCCCTTGATAAGAATAACCGTCTGATCAAAGGCCATGTATTCCTGTGGGAAGGTGCAAAGGACTGGCACGATCTCTGGGATGAGGATGGAGTGATTGTAAAATAATGGTTATAATTTCAAAGATTCTTTGAATATCTTACACAGCAGAAAAGCTGCAGGGTTTATAATTCTTATAACTTTGCAGCTTTTTTGTTACCAGTAAACAGTAACAGTGTTTGTTACTGTTCACTGGTAACGTTCCGCGAGGTGTTTTTTGTGAACAAAGTTCAC
>OLHE01002771.1_pt1 | contig 9983 bp, 8 predicted proteins | sample 1605821 | NCBI WGS metagenome assembly OLHE01 (sample SAMN03283250) | human gut metagenome | biome: human-associated habitat; material: feces | host: Homo sapiens | place: USA | collected 2013
GTGCCCAGCCCGGAACAGGCCCCCACACCGGAGGCAAAGCACCTGGCCGAGCAGGCTCAGCTGCAGGCCGACCGCAACCGCGCCTACTACGCCAAAAACCGGGCGCTTCACCGCAGCGTAGTGCTCCGGCTCACCGAGCAGATCCGCAACTGCATTCTGGTCCACCAGCAGCCCAATGCCCGGATCGCCCGCAGCGGCGCTCTGGACCCGGAGCGGGTCTGGCGCGCTCCCCTTCTGAACGACAGCCGGGTGTTCCGCTGTACCGAGGAGGAGAATCAGCCCTCCTTCACCGTGGACCTGCTGCTGGACGCTTCGGCTTCCCGGCTCCACTGTCAGGAGGTCATTGCGGCGCAGGGCACGATCCTGGCCCAGAGCCTTGCCGCCTGCGGCATCCCGGTGCGGGTCAGCAGCTTCTGCAGCCTGCGGGGCTATACGGTTCTGCGGGTGCTCAAGGGCTTCGCGGACAAAAGCCTGCAGGGGATCGACCAGTATTTTGCATCGGGCTGGAACCGCGACGGCCTTGCCCTGCGGGCGGCAGGCGATCTGGTCAGCTTTGACCCCGGTCCCGCGCCCCGGCATCTGCTCATCCTGCTGACGGATGCTTCCCCCAACGACAGCCGCCGCGTACCGCCCAGCCCGGAACAACCGCTGGGTTGTGATTACGGCGGCTCCTACGGTGTGGACGATGCCGCTGCTGAGGTACGCGACCTGCAGCGCAGGGGTCTGCGCGTCTCTGCCGTGTTCATGGGCGAGGACAGCTCCAGCCACGATGCAGAACGCATCTACGGCAAAAATCTCGCCCGCATCCGGGGCATGGATCAGCTGGCACGCGCCGCCGGGCGGCTCATCCAGAATGAGATCCGGGAGCTGGGCGATTGAATCCTGCCACCACAAAAGGCTTCTCCGACGGGAGAAGCCTTTTCCATTTACAACCAATCCGTTTGTCAGCATCCCCGAATTTCCAAAATATTTTGGTTTTTGTCAAACTTATAGTTGTATTTTGTTGTCATATATGTTATAATGCAGGCAGAGAACAACCGATGGATGGTTTCCGACACATCATCCAAAACCAGAGAGGAGACCCGCTATGGATGCCAGCCGCTATTTTGAAGAGATGCACCGTGCCATGTCCGCACAAAAAAACAATTCTTCCCTGCTCCTGACCGTCAAGGTACAGGACCTGGGCGGCGCTGATGCCTATCTGGAGCTGCGGCAGTCTCCCAATGGCCGCGCCCAGGTGTTTTACTCCACCATGGGCCGCCGCAACCTGAACTTCCAGCTGTTCCGCAAGGGCTGGCAGCTCTGCCACAACGCATCCGGCGAGATGACAGGGCAATTCCCCACCCGGGCCGAAAACCTGTTGGACAGTGCGGACTTTTCCGCCTGCATCCGGGATGACACCCTGGACGCGGGCCGTACTGAGATCATTCTGCGGGAGCTGCGCCGCGCGGCAGGCACCTCCCGCTCCTGCCTGCCTCAATCTGCCCGGGAAGGTGCCATGATCACCGTGGAGAGCTTTGTGGGCCGGGGCGGCGAGTGGAACTACTGGTCTACCCGTGCCGCCGACTGCCTGCCCATTGCGGCAATCCTCTGCTGGCTGGGCGATTTTCTGGCCGGAACGGAGCGCCGCACCCTGCAATCCAGCCCTGAGGCCATGGCATTAGCCGCCCGCTGGCAGGCCGAACTCGCCTCCCCCTTTGCGCAGCCGGCTGACTGCGTCCAGCGTCCTGCCCGCACGGTTTCACCTTCCGCGCCCCGCCGTGCCGCGCAGCAGGTGCAGAACCCCCGCTGGCAGAGCATCCTTGCCGTGCTTGCAACCGTATAAAAACAACAGGCGGTGCCGAAAATTTCCGGTACCGCCTGTTGTTTTCTGTTTTACTGTGCGGATGCGGCATCCACCACATGGCCCACCAGCACAGAGGTGGTCACTGTGCCCACACCGCCGGGCACCGGGGTGACAGCCTCCACGATGGGTTCTGCCTCATCAAAGCGGACATCGCCGCAGAGCTTGCCCTCTTCATTGACGTGGATGCCCACATCCACCACGACCTGACCTTCCCGCAGGCAATCGGCCCCGATGGCTCCCTGCCTGCCCATGGCGACCACCAGCACATCGGCCTCCCGGCAGAGGGCGGGCAGGTCCCGGGTGCGGGAATTGCAGAGGGTCACGGTGGCGTTCTCCCGATCCAGCATCATGGCAGCGGGCTTGCCCACCACCAGGCTGCGGCCCACGACCACGGCCCGTTTGCCGGACAGCGGCACGTTGTAGTATTTCAGGATCTCAAGGCAGGCCTGCGCCGTGCAGGGCGGATAGCCGATGGGCATATTGGTGAACACACCGGCCATCGAGCCGTCCGTGATACCGTCCACGTCCTTTTCCGGGGCAAGCGCCTCCTGGACCCTGCGGTCATCGAACCGCTTTGGCAGGGGCCGGAAGATCAGGCACCCGTGAACCGATGCATCCCCATTGATCTGCCGGATCACATCCAGCAGTTCCTCCTGCGTAACATCTTCCGCCAGATGGAACTGCCGCACCTCCACGCCAACCTTACCGCACCGGGTGACGATCCCCTTTTCATAAGAAATGTCATCCTCCCGCGTGCCGACCCGTACCACAGCCAGTGTGGGCACGATGCCCTTTTCCTTCAGCGCAGCACAGCGCGCGGCGTTTGCTTCGTTCATGGCGGCCACCACGGGCGCACCCTTCAAGATCTGAGCCATTTTCTTCTTCCCTCACTCATTTGATACAGTCTGATAGACCCTGTCAGCCTGCGGCACAAACTCGGCCAGCAGCTGTTCCGCTCTGGCCTCCAGCGCATCCGCATGGGCTTTGTCTGCCATCAGGCGGGTGTTGACCTTCACGTTCAGCCCCGCCGCCTGCATGGCTGCCTTGCAGAACAGCGCCGCGCATCCGGCATCGGAACGGGCCAGCACGCTGCCCTTTTCGGCGTACTCTGCGGCCAGTGCGATACCCTCACCGCAGGCAGTCATCACCTCCAGCGGCACGGCGCAGGCTCTGTCCAGTGCCTTTTCCAGCACCGCGGCCTTGTGGGCCTGCTGTTCCGGGGTTTCTTTCGGCAGCTTGTAGGCCGCCGCAACAGGCAGAAAGGCCTCCGCGTCGGCCTGTACCAGCGCTTCCAGCCGCTTGCGCAGGGCCTCGGCCCGGACATTCAGGGCAGCGATGTCCGCTTCCACGGCAGCATATTTCTTTTTACCCACGGTCAGGCTGCCCACCATGCTGCCCAGCGCCACACCGGCCGCGCCCACCAGCGCCGAAGCGCCGCCGCCGCCCGGAGCCGCCGCCTTGCTGGCCAGCTCCTCCAGAAAACCTTCACAGCTCAAATTCATCAGTTCCACGATATACTTTCCTCTCTGTTACAAATCCATCCAGCCGCCGGTCCTGTTCCTCTGCAGCCGCTTCCGGCACCCGCTGGGCCTCAAAGGCCACGCCCAGCGCCACGGCGTTCCGGCACCTGGGCAGATAGCGGTCATAGTAGCCCTTGCCCATGCCCACCCTGCGGCAGGCCGCATCAAAGGCAGTGCAGGGCACCAGCACCAGATCAAGCGCCTCCGGCCGGATGAGCGCCGCCCGTTCCAGAACCGGTGTGCGGATGCCGTAAGCCCCCACCTCCCAGCCGTCCGGCCCCGGCACGGCGGCGGTCAGGGTAAAGTTTTCCCCACAGACCGGATAGGCCACCGTTTTGCCCAGCCGGGCCGCCTGCTCTGCCAGCCCAGCAAGATCCACCTCCCCGCCAAAAGCGGCGTAGAGCAGCAGATTCTCTGCCTTTTGGAAGCAGGGCATGGCCAGAAGGCGGGCACAGATGGCTGCATTGGCCGCCGCTCTTTCTGCCTGCGGCAGACCCCTGCGGGCCATGATGCCCGCCCGGCGCTGCGCTGCTTTCCGGTCCCGGATCTCCATTGACACTTCTCTCCCCTGAAATTTCATACCCACTCAATATATCTGAAATGCGGAAGAATTGCAAGAGCATGGCTGGAAAATAACCGCAAAATAGGCTATAATGGTGCAGAACAAACCAAAAAGGAGAACGATTATGCTCATTTATCTGCTGCGTCACGGCCAGACGGAGTACAACGCGCAAAAACGATATCAGGGCCAGCGGGACATCCCCCTTTCCGCCGCGGGCATCGCCCAGCTGCGGCAGGCAGATTTTGCACCGGAGGTGGTCTATGTCACCCCGCTGCAGCGCACCGCCCAGACGGCGCGGGTGTTCTTTCCCGGGGCAAAGCTCATTCCGGTGGACGGGCTGAAGGAGATGAACTTCGGCCGATTCGAGGGCCAGACCTTCGTACAGGTGGAGCAGGACCCGGAGTATCTGGCATGGGTGCAGGAAAACGAGCACGCCGCCCACCCGGATGGGGAGCGCAGGAGCGATTTCTGCAACAGGGTGTGCAAAACGCTGGCTGACCTCATTGACAAGGCCCTTGCCGAAGGGCAGGAGCGGCTGGTCATCGTGGCCCATGGCGGCACCCAAATGGCTGCACTGGAGCGGTTTGGCGTGCCCCGCCGCAGCTTTCACGACTGGTGCGGCCCCAACGCGGGCGGCTATGTGCTGGATGCCCGGGACTGGCCGGAGCAGCACATCCTGCACCTGGTGGAGACCGTGCAGTACACCAAGGAGAACGGATGATGGAACAGGGCCTGCTGCATCTTTACTGGGGCGACGGCAAGGGGAAGACCACCGCCGCCATGGGCCTTGCCCTCCGCGCACTGGGCAGCGGCAAACGGGTTGTCATCGTGCAGTTCCTCAAGGGCGGGCAGAGCGGCGAGATCCCTCTGCTGGCCCAACTGGGGGCAAAAATTTTCCGGGGCAAGGGCGGGCAGAAGTTCGTGTTCCAGATGAACGAAGCGGAAAAGGCCGCTGCCCGGGCCGTGCAGAACGAAAACCTGACCGCCGCACTGGCCGAGCCTGCCGACCTGCTCATCTTAGATGAAGCCGGTTCAGCCTGGGAGCTGGACATGGTGGACAAAGACCTGCTCCGGCGGGCCGTTCTGGAGCGCCCCGCCGCGCAGGAATGCGTGCTGACCGCCCACAAGGCCCCGCAGTGGATGCTGGATGCCGCCGACTACTCCACCGAGATGAAATGCTGCCGCCACCCCTACCAGAAGGGCATCAAGGCGCGCAAAGGCATCGAATACTAAAAATGCCCGGAGAACCGCAGCTTTCAGCGGCCCTCCGGGCGTTTTTGTGTTTACTGTTTTGCGATGATATCGCGGTTGGCCGCCAGCAGGCCAAGGGCCAGCGCAGCGCTCAGGATGTCGGCCACAGCCTGAGCCATCAGCACGCCCTGATACTGGAACAGATGTACGCAGACCACCAGTGCCAACAGAAACACCACGCCCTGACGACTGATGGAGAGCAGGAAGGACGGTATGATTTTACCAGTTGCCTGGAACAGCACCGTGAGCAGGAGCACCACGCCGCCAAAGGCTGCGGTGTAGACCTGCCAGCGGAGCATCTGCGCACCCGTGGCGATCATCCCGGCATCCTGCACGAAGAGCCGCATCAGCGCCCCGGAATTCAGGCAGAGGATGAGGGACAGCACCACGGCAATGGAGACGAGGAAGGTCAGACAGAAGCGGATGAGCTTGCACATCACGTCCCGCTTTTTTGCGCCGTACAGGTAACCGAACAGTGGGATGCCGCCGAACGAGAAGCCAACCAGCACCAGCTGGGCGATCATGCTCACCTTGCTGGCAATGCCCATGGCGGCAATTTTGTCGTTGCCGTAGGGCAAGAGAAACTGGTTCATCACAATGACAGTCAGGCTCTGCATCAGGTTGCTCAGCGCGGCAGTAACACCCACGCCCAAAATCTGCTGCAGCTCCCTGCCCGTGACGTGGCACTGGGACAGCTTGACAGACAGGCAGCGGCTCTTTTTGTGGAGCAGCCACAGGAAGTACAGGTCGCTGCACAGGTAGCCCACAATGGTAGCAATGGCCGCACCCCTTGCGCCCCAGCCCACTGTGGTGATGAGGATGGGATCGAGGATGATGTTGATGACCGTGCCGCCGATGCTGCCGATCATGGACTGGGTTGCCATGCCCTCGCAGCGGACGAGGTTGGAATGGATAAAGTTCAGCACCGTGGCCGGGGCACCAATGACCAGCACGGTGTAATAAGCCTCTGCGTGCGGCATCGTCTCAGCAGTCGCACCCAGAATGCCCAGCAGCGGGACGCGGAACAGCATCATCAGGGCCGCCAACACCACGCCCGTGGTCAGGGCCACATAAAAGCAGAACGAGCTGACCCGGCCGGTGCCCTCACGGTCGTCCTGTCCCAGCAGGCGGGAAATGAGTGAGCTGCCGCCCTGGCCGTAGATGTTGCCAAAGGCCATGAGGGCTGTGAACACCGGCGCACAGAGCGAAACACCCGCAATCAGCGCCGTATCGTTGGACTGCGCAATGAAAAAGGTATCGGCAAGGTTATACACCACGCTCACCATCAGGCCGAACACCGAGGGCAGCGCCATCTTGAAATAGGTGCGGTACAGATGATCGAGATCAAAAATAGAATCCATTGGTTTTTCCTCCACTTTCGTCCCTATTATAAAGGTTTTGCTTGCGTTTGTTTGTGACACATGGCACAATGAAATAAAAGAAATGAGGTAAACTCATGCAGGAAATTCGTGACCCAGCCTGTCTGGAAACGCTGTACCGGAAGCTGGAACTTTCCTCCCGGACCAGAACAGCAAAACGCCCGCGCAGGAGCTTTCCTGTGCGGGCGCTGCATTTCCTTTTGTGTTTTACCGCACCAACAGCAGCAGCCAGGCGGATGCCACAGCCTGCAGGATGAGCCAGCGGGCCACGACCTGCTCATCGCTCCAGCCCAGACGCTTGCGCACATGGTCGTGCAGCGGGGTCAGGGTGTTCTTGAGGATGGAGATGTGCAAAAACCGCTTGAAGCTGATCTTCAGGATGCCCAGGCTGCCGTCCACGATGAACACCAGCGCGGCCAGCAGGAAGGCGAAGGGGTGGCTGCTCTTGAGGGCCAGAACGGCCAGGAAGAAGCCCATGGCGCGGCTGCCCGCGTCACCCATCAGCAGGGTGGAAGGCTTGGCGTTCTGCCACAGGTAGGCCAGCAAGGCACCAATGAACACGATGCCTGCGGTGGCGTAATCCCCCAGCTCCTCCCAGTAGGCCAGCAGGAAGGTGCCGATGCTGACCACGGCAAGGCCGGCGGAAAGGCCGTCCACGCCATCGGTGCAGTTGACCACGTTGATGCTGGCCCAGATCAGGACGATGATCAGGATGAGGTAGACGGCATAGGGCAGGCTGAAGCTCCAGCTCAGGAAGTTGACCTCCGTGCCGTTGAAGTTCAGGTAGGTCACGCCCGCCACAACGGCGATGACCAGATCGATCAGGCCCTTTTTGTACTCGTTCCATGCGGTCTCGGCAGCATCGTCAAAATAGCCGGAGAGCATGGACGCAATGAGCAGGACAGTGTAGATGACGTACTCTGTCTTAAAGGGCACCACGGCCAGCGTGACCAGTGCAATGCAGAGCACAAAGATGAGGCCGGAACCCCGGGCCTTGCCCTTGGAGAGTTCGCCGTTCACGGCAAACGCACGGCCATGGTCGTGGGGGAGCTTATCGTGGAACACCGAGTCCATCAGCGCGGTCAGCGCAAATGCAAGCAGAAAGCCCAGCGCATCCACGGTGCGCGGGTTGCCAGAAAGCAGTTGAAGCATAGTTTTTTTCCTCTTTCCCGGAGCGGCAGAGGCCGTTCCTGTTCTTTCACTGCTGGATACAAATGAAGTGTATCACGCCCGGGCCAAAAAATCAATCTCCGGGGCAAGGTCTACCCCGGGGGTAGATGGGTTGACATTTTTCGCCCCCCTGTCTATAATGGGAGGACAAACGCCCTTTCGAGGGTATTTTTTTGTCTCACAGGAAAATCGGAGAAAAAGGAGAAGACATGAAACTTTCACTTGAACAGCTTTCGGCCCGGATGCGGCAGGGTGAGACCATCCCCTCCCGCCAGACGGCCCAGGTAGCTCTGGCGCTGAGCATTCCCTCCATTCTGGAGCAGCTGGTGGTCACTGCCATGGGATACATCGATGCTGCCATGGTGGGCCACATCGGTGCAGAAGCTACTGCTTCCATCGGCATCGTCAGCTCCAGCACCTGGCTGCTCCACGGTGTTCTGGTGGGCCTGTACACTGCCCTCTCCATCCAGATCGCCCAGTATCTGGGGGCCGACCGGCAGGATGATGCCCGCAGCGTACTGCGGCAGGCCATGCTTTTCAATGTGATCTTGGGCGTGGGTGCCGCTCTCTTCGGCCTGGGCATCAGCCCCTTTCTGCCGGGGTGGCTGGGAGCTGACCCCTCCCTGCGAGCAAACGCCACAGCCTACTTTGCCATCTGGTCAACGGCGCTGCCCTTCACCATGGCCATGGGCATGTACGCCTCCATCCTCCGGGCGGCAGGCTACGCCCTGACCGCCAGCCTGATCAGCGTGTTGGTCTGCGTGCTGGATGCCATTTTCAACTTCTTCCTCATCAACCCCACCCGGACGCTGTGGGGCATCACCGTCTGGGGTGCCGGGCTGGGTGTGCCCGGCGCAGCCCTGGGCACCGCCCTGGCCACTGTGGTGGGCGGCCTGCTGGCTTTGTCCATCCTGCTGCTGCGGAAAGGCCCCCTCTGCATCCGGAAGCCTGCCCCCTGGAAGATCACCCGCTCCTGCCTGCGGAACCTGCTGTGGGTGGGCGGCCCTCTGGCAGGAGAGCGCGCCGCCATCTCTCTGGCGCAGGTGGTGTTAGTGCGCATCGTGGCCGGCCTGGGTACCGTGGCCATTGCCGCCAACAGCCTGGCTGTCAACGCCGAGGGCCTGTGCTACATGGCGGGCTACGGCATCCAGAGCGCAGCTGTCACCCTCATCGGCCAGGCCGTGGGTGCCAACCGGAAGGATATGGCCAAGCGTTTTGCCTGGCTGTGCACCGGCCTTGGCATGGGGGTCATGGCCCTTTCCGGCGTTGGCCTGTGGATCTTTGCCCCCACCCTGATGAGCCTTTTCACCACCGATGCGGCTGTCATCGCTCTGGGTGCTCAGGTTTTGCGCATCGAAGCCTGGGCCGAACCCATGTTCGGCGCTTCCATCGTGGCCAGCGGTGCCATGCAGGGTGCGGGCGACAGCACCTCCTGTTTTGTGCTGAACATATTCAGCATGTGGTGCATCCGGCTGACGCTGGCGTTCCTGCTGGCTCCCCGGCTGGGCCTGATGGGCGTTTGGGGTGCCATGTGCTGCGAATTAAGCATCCGGGGCCTGCTGTTCCTCATCCGCCTTGCCCGGGGCAAGTGGCTGGAAAAGGGCGCGCTGTCTTAAATCAAATCGATAAAAGCAAAAAAGAAAGGACGCTCTCGCGTCCTTTCTTTTTTTGTTCTGTCACTCACTTCCGGCCATGCAGGATGGGAGAGAGCGGCTTATAGATCAACATGCAGATCAGGGCATCCAGCAGGCCCTTGACCAGCGTGAAGGGCATATTGAAGATGACCAGGCACTTGATCAGGCTGTTTGCAGAGGGCAGGATCGCCTGATACATGCCCAGGATGGCTTCCAGCGGCATGTGGTAGAACTTGACGTAGGCCGGGTAGGTGATGAAGTAGTTGGACGGCACACTGAACAGGGCCATGGCCACGGCACCGGCCACGGCACCGATGATGGCGTTCTTGCGGCTCTTGTGGTGCTTGTAGAGGTAACCGGCCAGTGCGGAGAACACCGCACCCAGCATGAAGTTGCACAGCTCACCCACCAGCGCGGTAGAGGTGCCCTTGATGACCACATGGAGCAGGTTCTTCATAAAGCTGATGATCACACCGTACACCGGGCCAAGGGCAAAGGCACCCAGCAGGGCAGGCAGGTCGGAGAAGTCCATCTTGACGAAGGACGGGATGAGCATCGGGAGCGGGAACTCGATGAACATCAGGATAAAGGCCACCGCGCTGAGCATGGCGGCAACGGTCA
>OLHE01002775.1_pt1 | contig 9976 bp, 8 predicted proteins | sample 1605821 | NCBI WGS metagenome assembly OLHE01 (sample SAMN03283250) | human gut metagenome | biome: human-associated habitat; material: feces | host: Homo sapiens | place: USA | collected 2013
CCAAAGTTTGAGTAAATAAAATGCGATAAGGCACAGTTTACCACGACTTTGGTTGATTTACAAGACGAATTGCACCGATTAGTTGGATCAATGATGCAAAAGGAAAGCGCGGCTGTCCTTTTGTCGAAAGCTATGTTATAATACAATTGCTGCCCTTTCCACTCAATTTTATTGAGATGGGAGGTGATTCGCTTGAATAGCATTTTCTCATTCCTTTTGTCCGTCGCAGCGAGTGTAATTGCAAATTACATCAGCAAGTGGCTTGACGGCTCAAATAAGGACAGCAAGCACTAACAAATGGAAGACCCCCTTGGAGCGGCAACTCCGAGGGGGTCTTTCCTTTTTGAGGTGATTCAGTTGAATAACCTCTTTCTCATTCCTACTTTTATTATATGCGATTCCGAAAAAAAGTCAAGCAGAGCGCGAAAACTTTACACTTGACGCAAGCTCACCCAAACAGCTTTTTGGTATTGTGCATATAAACGCTCAGTACTAATCCAACACAAATATACAGCATCAGGACCGAGGAACCGCCCGCCGAGTAGAACGGCAGGGTGACACCGATGACGGGGAGGACGCGGAGGTTCATGCCCACATTGACGGCGATCTGCGCCATGAGAGCACCGCCGATGCCGGCACAGATGAAGCTGCCCAGCAGATCCTCACTGCGGGCGCCGGTGGCAAAGGTCTTGCAGACCAGCGCAAACAGGATGCCCAGCACCACACAGCAGCCCACGAAGCCGGTGGCGTTGCCGATCCAGCTGAGGACGAAATCGTTGTGGGCGTTGGGGACGCTGTAATAGCTGCCGCCGAAAATACCGTTGCCGAAGATGCCGCCGGAACCCAGCGCGATCTCGCCCCGCTGCTGCTGGTAGATGATGTTCTTCCAGACAGCCTCGCTGGGGGCCCAGCCCGTTTTGTTTTCAGGATCGATGACGGCGAGGATGCGGTACCACTGGTAGCCCTTGCCGATCTTATCGCTGAAAAAGCCGAACGCCACGGCCACGGCAACGGCCGCCGCCGAGATGGCCCCGATGATATATTTCCAGCTCAAGCCAGCGGAGAACATCATGCAGCAGGCGATGATGCCGTAGATGATGGCCGTGCCGTCGTCACCCTGGATGTGGATGATGAGGATGGGGACCAGCATGTGCAGTAGCAGCTTGCCCAGCTCCTTGGGCTCGTTGATCTTACCACGGACATTGTTCAGGTGCATGGCAAAGGTCAGGATAAAGCTGATCTTTGCCAGCTCGGTGGGCTGGAGGGTAAAGCCGCCCAGCTTGTACCAGGAGTAGTTGTCGGTGTCGCCTGCATTGTAGCCAATGGTCAGCGGGCCGACGGTCACATTGCGGATGAACAGGGTGGGGAGCACCATGCCCCAGGTGACGGCAACGTGGACTGGCCACACCTTGACGAGGCTCCGGTAATCGATGTTTGAGAGCAGAACTGCAACACACAGCCCAATGGCGGCCGCACCTGCCTGCACCAGGGCACGGCGGTAATCGCCTACGCCCACGATCTGCCCGGTAACATCGTCCAGAGCAAAGCCGCTGCCCTGCTTGGCGGCCCAGGAGGAGAGGGCCAGCACCGCAAAGCTGCTGCTCAGGATGCACAGAAGCAGGTAAGTTTTATCGGTACGCTTCCAATATCGTTGAATGCTTTCCAAAAAAGCACCGCCTTTCTTACAAAATGGCTTCCGCGGACTGCTTTCGGGGAGCAAACTGCAAAAACCAGATACACAACTATTATACAGCAGGGGGCATTTCTGTGCAAGATGGCGCGGATTTTTCACACTCTGTGACAGCTTTGCAAAATCGGCGCGGAATGCTTGACAAAGCTTCCGGGACTCTCTAAAATGAGCATAGGGAAACGCGTCAAAAGGGCGGCAAACATTGGCGAAAGCGGATCGTGATGCCGTTCTCCGGGCGCGAAAGAGAGTACCGCCGCCCGGCGGCGCTCTCCTGGAGGATACAGAAAAGATGAAGCAGAAACATCATCGCATGTTGTGCGCGTTCTGCGCACTGGTGATACTGGTCAGCACGGTGTTCCCGACGGCTGCATTTGCGGAGCAGCCCGTGGACGCGGCAGCGGCAGAGCAGACGCTTACCCGGGCGGATGCAGCCGAGATGCAGCAGGCAGATGCCGCTGTTACTGCTCTGACCGAGAGTGAACAATATCAGGAAATGGACACCGACGCCCGGAAAGACGCGGCGCTGGCCCAGCTGGACACGCTGGCGGCCAAGGGCCTTGTGGAAAAGGACTCCATTTATACCGACGAAGAAAACGGGATGGTCAGTTTCCGGTACCCCTGCGGCGTGCTGGGCGGCATCCTGCTCACGGAACCCGAGGATGAGACGCTGGACGAGGAAAACGCCGAGACAGAGACTGCCTCTTCCGATCATGCCCTCCCGCTCCGGCTCCCGCCGGATCTGGGGGCTGAAATGCAGAAGAGCCGGGCGGCCCTGCTCCGCCGCACCGAAAATCAGGCGGTGGAAAAGTTCGGCACGGCAGTGATTTACTACGCTTTTGACAACACCATCAACAGTTCCCGCTTCCCGTATTATGCCTATATGCAGGGCTTCTGGTCGGCGCTGGGGCTGGAGACCAAGATCAACATTCATGTCACCGTGGCTGACCTCAAGAAGATGGGCAACTTTAATGTCAGCGTTCTGAGCGCCCATGGCTCCTACTACACTTACAGCTATGGCAAGTTCCTCAAACGCACCCGCACGGAGCCCATTATGCTGCTGACGGAAGAGTCCACCTTTGGCAAGGACCTCCGCTACGGCTTCGATCTGCTGGCCCACCGGGTCATCAAGGTCAACGGGATGTACTGCGTTACCTCGGATTTCTTCCGCAATGCTTATAAAGGCGGCAAGCTTTCCAACACCATCGTCTACTCCGAGACCTGTGAGTTCCTCGGCGTGGATGGCAGCGAGGACAACGCCATGGCGGATGCCCTCCTCTCCGGCGGGGCACAGGCGGTCATCGGTTACGTCAACAACGTCTACACCGTCTACTCCCGCAGTATGCTTTGGGATACCATCAATCACCTCATCATGGGGCAGAATGTCGGGCAGGCGCTGGAGCACGCCAAGGCGACTTATGGGGAGGATGACCTCATCTGGTACCATGCGCAGGGCGGCCGACGTCCCCATGCAGCGGCTTCCTATGCAGTGCTCTACGGCAACAGCCAGGCGGCGCTCCATGTACCGGAGAGCAACCGCAGCATGTTCAGCGCGGACCTTGCGGCCTGAGCGTTGCACTTTTTGCAAAAGTATACTATACTAGGGGATGGCAGAAACCTGCCGTCCCCTTTTGTATGAGGTGTTATTTATGTCTGAATTCATTACCCACTCCCGGGCCGAGACCGTGGCCCTGGGCAGGCGGATGGCCGGAGTGCTCCAGCCGGGAGCGCTCATTGCCTATACGGGCGGCCTCGGTGCGGGCAAGACCGCGTTCACCGAGGGCCTGGCCGAGGGAGACGAGCTCGTCGTCTTCGAGAAGGTCCTGGACTCCGCCGGCAACGTCGTTGCAACCCACGAGGACATCGACTCCGCCGAGCAGAGCGTCGTCGTGGACAACCCCGACACGCCCGAGGTCCCCGAGGAGCCCTACGCCAAGACCGGGGCCGACGCCCCCGACGGCACCGGCTACGCCGTGGCCGCGGGCATCGCTCTGGCAGCTGCGGCGGGTGCGGGCGGAGCGCTCGCGTACCGCAAGCGCAAGACGGCCGGCGCAAGCAAGGACACGGCAGCCGAAGAGCCTGCCGAAGAGCCGGAAGAGTAGCGGCGCCGCATCGATACCGAACCGGAGGCCCTGGGCGCTCGCCCGGGGCCTCCCCTGCGAACGGGGGAGGACATGAACAAAGGGAAAGCCGCCACGGCGCTCGCCATTGCCGTGGCGTTGCTGGCGATGGGGGCGCTCGCCGTCTTGCCGCAGCCCGAGAGGAACCCGTACGAGGTGCACGAGGTGCCCGCTGCGGAAGAGGACGCGACAATGGAGGCTCAAGAGACGGGAGGCGGCATCGACTGGGACGCCCTTCCCGCCTCCGTCGTCGCTTGGGTGCGCGTGCCGAGCACGACCGTCGACTACCCGATCGTCCAGGGTCGGCCCGAATCGCCCGACTTCTACCTCACGCACGACGCCGGCGGCGAAAGATCCGCGTGGGGCGCTCCCTACATAGACGCCGGGTGCGCGCAGGGCGCCGAGAGCCCGCTCGTCATCGTCTACGGGCACCACATGTCCGACGGCACCATGTTCGCGCCGCTCGCGCAGTACTCGTCGCGCGACTTCGCCGAGGGGCACCGCACCATCCGGGTCTACACCCGCGAGAAGGCGATCGAGCTCAAGGTCTTCGCGGCCGACGTGGTCGACGCGAGCTCGGAGGGCAAGCGGACCGACTTCGCAGACGCGGCGGCGCTCGACTCCTATCTCGGGGACAAATTGTCCCGGTGCGAGGTCGTCCTAGAAGAGCCTTCGGACGTCGCGCAGGCCTGGGCCTTCGTGACGTGCAGCTACCAGACGAGCAACTCGCGCACCGTCGTCTACGCGAAGGAGGTGGAAGGATGGGATTCGCGCCCTTCGGAATAGGGCTCCTCACGCTCACTGCCTACGCATGCTGCGCAGCCGGCGACGACGACCGGGACTAACCGCTGAAAACCGAAACCGCAACCGAATAGAGCGATCAAGCCCCTCGCCCCGATGGTCGGGACGAGGGGCTTGCGCATGATGGGGCAATCTAAGGGCGTGGACAGAAAGGGAGGTTGGACATGGCGATCATCGACTGAGAGGCGGCACGCCGCCGAGACGGATACGGGCCCGGACCCGCCGGCGCCATCCCGGAATGCGACCGGAACGGCTCCTCGCCGAAGGCCCTGGCGGCCTGGAAAGCCATGAACGACAGGGAGAAGCGAATCCTGCTCAACAACGCCTGGTGCCGCGACTGCCGCGATACCAACGCATCGTTCGCTCCCAGCTACACGCTGCACGCCGACAAGTTCGGAATCGTGATCGAGGGCAATTGCGCGAAATGCGGCTGCGCCGTCGCCCGGTGCGGCTACTAGGTGCCATCCGTGCTCAGGGGGCAAGCGGGACGACTTCGCCGACGCGGTGGAGCTCAACGCCTACCACGGGGACAAATTGTCCCAGACGAACAACTCCCGCGCCGTCGTCTTTGCCACATACTCAGCTGACAACTGAATCTAGTGTCCATAATGCTGTACACCGACGACGCTTTTCGCGCAGATAATGACCAGTGGTTAAATCACTGATAGAGACCAAATCCATCGGTGGGATAATGGCCTTTGATTGCAAATGGAGAAAGGCAGGGACGATGGGCTTCTTCGATAAAGGCTTCGACCCAATAAAAGAGGCGCAGAAGGCTGCGGCCGCTGCAGGAAAAGGAATCGCAAGCGCTGCCGAACAGGCATCGAATGCCGCCCAAACCGCCGCCGATCAGGCGGGACAGACCATCGGGGACATTGCAGGCAAGGCAAAAGGTGCCGTTCAGAGCATTGGAGATGCGATCAAGGACGGTCCAGAGCCGAAGAGCTTCAAATACAACACTGAGTTTGTCGATGAGCAAGACGCTGACTCATCGACCCAATCTCAAAGTCCAGCTCCCGAACATATGGCGAAAATGCTCGGCGGTGTAGCTGAAGGAGCCGCAAATGCCGCGAGCGCTGCGGCCGCCGGTGCTCAAGGCGCTGTCGCCGCCGTCGCAGGCAAAGCGGGAGAAATCGCCGATGGAATCAAGCAAGGTGTCGAGAATGCAAGGGCGAAAGAACCAGATGAGTACGAGCTCGCCGTCATCGAATACAACCAAGCCTATACAGATCTGGAGTCGGGAGGAATCGAACTCTACCAGTCCAGGCTGAGGAGCATCGACCTGCTGGACCTCATTACCGACCTGGTGAACTCAATCGCGAACACGCCGAAGTCGTTCGTGGAGGATGTCGAGGAGGTGTCCCACAAGAAGCGAAGCTTCAAGGAGTCGGAGTCCTTCGCCCGCGAAGAGCTGGACTCGGCGCGGAAATCGGCGGCCAGCGCCGGCGCCGGCGTCGCAGCGGGCATGGCCGTTGCCAGCATAGCCCCATCCGCCGCCATGTGGGTTGCCACAACTTTCGGCACAGCCTCCACGGGCGCCGCAATCTCCACGCTGTCGGGCGCTGCCGCGACGAACGCGGCGATGGCCTGGCTCGGCGGAGGCGCATTAGCCGCCGGAGGAGGCGGGATGGCCGCAGGCAGCGCTTTCCTGGCAATGGCCGGCCCCATTGGATGGGGCGTCGCAGGCGCCACGTTACTGACCTCCATCGCGCTTTTCGTGAAAAAACAGCACAAGATCGCTGAGGAAAAGCACGAGGAGCTCTTGTCGGTAAAGAGAAACACCGAGGCTCTTAGGGAGACGTCCGCAGCGATTGGGGCGCTCAGGACAAAGACCGACGCCCTTCGCGAAGAGCTATCCGGGTCCTTCATGTCCTCATGCCGCCTGCATGGCGCCGACTACCTTTCCATCTCCGACGACGAGAAACTGGCCCTGGGCTCCTTGGTAAACAACGCGAAGTCCCTGGGCAGCCTCATCGTCGAGAGGGTGGCCACCCGGGACGGTGAATAGCCATGAAAGCAGAAAAGGTACTCAAGAGCTCACAGGAGCAGGCCGTCGCCGCATGGATCGGCTTGATCAACCAGATGAGAATCGACGACCTAATCGAGAATCTCAACCGCCAAGACCAGAACCTCGATTCCGCAATGGAGTCCATGAACTGGGCGCTCGGGAAGATCGAGGACCTCGTCGTTGCGAACAGAGGCGGCAACAAGGGCGTCCATGGGTTCATCGCCGAGGTGGCCGAATGCGGGTTGGAGAACGCGCAGAGCCTCGTCCATGGCGATAAACCCGCAATGGAATGGGTTAATGACAACGGACCCGCCGACCTTTTGCGCAACGGCGTCGAGATACAGGTCAAGTTCGTGAACGCCGGCGGCAAGTTCTCCCTGGACGCCGTGGCCGCCCATTTGCAGAAGTACCCCGATTTCCTCGACAAAGACGGCATCTACCAGATTCCGAAGGACCATCTCGACGCGGTGCGCTCCCTGTACGAGATGCCAAAGGAGGAAGCGGCCAAGCTGGCGTCCTCGACCGGCGGCCCGTCCTACTCAACCTGGAAGAGCATCCATGAGTTCTTCGACTCAAGCGGGTTCAGCATCGATGACCTTGAGGCCTCCAAATTCGAGTACTCGGAGGTCCAGAAAAACGCTATCGCCGACAAGATGGCCGAGGAGAAGAGCAGGCTCGCAGACGAGAGCGAGCGAATAAAGAGAGACATCTACGAGGAACACAAGCCCACGCCCCAAGAGGGCGCGAAGGCCGCAGCGGCTGGCGCCGTTCTGGAAGCGGGAACGGCATTCGCCATTTCAATGAAGCGTCATCTCAAGAACGGAAAGCGCATCGGCGACTTGACCCAGGACGACTGGGAGGAAATCGCAAAAGATTCCGGCATGGGACTCGTCAAGGGCGGGGTTCGCGGTGGAGCTGTTTATTGGTTGAACAACTACACGGCTACGCCCTCGTCTGTTGCAAGCGCGCTGGTCACGGCATCATTCGGCGTCGCAGAATGCGCTTACAGGTTCCGCAGCGGCGAGCTTACGGAGATCGAGTTTATAGAAAGCTCAGAAATCGCGTGCCTCGATGCGTCTGTGAGCGCGTTCTCGAGCTTTGTGGGCCAGGTCATCATTCCGGTCCCGGTTCTGGGCGCCCTCGTCGGAAACGCCGTAGGCACGACCGTGTACGAATTGGGAAAGGATTTCTATAACAAACGAGAGGCGGAGCTGCTCGCGCACTATGCCCAGGAATTGAAGGTCCTCGATACTGAGCTCGATGGCGAATACGCCGCATGCATCAGCGGCCTTCGTGAGAATATGAGCGCATACATCAGCCTTCTCGAGAAGGCTTTCTCCCCGAATGTCGCAATGGCTTTTTCCGGCTCCGTTGAGTTGGCGGCAAGCCTTAACGTCCCGGACGGCGAAATCCTGCACACGCGCGAGGAAGTCGATGATTTCTTCCTGAATTAGAATCAGCCAGGTTAAAGAAACGACAGCCGAGCGATACTCGATCGCTCGGCCGTTTGCCGTCTAGAACGGATGAATCTCCTGCACTACCATCATGCTCGCAACAGCGAATGCTTGCCTAGGCGGGCAAACGACAATCGCCTACATCACCCACTTGAACACGGCGCGGAACAGCCAGACGAAAAAGCCCAGCGTGACCTTCAGCGCCGCCATGAGGAACCTACCAAGCCTCTTCATCGACGTCACCCCAATCTTCCTTTACCTTGCGGGCGCCCTCCTCGGCGCCCTCTTCCTTCTCTTGCGCGAGCAGCCTCGCCAGCTCGTCGGGCACGCCCGGGACCTCCGCCCTCCCCAGCGCGCGCTGCAGGTCCCTTATCTGCGACTTCAGCGGTTTTGAGGGAGGGCCTACGTGCTCGCGGTAGCAGGCGCCGATCGCGGCCGCGTCGCACAGGAAGCCCCGCACCCGGGCGAACGCCTCGTCGCCGTCGAGCAGGACGCGCCGGGCTCGCCCGAGCTCGGCCTCCGAGGCAAGCATGAAGCGCCACCCGCGGGACCTGCGCGCGGCCGGGATGCCGTCCGCGGGCGCGTCGGCGCGCCAGTCGTCGCGCACCTGGTGCCAGTTCGCCGTGAGCCAGAGCCCCTTCTCGGGCTCCTCCCGCATCTCGAGCTCGAACTCCGTGAGCATGTTCGCGCCGGAGAACGGCGACCCCTCCGTGAACGAGAGCGTGTCGAACAGCGTCGTCCTGCCGCCCTCGTACTCTATCCTCACCATCATCTCCGGCCCCTCTCCCTGCGCTGGTCCTGCTGGGCCCGCTGGCGCTCGGCGGCGAGGATGCGCTGCTGCTCGTCCGCTCGGTGGCACTGGCGCGAATTGCCGCTGGCATCGTCGCGCCCTTCACCGTCCCCGTAGCGGGTCTTGAGCGGCATGAGCCCGTTCTCGGACATGTAGGCGCGGGCGGCCTCGAGGCGACGGTACCCCTCGCCGCCCGCCTGGCCGCGCCGCTCCAACGTCGCCATCCTGAGCCCGAACTCCTCGATGGACTCGACGTCGAACTTCGCGCAGGTCTCGAGCGCCGAGGAGAGCCTGCTCAGCTCAGAGAGGTCGTTGAGCTCGAGGGCTCGCTCGGCGGCCTCGCGGATCCGCGCGGCGCTCGCCTCCGTGGGGCGGTAGGCGCCCTCGCGCTCGAAGCGACGGTGGAGCATCTCCTTGCCGTAGACGAACCCCAGGCGCTCGCCGCTGACCTTCTTGGACGGTTCCTCGGCCAGGCTGAACACCCAGTCGTCCCGCCGCGCCTTGGCAGAGTTGTCGGCGACGTGCACGCCCAGGGCGTCGAGGATGCCGAGGAACTCCGCCTCGTCGCGCGCCGTGGTCTTGGCGAGAGCGACGCGGGCGCGGATGTCGCCGACCCACGAGTAGCCGCCCGAGCGCATGATCTCCTTCTCGGCCCGGCCCAGGTAGACGCTTCTGCGGCTCCTGGGCCCGCCCGCGCCTGCCCGCCCGCGCGCCTTCGACGACGATTCGGGAGCTCGGTCGTTGGAGAGCCCCGACAGCCCGCGCTCGCGCGCCATGTCCTGCAGGTCTCGGTTGAGGTCCTCGGGGTGCTGGGTCTGCATGCGATAGCCGGTGCGGAGGTTGGCGTTGTTCACGACGATGTGCGCGTGCGGTATGCCGCGGGCGTTGTCGTCGTGGTAGACGATGGCGATCTCGTGGTCGCCGAAGTGCTTGAGCGCCCACGAGCACGCGAGCTCGCGCAGCGCAGCCAGGTCGATGTCGTCGCCGGGGTCCGGCGAGAGCACGAAGTGCTTGAACGTGCGCGCGGGCTTACCCCTCCAGGGTGCGTCTGTGCCGAGCGCGGCGCGCGTGGCGTCCATCTCGGCGTCCCAGGCGCAGGCCTCCTTGGCGTCTTCC
>OLHE01002788.1_pt1 | contig 9950 bp, 7 predicted proteins | sample 1605821 | NCBI WGS metagenome assembly OLHE01 (sample SAMN03283250) | human gut metagenome | biome: human-associated habitat; material: feces | host: Homo sapiens | place: USA | collected 2013
CATCTCCTGCAAGTTTACCACCCTGTACGGAAGCACCAAGTGCTACACACTCATCCGGGTTCAGAGATTTGCTTGGCTCTTTGCCTGTCAGTCTCTTCACTTCTTCCTGAACTGCCGGGATACGTGTTGATCCACCAACAAGAAGTACCTGACCAAGCTCGGAAGCTGTGATACCTGCATCAGAAAGTGCACGTCTTACCGGCTCCTGTGTCTGCTCCTTCTTCTCCATTTCCTTCTCCGATGCCATAAATTACTTACGAACCAGGTACTTACGCATATCAATTGCGCAGGCAATCAGGATGATCAGGCCCTTAATGATATACAGCATATTGGCGTCTACCGACAGGAAGTTCAAGCCGGCAAAGATGATCTGCAGCAGCAGAACGCCGATTACAATACCGCTGATCTTACCAATACCACCAACGAAAGATACGCCGCCGATAACGCAGGCTGCAATTGCGTCACACTCATAGTTCAGACCGGTATTCGCATTCGCGGAAGCGATACGCGCGCCGTCGATGAAACCGGTGATCGCATACATGATACCTGCCAGAACGAATACCATGATGATGGTACGGGTTACATTAACACCGGATACGTTCGCCGCTTCTTCGTTGGAACCAACCGCGAACATATTCTTGCCGAACGTTGTCTTATTCCAGATCACCCACATAATGGCAGTCAGGATAACTGCATACAGAACGTACATGGGAACTGCCGTATCGCCGATCTTGAAGAGCGTACCAGCTACCAGGTTACGGTATCCGTCCGTCAGGCCGCTCAGGGTCTGGCCGTTGTTAGTACCGTTCTTCAGGTACATCAGGATGCAGCCGTATACGATCAGCTGTGTTGCCAGTGTTACAATGAATGGATGTAAGTGGAATTTCGCTACGAAGAATCCATTTACCCATCCAACAATACCTCCGACTACGATTACGATCAGAATAACCAGTGGTATCGGAAGAACCGGAAGATCCGGGAAAATTTTGGTTGCATAAGTTACTGACTGCAAAAGTGATGCAGAAATACATGCTGTAAGACCTACAACACGTCCGGCTGAAAGGTCTGTACCGGTAAGTACGATCGTTCCTGCAATACCACACGCGATCGGAATGTTCGCTGCAGACAGCGAGATAATGTTAACAATAGATGCCACGCTCAGGAATCTGCTGTTCTGTGTGTAAGTGTAAATAACTGCGATAATGATCAGAAGATAAATCGCATTATTGATAAGTCCTTCTTTCCACGCTTTTACCTTGTCTGCGGAATCCAGTGCTTTGTATTCTGCATAGCGTGATTTTATATTTGCAAATGCTTTCATCTGGGAAGCCTCCTTCTTTTTGTTTGAAAATTACACATACTTTGCTGCGTAAGTCATGATCAGTTCCTGTGTCGCCTCTTCTGCGTCAATCTCTCCGGCAAGTCTTCCACCGGACATAACCATGATACGGTCACAGATTCCGAGAAGCTCCGGCATTTCTGAAGAAACTACGATAACTACTTTGCCGCGGTTCGCAAGATCGATGATGAGCTGATAGATCTCATACTTTGCACCGACATCGATTCCTCTTGTCGGCTCATCCAGAAGCAGTACTTCCGGATCGGTAAGAAGCCATCTTCCAAGGATAACCTTCTGCTGGTTTCCACCGGAAAGTGCACGGATCTTTGTCTCCTGCGACGGTGTCTTTGTCCGCAGCGCATCAATATATTTCTGCGTATCTTCTTTCATGGATTTTTCACTCAGATAAAATCCTTTTTTGTGTCTCTTTAAGCTGGAGATAACGGTATTTTCACGAATGTTCAGGATGCCGAAGATACCGGTTGCTCTTCTCTCTTCTGTCAGAAGTGCAAATCCGTTCTTGATCGAATCCTGTGCATTCTTATTGCTGACTTGTTTTCCGTCAAGTTTTATCGTTCCTGATTTCCTGGTTGCAATTCCAAAAATTGTCTCCAGAGTTTCTGTACGCCCACTTCCGTCAAGTCCGGCAATTCCAAGAATTTCTCCTTTTCTTGCTTTGAAGGAAACATCATTCAGGATCGAATACATTCCGGAAAGGTGTTCCACTTCAAGCGCTACATCGCCCGGTTTATTTGTCTTTGGCGGGAACTGATTGGTAAGCTCACGTCCAACCATCAGGCGGATGATATCATCCATCTCCAGATCATCTGCTTTCTCGGTTGCTACCCAGGTTCCGTCACGCATGATCGTGATTTCGTCTGAAATCCGTTTGATCTCTGCCATTTTATGTGAAATGTAAATGATTCCGCATCCTCTCTTTTTCAGCATCTCAATGATATCAAACAGATGCTCTACTTCCTGCTCTGTAAGGGAAGAAGTCGGCTCATCAAATACGATGACTTTTGCATTCACAGATACTGCTTTTGCAATCTCTACCATCTGTCTCTGTGATACCGGCATCGTACTCATGATCCTTTTCGGATCTACATCAATTTTCAATTCTTCAAATACTTTTTTTGTGTCGTCATAGATTTTTTTCTCATTTACCATGACGCCGCCCACTTTCGGGTAACGTCCGAGCCAGAGATTATCCATGACGTTTCTTTTGAGCGCCTGGTTCAGTTCCTGGTGAACCATTGCAACTCCATTTTCAAGAGCTTCTTTCGAATTCTTGAAATTAATCTCTTTTCCCTCCAGCTCAATCTTGCCACTGTCTTTGTCATAAATTCCGAAAAGGCATTTCATCAGTGTTGACTTTCCGGCTCCATTTTCACCCATCAGTGCATGGACAGTGCCTGCTTTAACTGTCAGGGACACATGATCTAATGCTTTTACGCCCGGAAATTCTTTACAGATATCCGTCATCTGCAGTAAAACATCCTGTTTCATAGCTGTCCTCCTGTCTCTCATCTTCTAATCTCGCATACCTTTCGAACCTGCCGCTATGCAGTTCCATCCGGCTGCGTCACAACTTTAGAAAAGGTGGCTGGCCAACCACCTGGCCGCCACCTTTATTTCTTACATTTTTATTTTCCTGAGTATTCCTGGTAAGGAATGAAGATCTTGTTGCTTACTTTTTCGGAAATATTGTAAGAATCTGTTCCATCCATCAGATCTTTTCCACCTGCTGCATTCTTAGCAAGGTCTGCGATACAAGCTGCCATACCATCTGCATCCTGTTTAACAGTTGCTGTCATCTTGCCATCAGCGATCAGCTGTTTTGCTGCGTCTGTAGCATCAACACCAAATACCGGGATCATCTTGCAGTCTTTGCCTGTTCCAAGGTTGTATCCCTTATCATTCAGAGCTGAGACTGCACCCTCTGCCATACCGTCATTGTTGCAGATAACAAGTTCGATCATGTTATTGCTTCCTTCGTTGTACTGGGAAAGGTTGGTTGTCATATAGTTGTTAGCTGCTGTTGCACTCCAGTTACCATCCTGGTCAACCTGATATTTGTCACTGTTAGAAGCGTCAAAGTATTCCAGTGCCGGTTTGCCGGCGTCTGTGATGATCTTATCTGCATCTTCTACAGCAAACTGTGTACGGTAAATAGCTTCTGCATTTCCGAGCTGTCCCATGAACATTGCGTAAGAGATCTTTCCATCTCCGTTGAGATCCATTTCATCAAAATGTTCTACTACATAGTTACCAATCATTTCGCCCTGCATATGTCCTGCTTCCGGAGCGTCTGTTCCTACGAATGCGCACTTTTCATAGCTTCCAAGTACATCGCCTTCTGTCTTGTCATCTTCGATCGCACGGTTAAAGAAAATAACCGGGATTCCTGCTGCTTCTGCTTTTTCAACGATCTGAGAAGAAGCATCTACAGAACCAGATGTAACGATGTTGACGATCAGTGCTGTAGCACCTGTCTGGATCGCTGTATCAATCTGTTCGTTCTGTGTTGTCTGGTTGCTGTTTCCATCATAGTCCTGATATTCAACACCCATCTCGTCAAGTTTTGCATCGAGTGCTGTACGGACAGATGCGATATAAGTATCAGAATAGGTATAGTAGAATACTGCGATATTAGCGTCTGATGATTTCTTATCACTGCTTCCACCATCACTGTCACTCTTACCGGAGCCCCCGCATCCTGCAAGCATTCCAAGTGCCATCACACCTGCGAGCATCGCTGCTACAATTCTTCTTTTCATAATTTCGTTCCTCCTTGTATAACGTTTACTTGATGATACGAGTATAACAAGAAGGGAATAAAACACCCATGTGAAAAACTACGAGGAGTTTGTGAATTTCAACGTTTATATAAATTTTTACTTAATTTCGTCCATAAATGTTTCAAATGCCCAATTCTTTAAAAAGCTGTAGTCCAAATATTTTTCAGACTACAGCTTCTATACTTCCGAGCAGCTACAAACATTCCACCCGTTACTTTTCTTCAAATGAAAACAGCGCCTTCTGGCTCTTATCATCATACATATTTTCTCTTGTCACCAGAATACTGCTGGTTGCCGTCTCTTTCTTTTCCGGCTTCTGACCATTCAGTAGTGTATTGATCTGCTCAATCCCCAGGTATCCCATCGCATATGGGTTCTGGACGATCAGCGCATCTACATTTCCTTTTTCCAGCATTCCAATGGATTTTACGTTACTGTCAAACGCAACAACCTGCGTCCGCTCTCCGGCGCCAAGTGCTTCTACCGCATCCCCGACTCCAAGTGTTGTCCATTCATTAAATGTCACGATCACATTGATCTGCGGATTGTCAAGCAACATCCTCTCGGTGCCCTCTCTTGCGTCGGTGATCGTAGACTTCACATTGATGGACGCCGTAATATTTGCCCGGTCATCATTAAGAACCGTATCCCGGAATCCCTTTTCACGAAGCTGCCCGTTCTCCGTACTCTTATCAAAATTTACGATTCCGATATTTAGATTTTCCGCCGGATTACCAAGCACTTCTTCTCCTGCCATACATCCGGCTTCATAATTGTTTGTACCAATATAGCATTCCACAGCCTCACTGTTTACCGGACTGTCCACAACCACAATTCTGATTCCTGCCTTTGCCGCACGGTCGATTGCTTCCGCATTCTTTTCAAAATCAATGGCAGAGAACAGAAGTGCATCTACCTGTTCCCGGATTGCCCGGTCTATCATTTCATTCTGCGCCTCATAATCTTCCTCACCGTCTCCATCCGGTCCTTCGCACACCAGATCCAGATTATATTCCGCACTTGCCGCACCGGCTCCCGCATATGCAGACTGCCAGAAAGAAGAATCCATGGATTTTGTCAGAAACACTACTTTTTTCTTCTCGATGACGCTATTTGTACTGCCTTCTTTTCCTTCCCAAAGTCCGTTACCCGTCAGGACAAAAAACAGAATTGCAAGTAGGATCACACCTGCATCAATTGCAATAAATGGTTTTCTTCTACTTTTTCTCATATTCTTCCTCCCTGACCTTCGGCATACGGATCGTCACACAGGTTCCTTCATCCAGCTCACTTGTGATATTCAGTCCATAATTGCTTCCAAAATAAATCTTGATCCGGTCATTTACATTCTTGATTCCGATTCCGGTACGGTCTCCCGGCTCTTTGCGCAGAATCTCCCGGCACTGTTCTTCCGTCATACCGATTCCGTTATCCTCCACCTGGAAAATAATATCTTCTCCGTCCTCAAAAATACGAATCCAGATCTCACCCTCATCGATCATCTGCTTTACACCATGATAAATTGCATTCTCGATAATTGGCTGCAAAGTAATTTTGTTACAAAGATACGAAAGACACGACTCTTCCACCTCAAATGAATAGGTAAATTTGTTCTTATACCGATAATTTTCAATCTTCAGATAACTCTTTGCATGTTCCACTTCTTTTTCGATCGGAATCAGCTCATGCCCTTTACTGATACTGATACGGAACAGCCTTGCAAGTGCCGTAACCATCTCTTCTGCATCTTCATTTTTCCCGTCTTCACACATCCATGCAATCGCATCCAGTGTATTATACAGGAAATGTGGATTGATCTGCGCCTGAAGCGCTTTCAGCTCTGTTTTCCGCAGTGTGATTTCTTCCTGTCTGACCTGCTCCATCAGCTTCTGGATCTTCACAACCATGTGTTCAAACGAGTTGGATAAAGTCGTGATCTCTGTAGTTCCCGCCATCGGCTCAAATACAAAATTTTCAGCATTTTTTTCAAACCGGTGCATGTCATCAGCAAGCTGCCTTACCGGTGCTGAGAACAGTTCTGAAAATGCCCATCCGAGAAGAAAGACTGCTCCCATAACCAGACACAGGACGATCAGAAGTCTGGATACCGCACTGCTTACCTTCTCCGTAATCATTTCATCTACATAGCAGACACCTACAATTTTCCAGTCACAGTTCTCCAAATTTTTCACAGTATAGATCGCCTGTTCCTGAATATGTGTCCCTTCTTTTAAATCCATTCCCTTCTCTTCTTTTAACCCGGAATAAATGAGCTGCTGCTGTGGATGATAGATCAGATTGCCTTTTTTGTCCGCAATATAGGCATAGCCGTGCTGCCCGATCCCTACATCATCAACATAATTGGCAATGTCAGAAAAACGGATGTCAATATTTACCTGTATACTGGTTCCGTCTTCTTTCTGAATCTTCTGGTAAACGGTTACAACCCATGGATAATATCCCTCAAACAAAGATTCCACATATGGTTTGGTTATACGCAGCCTGCCATCGTCATCTTCCATTTCGATACTCTGAACAATGCGATAATTCTCTTTCAGCTTCTGCCCCCTGTTCCAGTAACGCAGAAGCTCCCCATCTTCACCACAGATTGTTACCGCTACTACATCGGAACGGATATTTACCAGATTCTGGATATATTCCTCAGAATGATTATTCTCATGACGCATTCTCGCCACGATCCCTTCCAGTATGATCCGCATATCCTGTGTATAATTCTCAACCGTATTCTGTACCTGTTCACAGCTCTGGGAACTGCTTGTCACTGCACTTTGCTCCATTGCATTCCGGTAAATCTGAACAAAAATAAGCGTTGCAGCCACTACCGAAATCAGGACGATTCCCATTACCATTGCAATAAACACACCGGAAATAGATATATTCCATCCCTTGTGCTGATCTGCTTCTTTTTTACGCCTGTTCATGTTCCCTCCTGTATTTGTTCGGTGATACTCCAGTCAGCTTTTTGAAGCAGTGGCTGAAATAATACTGATCCTTATAACCACACAGCTCTGTAATCTCACCGATCTTCATACCGGTACACTGCAGAAGCTCCATTGCCTTTTCAATTCGTTTTTTCGTCAGGATCTCAACCATTGAACTGCCTGTCGTCTTTTTTATCAGACTGCTGAGATAATTCGGCGACACCCCGATCTCTTCACTGATGATCATAACAGACAGATCCTGTTGGGCATAGCGGTCCTGTATGATCTGCACTGCCTGCTCGCAGATCACCTCGCTGCTCTTCTTTCTCTGATCCATAAGCATTTTTTTAGCCTCCATACACAGCATTTTTATGATCTGAAAATTCTCTGCCATACGTTCCATTTCACGCATCTGCTGCATGGAATATTTTTTCTGAAGAACTTCTACACCACATTCCCCGATTGCCATATAAATAACCTTATATACTGCCGCCCCGATCTCGGTCAAAAGTATCGTACTAAGTACCAGTGTATTCTTGCCTCCATTTCGCAGCTTCTTTTCCAGATCATCCAGATAAATCTCCAGATCCTCTGCCATTCCACCACGTAAAAAATTCTCCATCGTTGCTGTAATTTCCTGTATTTCTCCCTGTTCCAATCCCGATCCGTGCTCTGCATCGGAAATGAAATAGACACTGCTTTTATCCTTTCTGGAATAACTGAGCGCATTCATTGCCTCCAGATAGCTCTCTCTGCATTTTCCAAGAGTATTCACACTCCTGCTTACCCCGACCTGACAGCAATATCCCATAATACGCTCCACACTCTGAACAATTTCTTCTACAATAATATGTAAATACTTACCCATACCTCCCGGAGTCGTCGCGATCAGCGATACCACTCTTCCTTCCAGATGGCAGCTTACATAATGAACATATTTTTTCAAGATCATATCAACTGCATTTACACTGCTATAGCTTGTCTGATCCTTTCCATTTGCATCACGGATTCCGGTTACAAGCACCACGTACTGCATATTATCCGGCTTTGGATTACGGATCAGCTCACATTCCTCTGCTCGCTCAAGAAGTGCCTCTTCGGACACCCGTTCATTCTGAAAGCTGTCGAGCAAAAGCGGAATAAGGAATTGCGTCTTGCGGATGTCCAGCTTCTCTTTTCTTTCTTTTGTAAATTCTTCCACTCGCTGATCCATGGCTTTTTTAATCTTTATCAATTCCGCCTCGATCTCTTTTGCTGAAATCGGCTTCAGCATATAGCTTACAATATTATATTGAATTGCCTGCTGCGCATAGGTAAAATCATCAAATCCACTTAAAAATGCGATCTGTACCATCGGGCGAACTTCCCTGACCGCCCGTGCCAGCTCAATCCCCGATAAAAATGGCATCTTGATATCAGTAAGGAGCAGATCTGGTTCCAGCTTTTCAACCAGTTCCAGCGCGTCTGCACCATTTTCAGCTTCCCCGACCACTTCAAAACCAATCTCTTCCCACTTTACCCTGCGAACAAGACTTCTTCGGATTTCCTCCTCATCATCAGCAACAACAACTGTATATTTCATATTTCTCCCTTTTTCACTTACTGTCAAACTTTCATCTGGTTACAATTTCTCTTTTTATATTATAGAAGATTCTTATCCACTTTTCCATAAATATATCTCCACTTAAATTTGTAAAATTCTACGATTGTATACACAATAATAGTATAAAAAACGGACAGGCTGAATAGCTTTTCAGTCTGTCCGCTTTTTACATCTTCTTATGCTGTTTTAAAAATTACATTTTTATAACGATTCAATGCAGTATAAAGGACTAATCCAAGCACACCACATCCGACAACTTCTCCGACACCAACTGTCAACATCATAAACGGAATCGGAAGTGCTACTCCATATCCGTAACGAAGTACAAACGGAACGATTACTGTGTTAGCAATAATCGGTGGTAACGGTGCAAGGAAACGGTTTTTGTTACGAAGCTGATAAGTAAAAAATGCTCCGATCAAAGTTGCAATGCTTCCGAAAATGATATCCGGCAGGATTGCTCCTCCGAGAATGTTTCCAACAATACATCCAACGAAAAGTCCAGGAATCGCTGCCGGTGTAAATACCGGAAGGATCGTAAGTGCTTCTGCAATACGTATCTGTACTTCTCCGAATGAAAATGGTGCAAATACATAAGTAAGCACCACGTAGATTGCAGCGATCATCGCTGCCTGAGTCATAAATGCTACATTCTTGTTCTTCATATGAAATTCTCTCCTCTAGTTTTGTTTTACGAGTGGAAGGTCACGAACACTCGATTCATTTTACGCCGGGAATCGGCGAAACCCTTGTAAGACCTTGTTTTTAGGGGTTTTGTAACGGGTGTTAGTATAGCATGGTGGGGATGAAAAATCAAGGTAAGTACCAAAAAAGTACCAAATCGCCAAAACAGCCTTACAATCTTACCGATATAAACGCTTACAACTCTGGCAAAAGACAATAAAAATAGAGGGATGCCACTCCCTCTAAAATACATTTGCTATCTTCTGCATTTCTTCTGCTTTGGTATCTGGCAAAACATGACTGTATAAGTCCATTGTCATTGCTAAAGAATATGCCGGCTGATTTCCCGGTTGAAAAATATAGTGAAACAGTCTTTTTTAAAAGAATATCCTGTGGAAGTGATTTATAATGGCATTGATTTAAATATTTTTCATCCTGAGAAAACAGATTTTGAAGAAAAATATAATTTACAGGGAAAATATGTAATCCTTGGAATAGCTAGTGAATGGACTGAGAGAAAAGGATTAAAAGATTTCATCAAACTTGAGAAGATGTTGGATAGGACTAAATATATGATAATT
>OLHE01002806.1_pt1 | contig 9916 bp, 6 predicted proteins | sample 1605821 | NCBI WGS metagenome assembly OLHE01 (sample SAMN03283250) | human gut metagenome | biome: human-associated habitat; material: feces | host: Homo sapiens | place: USA | collected 2013
GGACGGTTCTTGCCCTCTACCGCTGCGCTCAAAACCGTTTCTGGGTAATTGTTTCCGAATTGTTAAGGCGCAAAAAATAAGTAGAGGTTGTGCTGCTCGTGTATGTTGATCGCCGTTTGCTCCGAACGAAGTTCCTGCCCCTGTTTGCGCAGCGGCGTTGACGGAAAGTCGGTATCACGTTCGGTCGGCTCATGAAATTTTCAAGGTGCAGCTCCCTAAAAGAAAAATACCGCCCACGCAGCATAGCGATGGATTTTGTCGGGTGAATCGGCGGCAAAATGAATCGGGTGTGTTGCGGGGCGGTAAATTCTTTCGTGGATTTTTCCTCACGGAAGTGGTGGGTCTCACGGTGATAACCAACCACTTTCTGTGGTTGTGTTCAGAATGAACACGACCACATCTTGTGGAGGGTTTCAAACCAATCCACAAAATCAGTGGGATTTACAAGGAAAATACCACGGGATGTGAAAATCGTCAAGAGGGTTTTGTGAATTTTATTGCGGTAAAGTGTCAGAAGTCTTACTGTTTTGTCTGAATGGAAGCCTGCGCGGCTTTTGTATGGAAGAAGGTTCTGTTTTATGCGGCCGTACCGGTATGCGGTTTCAGGGCGTTTTCTGTACCTGCAACAGCCTGCCGGTAAGCACTGACGGCATCCATGTATTGTTCGACCAGTTGCGGGTAGTCGGCAGCACAGGGCGAAGTTTTCCGCAGTACGGTCTCCACTGCGCACATGGCAATTTTTGCAACATCCAATGTGATCTGGTTCGTCATAGCGGTATCCTCCGTTCATTTTTCTGTGTATAGAATACCACATAACGCAAAAAAGAGAACGGAAGTTTCCGTTCTCTTTTTTGAAAAATACAGATATTTTATGCGTCCGAAGGTAAATTTTGCGCTTTCAAATCGCTCTGCCGCAGCACGATGCGCACGGTGGTGCCGGTTTCATCGCTGTCAAAATCAAAGACGAAATCCTGATACAGCATGGAGAGCCGCTCGTAGATGTTCTTCAGCCCGATGCCGTGCCCCTGCGGCTTTACGGTAAAGGTGCGTATTTCGGCCAGCCGTTCCGGTGCAACGGGTGTGCCGGTGTTGTGCACCAGCAAGGTCAGGGTGTCGCCCTCTGCCTGCGCCGATACGGTGATGCGGCACACTTCATCGCTATCCTCTACGCCGTAGTGGATGGCGTTTTCCACCAGCGGCTGCAGGGTGAAGTGGGGCAGGTACCATTGTTCCAGCTCCCCGGAGGAAGTCAGGCTGAACTCTGCCCGGCTGCGGTAGCGCAGCTGCTGGATGGCGATATAGCTTTCCGCCAAGTGCACATCGGCAGCAGCGGTGGAGTTCTGGCGCGGGCTGAGGGCGGCGCGCAGGATGTCGCCAAGACTGACGATCATCCTGCAGGCATCCTCCCGGTTTCCAGCTTTCACAAGCCAGTTCAGCGTTCCCAACGTGTTATAGAGGAAATGCGGGTTGATCTGCGCCTGCAGCATCTTGTAGCGGGTCTCCTGCAAAAGCAGCTGCTTTTCGTAGTTTTCGTGGATCAGGGTGTCGATCTTGCCCAGCATGGAGTCGAACTCCCGCGTCAGGGTACCGATCTCGTCCGCTGCCGGGTCGGCGGGCAGCAGGGCACGGGCGGCAGCAAAATTGCCCTCCTGCTGGTCCACGGTCTGCATGGCTTCGCTCAGGGTGTGGATGGGCTTTGTGACCAGCCGTGCCATGTGCAGCAGTACCCACGCAAACAGTAACAGGATGGCGCACTCGCCAAAGATCAGCGCGTTGCGGGCGGTATTGATCTGGCCATAGATTTCGTGATAGTCGAACACGCTGCACAGCCGCAGCCCGGTCACTGAGCTTGTCAGCCAGCAGATGTAGTATTTTTTGCCCCCGATGGTGCTGATCTGGTAGCCGTGGGTGCTTTCCTCCGGCGGCAGAGCTGCCGCCGCCTCTTCGCCGCTGTGGTAGATGAGCTGCGTACCGTTATAGAGATACAGCTCCGAGGGCTGGCTGGAAAGGCTGTGGATCTCGTTATCCAGCAGCTTGCCCACATCCAGTGCCACCACGATGGTGCCCAGCTTTTTCAGGCTCATATCCTGACTGCGCAGAATGCGCCGCCCGCACAGGATGTACGGGAAATCCGCGCTGTCAGAGGTCTGTATCACAAATCCGCCGGGGGTGGCGTTCAGCGCCATTTCCAGCGCGGTCTGCCGCCCGGCGCCAGGGTCCGGCATATCCTGCCCGATGGTCAGGGTGTGGCCGTTCAGGTCGGTGTATTGCAGGCTGTTGATCTGCCGGTCCTGATAGATCTTTTCCAGCAGCAGCGGGCGCACACCGGTAAGCAGATAGTAGTAGTTTGCGGTCTGGGGGTCTGCCTGCGCCAGAGCGTTCAGCTGCTCCTGAATGTTGGAATCCACTGCGATGCTGCGGGTCAGGGTGTCGATATCCTGAATGTCATCGTCCACCCGCTGCACAAAAAAGTCCAGCTCCTGTAAGGACTTCTCATAGAACTTTTCCTCAAACACCGAAAGCCCCAGATGCAGCGCGCCGATCATCAGCGCGCCGCTGAGCAGGGTGAGCACCACAAAAATGCCCACAAATTTCTGTGCCAGCGGTAAGTCCAGAAACTGTCTTTTGATGCGGCGGAACATAGGCTCTCCTTACTCGCCCCAGCGCTGTTCCATCAGCCGCCAGAGCGTGTCGTCATCCGGGTGGTTGTCCGTGTTCAAGATCAGCATGATGCGGCGGTCTGCCTCGCAGTCGCCGAACTCCCGCATCCACGCGTAGTAGTGCGGCCCTTCGCCCAGCGTCCGGGCAAAGCTCATCAGATAACCGCACACCTGTGCGGACTGCTTAACATCAGTTTGACACTCGTTGGCGTAAAAGTCAATCCATTTTCCGTGTTCGCGGCTGCGCATTGCGGCATTTGCGGCAGTGTAGGCATTTTTTGCCCGCCCTGCCTGATAGAAGCAGCGCTGCCAGTCGCCCACAAACCCGGCTTCCATCGCAGCGCACACCGCGGCGCTGCCCTGCGCCCAAAGGGCATACAGCTGCGCCTGCAGCAGCAGGGTATCCTGAAACAGCACCCGCGCCGCACCGGTCATGGCGGCGGCAGTGGCTTCACACTGGCGCAGATACTGCCCGTAGCTCTTTTCTGCCTCCCGGAACTTTTCGGCGCACCATGCAGCCTGCCCGCTCAGGGCGGGGCGGTTGCACAGCCACTGCAGGTCCTCGCAGGGCAGGGTGCGGTCCCGGATGAACTGGGTCATCAGCATCCGGGGCACATGGTTGTAGAACTGGTCGCCGGCGTGGTCGTCCAGATGTTCGCCGTAAAGCACGGCGTGGTCGGCGTAGCCCGCAAGGCACTTTGCCACCGCAAGGCCATTGGGCTTACCGTAGTAGTCTTGTGCATAGGCAAGACGGTGACCTTCGGGGTCGCAGCTGCCGGTCTGCCACAGCTGGGCAATGTAGTCCAGCAGGTAGGCGTGGGGCTTGACGTTGGAGCAGTTGATGAGCCAGTAATCATCCACCCCGCGTGCAAGGGCATTCGTCAGCTCCTCGCAGACGAACTCGGCGCTGTTGGGCAGCATGGTGATGTGGCTGGCGGCCTGCAAATCGTAGAAAGAAGCGTGGTAGTACAAGCCGTGCGCGCCGGTGTCGCCCAGCGGCGGCAGGGCGGTCACCCGGGGGTTCGCGTTGCCCTGACGGCGGCTGACCATCTTGCCAAAGCCGTTGTCTGCCCAGATTTTAATGACATCCTCCGGCAGGTCCAGACAGCCCTGCTGGTACAGTTCCATGGTCTCGCCGTAGAGGTTGGTGCAGCAGATGGCGTGGGGATCATTCTGCTTGACCAGCGCATACTGCTCCCGGATCAGGCGGGAGATGAGCGCGCCGCGTTTTTCCGGCGTGTCGTACTGGGGGTCGTCCTCCCAGAAGGGCTTGTCGCCCTGCCCCCGGAAGCCGATATTCCATACCGTGGGGGTGGTTTTCTGCCGGTCGATGGCATCCTGCCACAGGGCGCGGAACTTTTCCGGGTACAGGCTGAATTTGGGCTCCAGTTCCGGGTAAGCCTGCACGAACATTTTGGCCCCCAGCGGCTCGGCGTGGTGGTGGGTGATGATCAGCCCCATATCGGCGGCAAGGTCATGGTAGCGGTGGCCGTTTTCGCCCGTGCCGGGAATGACCAGATTGCCGCCCAAGCGCAGCAGCGTTTCAAACACCATGGCAAAGGCAAGGTCGCTGCGGCGCTCCACCTTCCAGTGAGAGATGAGCGTTTCGTCATTGACGAACCAGCCGCGATACCGCACCCGGGCAGGCTTGCTCTCGTAGGTAAAGTTCTGCGGCACGGTCACGCTGTCCGTTTTGATAAACTTCTGGTCGTTCCAGAACCAGAAGGGCTGCACGCCCAGAAAGCGTTTGCTGACCTCGAACAGGCCGTACACAAAGCCCAGTGTGTCGGCGGCAGTCAGCAGAAGCTCATTATTCTGCACCTGCAGGCAGAAACATTCCGGGAGAAGGTCGCTGTCTTTGGCAAGGCGGATGGCATCGCCGGGAGCATCCGTTTCGGTGAACACTGCTTTCATATCCCGGTACAGAGCCGAGACGGCATATTGGATGGGTTTGGATCGCTCACAGGAAATGATCTGGCTGTTGCAGTTGAGAATCATAAGAGTACCTCTCTTTTGAAAAAAGGGCTGGTGCGTAAGGCCAACGGCCTCGCCCTCTCAGTCAAAGCCTGTCGGCTTTGCCAGCTCCCCCAAAGTGGGAGCCCTTGGCAGTCCACGCAAGCTTCATCTCTTTGCCAAGGCCTCTCCCTTTGGGAGAGGTGGATTTGCGTAGCAAAGACGGAGAGGGCGAGCGCGCTGAAAAATACGCAACAGCCCCTTATAAAGTTTGATTTAACCCTTGATACCGTCGGTGGCGATGCCCTCAACGATATACTTCTGGAACGCGATGAACACGATGATGACCGGCAGCAGCGAGATGACCGACATGGCGAACAGGCCGCCGTAGTTGTTGTAGCTGTTGGGGTCGGTGTAGAGCTTCAGTGCCAGCGGGATGGTGTAGTTCTTGGGGCTGGACACGAAGATCAAGGGCTGGAAGAAGTCCTGCCAGATCCAGTAGAAGGCGAAGATGGCTGCCGTGACGATGGCAGGCTTCACGATGGGGATCATGATCTTGAACAGGATGCCGGGCTTGGAGCAGCCGTCCAGCATGGCGGCTTCGTCCAGATCACGCGGGATGCCGCGCATATACTGGGCGATCAGGAAGATGAAGAAGCCGTAGCCGAACACCCACGGCAGGGTCATGGACAGCAGCGTATCGGAGAGACCCAGCTTTTTCAGGATGATGTACTGGGGCACCACCATGACCTGAGAAGGGATCATCATAGTCATGACGATGCAGCCGAACCAGAAGTTTGCGCCCTTGAATTTCAGACGGGAAACCGCGTAGGCTGCCAGCAGGGAGCAGAAGATGGTGCCTGCCACCGACACCACCGTGACGATGACACTGTTCAGTGTAAAGCGCCAGAACGGGATGCCCGCAATGCCCTGCCAGCCGGAGACGTAGTTCGTGAGCGCGTCCCACTTTTCCGGGATGAGGGACCATGCATTGTGGAACATAGTATCGTTGGACTTGAAGGAGCTCATCAGCAGCCACAGCAGCGGATACACCATGATGAAGCCCAGCAGGCAGGAGAAAATATGGAAGAATACCGATTGTACTTTGGAACTTTTCTGACCAACCATTTTTTATCCTCCTTAACCTTCGTAGTGGACCCAAGCCTTCTGGCTCTTGAACAGGATCAGGGTCATAATGCCGATGAGGGCGACCAGAATCCATGCCAGTGCGCAGGAGTAGCCCATGTGGAAGTTTGCAAATGCCGAGCGGTACAGGTACAGCACATAGGTCAGGGTGCTGTTCATGGGGCCGCCGTTGGTGATAACGTAGCTTTCGGTAAATACCCGGAAGCCGGTGATGATCTGCTGGATCAGGTTAAAGAAGATGGTGGGGGTGAGCATGGGCATGGTGATCTTCCAGAACTGCTGGAATTTGGACGCACCGTCCAGCGAAGCGGACTCGTACAGGGAGACGGGGATCTGCTTCAGGCCGGACAGAAACACCAGCATACAGGAGCCGAACTGCCACACGCCCATCAGCACGATGACCAGCAGGGCGATCTTGGGGTTGCCCAGCAGGGAGTACCTCTGCTCAATGCCAAGGGCGGAAAGCAGGCTCATGAACACGCCCTTGTTGCCAAACACCTGCTTCCACACCACGGAGACGGCGATGGAGCCGCCCACGATGGAGGGGATGTAGTACAGCACCCGGTAAAAGGCCATGCCCATGTGCTTTTTGTTCAGCAGGGTGGCCACGAACAGGGCAAAGGCAAGGCGCAGCGGCACCATGATAAAGACGTAGAGGAAGGTGACTGCCAGAGCCTTGCGGAACATCTCATCTGCGGTAAAGATGGTGATGTAATTCTTCAGGCCTACCCAGTTGGGTGTGGACAGCAGGTTGTAATCCGTAAAGGAATAGTAGATGGACATGGCAGCCGGGATGACATACATAAAGATGAAGCCGAACAGCCACGGGGCCAGCAGCAGATAGCCCACTTTGGTATCATCGCCGAAATTATGCTTTTTCAGCGTAACAGCTTTTGCGTTGGACACAGCGAGACCTCCTTGTATCAATAATGCTCCTCTTACACCTCGCCCTTCGGGAGAGGCGGCAGCGCGTCAGCACTGACAGAGAGGGTTACTTTCCCAAAAAAACGGGAGGGGTCTTTCGGAGCGACCCCTCCCGCACAGATCAATTAGTTGTTGGAAGCGAGGATGCTGTTGGCCGTATCAAAGAAGGTCTGAGCTGCCTCGGCGGGGGTTGCCTGACCGTAGAACACGCTGTAAGCAATATCCTTGAACTGGGTGTTGACCTCGGAGATGCCGGAGGGGTCCGGAGCGGGGGTGCTGCCGCAGTAATCGGCTGCATCGGAAACGAAGTCGAACATCTCGACCTGCTTGTCGGTCAGGGCACCGGCGCTGGTCAGGTGGTCACGGGCGTTGCTTGCAGAGGGAGTTCCGCGCTCGCCCAGCATGATGTCGTTGGCTTCGTCGCTGTTCAGGAACCAGCTGATGAAGGCGGTAGCCTCGGCCTGCACCTTGGAGGTGGCAGAAACGGAGAAGAACATACCGGGCTTGTACCACAGAGCCTTCTCACCGGCCTTCTTCACCGGGGGAACCAGCAGCTCCAGCGTGTCGTTGCCGGCGTTTGCGCCGATGGTGGCAAAGTTGTTCCAGGACTGGTGGAAAGCGGCGTCACCGGTGATGACGGGGTTTGCATCGTTGCCCAGAGTGGCGATCTGCTCGTACTCATCGGGGTTGGGGGCTGCGCCTGCATCGATGAGGTCCTTCCACAGCTGGAAGTAATCAGTCAGGATCTGCACATCGTCAAAGCCAAGGCTCTTGTTGTCCTCTGCAAACAGGGAAACGCCATACTCACGCACCCAGTAGTTCAGCAGGTTCGTATCAATGAAGGCAGAGCCGCCGAAGCCGTACTTGCCGGTCTTTTCCTTCACGGTCTTGCAGATGGAAACGAAGTCATCCCAGGTCCAGCCGTTCTTGGGTGCCTCCACACCGGCTTCTTCCAGCACGGCGGGGTTGTAGATGAAGGACACCAGAGAGGTGGACAGGGGGATGCCCACCATCTTACCGTCGATGGTACCGGCATCTGCCAGAGCGTCGTCCACGTTGGTAATGTCCAGCGTGCCGTCAGAGGCAAAGGAGGACAGGTCTGCCAGAGAGCCGTTCTTTGCGTAGGTGGAAATGTACATATAGTCCATCTGGACGATATCGGCCATGCCGCCGGTAGCGGTATCGGTAGCCAGCTTCTCAAAGTAGCCGTCCCAGCCGGAGGGGGTGGTCTCGAAGTGGACGTGGGGGTTCAGCTCGGTGTACTTGTCCAGCACCTTCTGGGTCAGGTCGTGACGGGTCTGGCCGCCCCACCAGGTCATACGGATGGTCACATCGCCGTTTGCGGCAGATGCACTGCCGGATGCGGCAGCGGAAGAGGCAGCGGTGGAGCTGGATGCGCCGCCGCAGGCAGCAAGAGCACCGGCCATGCCGGCAGCACCTGCAACCTTCAGGAAATTTCTGCGAGAGATCTTCATAATTTGTTCCTCCATTTTCCTTCGTGTTTTTTGTTGCGGAGCCGTCGCTCCCCAGACTGTGCACACCCTTTTGTTGACTTTATTGTATCGCTTTTTTTCAAAAACAAAATGGAAAATGCCGGTCTTTCTCTTGGAAAAAACCGACATTTGAAAACCCTCTCAGTCTCGCTGCGCTCGCCAACTCCCCCGAAAGGGGGAGCTTTGGTGCTGATGGGAAAGTACAGCACAAAACCTCGCCCTTCGGGAGAGGTGGCAGTGCGTCAGCACTGACGGAGAGGGTTTGTTCTTAACACTTGTTTCTATATTCCGTGGGTGTTACGCCGCAAAGTTTGCGGAATACCTTGGAAAAATACTGTCCGTCCAGCGGGTAGCCCACCAGCTCTGCCAGGCGGCTGATCTTCATATCTGGCTGAAATTCCAAAAGACGCTGCGCCTGCGTGATGCGGGCGCGTTCCAGATAAGCCGAAAACCGCTCACCGGTCATCTGGGAGAAGATGCGCCGCAAGTGGTCCTCGCTCATGAACAGCCGCTGCTGCGCAATGGTCTGCAAACTGAACTCCGGGTCGGAGAGGTTTTCGTAAATGGCAAGAAAGATCTCCCGGCTGCGCACATCCGGCTGCGGCAGGTTCCATGCGGCGGTCAGGGCATCCGCCCAGGCCGACAGTGCATCCTCCGGCGGGGTCTTGCCCTCAAACAGCAGCTTCCACGCCAGTTCACACAGCTGCGCCCGCTGCCGGGGACGGTAATTTTTTGTTTCCATCCGGGCAAAGGCAAGGGCCAGTTCCCGCAGCAACTCCTCGTAGCTGCCCGCTTGCTGCAGAGCGCGGATATCAAAAATTTCGTTCACTGTTTCCGGCAAAGCGGCGTTCTGGCTGGGGCGAAGCAGAGCGGTCTCGTTCTCGTCCGGGTTCAGCTGCAAAAGCTCCTGTACCTGCCGGAACAGGGTGGAAAGCTCTTCCAATGTACCGGTGCGGCTGGCCGCCGAGAGCATATTGACGGTCTCGAACCGCTTGAACTCCTTTTTCAGCACCTGCACAGCGCTTTCAAGGCTGGGCTCTGCGGCGGCATCCGCCAGCACCAGCACATCCCGGTCGATGCCGGTGGTCATCAGCAGGGTGCCATCCGGCAAAAGGTCCCCCAGCATATTGCCCACCACATAGCGCTCCAGCGAGTCGAACCCGCACTTGAGTCGAAAGTCCAGCAGCAATACGCTGCGCCCCTCTCCGCCCAGCTCGTCCAGCAGCTGCCGGGTGCCGCCGCTGCCCACCGTTGCCCGGCCCAGCAGCAGGTCACGGAACAGCTGCTCCCGGGCGTAGGGCTTGAGCAGGCGGGCTTCTGCTTCCACTTTTTCGGAGCGGGCATTCTGGGCGCGGGTCTCTTCCAGCTCGGCAATCGCTTTGTTCAGCACCGGGATCATCTTGCCCTCATCGCAGGGCTTCAGGATATAGTGCCGCACGCCCAGCTCCATGGCCTGACTGGTAAACTCGTAGTCGCCGTAGCCGGACAGCACCACAAAGGTCATGTCCGGGTACTGCTCCTTTGCTTTGCGGATCATCTCAATGCCGTTCATCACCGGCATCTTAATGTCCACAATGGCAAGATCCGGCTTGTATTTTGCAATCTTTTCCAGACCCTCGGCACCGTTGCGCGCTGTGCCCACCACCTTCATTTTATAGGTATCCCACGGGATGAACTGTGCCATACCCTCGCGCTCGATCTCCTCATCGTCCACGATCAACAGCGTATGCAAAACGATCT
>OLHE01002825.1_pt1 | contig 9877 bp, 10 predicted proteins | sample 1605821 | NCBI WGS metagenome assembly OLHE01 (sample SAMN03283250) | human gut metagenome | biome: human-associated habitat; material: feces | host: Homo sapiens | place: USA | collected 2013
GTCTTATTGAGCTAGAAGTTTATACATAAGGGGGATAAAATAGTGGCAATAGTTCAATGTGTACCAAATTTTAGTGAAGGTAGAGATTTAGATAAGATAGAAAAAATAGTAAATCCGTTAAGAGGAAAAGAAGGTGTGAAACTATTAAATTACGAAGCTGATAAAAATTATAATAGATTGGTAGTTACAGTAATTGGAGAACCAGAAAAAGTAAAAAATGCAGTATTTGAAGCTATAGGTGTTGCTAAAGATGTTATAGATATGAATACTCATAAAGGACAACATTCTAGATTTGGAGCAACTGATGTTTGCCCATTTATACCTATAAAAGGAATGGATATGGACGATGCTGTAAAAATAGCTAATGAACTTGGCGAAATGGTGGCAAAAGAGTATGAAATACCAGTATTTTTATATGAATGTGCTGCAACTAAACCAGAAAGAGAAAACTTAGCTACAGTAAGAAAAGGTGAATATGAAGGCTTAGATGAAAAATTACAAGATCCTAACTGGATGCCTGATTATGGAGCTAACAAAAAACACAAAACAGCAGGTGCAATAGCTATAGGAGCTAGAAGACCGCTAATTGCTTACAATATAAATTTAGATACTACAAATATAGAAATAGCATCTAAAATAGCAAAAACAATTAGACATTCAAGCGGAGGATATAGATATATAAAAGCAGGTCCTGTTGAAGTTCCTGAAAGAAAAATTACTCAAGTTACAATGAATTTAACAGACTATACAAAAACTAGCATGTATAGGGCTTTTGAGGCTGTAAAAATGGAAGCTAGAAGATATGGTGTAAATGTTACAGGAAGTGAAGTTGTTGGGCTTTGTCCAATGGAAGCGCTTGTCGATGTTGCAGCTTATTATCTAGGTCTTGAAGACTTTACATTAGATAAGGTTTTAGAAACTAGTTTAATGGAGTAGCAGATTTTTAGTTAATTGTATGTTTGATAAGGAGAATACAATGAAAGCTGATTTAATTTTAAAAAATATAGGAAAGCTAGTTACAATGCAAGGTTCATCTTCTTTTAGAGTGAAAGAAGAGATGAATAAGATTAATATTATAGAAAATGCATATATAGCAGTTAAAAATGGGAAAATCTTAGCTATAGGTGTAGGTGATGAATTTGGAAACTTATGCGAAGATGACACTAAAATTCATGATGCTGAGGGACTTTTAGTAACTCCTGGACTTATAGATTCTCATACACATTTAATTCATGGTGGTTCTAGAGAAAATGAATTTTCTATGAAATTAAATGGAGTTCCATATATAGAAATTTTAAACAACGGTGGTGGGATATTAAGCACTGTAAAAGCAACAAAAGAAGCATCAGAAGAAGAATTATATAAAAAGGCTAAAAAAAGTTTAGATAGAATGCTTGAATTTGGTGTAACTACTGTTGAAGAAAAAAGTGGCTACGGATTAGAATTAAATACAGAAATTAAACAATTAGAAGTAGCGCGCGTATTAGATAAAAATCATCCAGTAGATTTAGTACATACTTTTTTAGGAGCACATGCAGTTCCAGAGGAATATAAAGAAAATCACAAGGCATATATCGATATATTAGTTGATGTGATGATGCCAAAGATAAAAGATATGGGATTGGCTGAATTTTGTGATGTATTCTGTGAAGAAGGAGTATTTACTATAGAAGAAAGTGAATATATACTTCAAAAAGCTAAAGAAATGGGATATAAATTAAAAATTCACGCTGATGAAATAGAATCATTAGGTGGAGCAGAATTGGCTGCTAAGCTCGGTTGTGTATCAGCAGATCATCTTATGGCAGCTAGCGATGAAGGAATAAAAATGATGGCAGAAAATAATGTTGTAGCAAATATACTTCCAGCAACATCATTCAATCTAAATAAAAATTATGCAGATTGCAGAAAAATGATAGATATGGGAGCAATAGTGAGTTTATCAAGTGACTACAACCCAGGAAGTTGTCCTAGTGAAAATTTACAACTTGTTATGCAATTAGGTTGTCTACATCTAAAAATGACTCCAAATGAAGTGCTTACAGCAGTAACTATAAATGCAGCCTATGCAATAGATAGAGCAGACAAAATAGGTTCAATAGAGGTGGGCAAAAACGCAGATTTTGTAGTATTTGATGCTCGCAATGTGGAGTATTTAATGTACCATTTTGGAATAAATCACACTAAAAAAGTATACAAAAATGGAAATTTAGTAGTAGATAATAAAGTTGTAGTTTATGATAAGTAAAATATTTTTTATGTACAGGAGGAAAGCATATGAAATTAATTGATATGACTGTAACTGATTTTGCAAGTGAAGTAGATTCAAATTCACCAGCACCAGGAGGAGGGTCTGTATCAGCTTTGGCAAGTGATATAGGTGTAGGACTTGCGAGAATGATGGCTCATTTAAGTTTTGGAAAGAAAAAATTTGAAGCTTTAGATGATAAAACTAAAGAAGAATTCAAAGTTAGATTTGATAAATTAGGAGAAATAAGAACAGAATTATCTACTTTAGTAGATAAAGATACAGAGTCTTTTAATGAATTTATGAAAGCTTTGAAATTGCCAAAAGAAACAGATGAAGAAAAAGTAGCAAGAGCTAAGGCTATGGAAGAGGCTACAATTTTTTCAATTGAAGTTCCATATAAGACAGCTAAACTTTCACTAGAAGCTTTACAATTATTAGACTTCTTAGTTGCAAATGGAAACCAAAATGCTATAACAGATATCGGTGTTGGAACATTAATGCTTGCAACTGGTATGGAAGGCGCTATTTTAAATGTAAAAGTAAATTTAATGGGATTAGAAAATAAAGAAATTCACGATAAATACAGCAAAGGATGCAAAGAAATATTATGTGAAGGACAAAAAATAAAAGATGATATAATTGCCAAAATACATAAACAATTAGATTAAATATATATATAATTAAGGATAAAGTAATTTATAGATGTAAAAATAAAAAGGTATTGAGATATATTTGTATCCCAATACCTTTTTGATGTGTTTAATTGCTCTTTTTAACTCTTTTAACTTTTTTTACAGTTTTTTTGCCAGATGGGCTATGATGTGAACTAGATTTTTTAGATTTCTTTGAATTTATCTTATCTTGAATCTCTGCTTCAGATATTTTATTCATAATAGAATCTAGTTTTTGTTGTTGTTCAGGATTTAAGAAATTTTTGAATTTAGATACTACTTCTTCTTTACCTTTTAAGTTTTTACCTATATTTATAAGTTCGTCTAAAAGTTCATCTTCAGATTTTCCTTGATAGCTATTTGCTATATTTTCTATCTTATTTTTATCAATATTTTTTTCCTTTGCAAATTGTTCTAAAGTTTCTTGATCTATTTTATCCACTTTTTTCTTTGATTTTTTCATAGAGAGCTCCTTTCCCAAGCATAAAAATAATTATATATAATTTATATGAGACTTCTAATAAAAGTTAATACTATAATTAAAAAAATATGAATTAATGCAAGATTTAATATACTGATATTATATGAAATGTTATTTAAAAAGTGAGAACAAAATATACTGATCAATTAAATATAATATATAGTCAATTTAAATCATAATATTATATATAGATAGATTAATTAATAGGAACATTAGTAGTTAAATAATCATATTTTAAAGTTAAGAGATTGTGTGGAATACCTATTATAAAAGGGGGGACTTGTATTGAACAATTTATTGTTGATACTTGGACTTTTAGCTCTGAGCAATGGAAATGTCTCTTTGTTCGGTAATAAAGATAAAAATGTATCGAATGAAAGTTTAAAGATAGATAAAAAAGACACAAAAAAATTAGTTCAAAAGACCAAAAAAAGTAGTAGAGATAATGAAAATAGAAATAATAAAAATAATCAAAGTAGAAAACTTAGTTCTTCTTTAAATTCGAACACAAAAAAAATTAAGAAAATCAAAAAAATAAGAAAAAATAGCAAACATAAAAATCGTAAACTTGATAATCCTATACAATACAATGTAGATGATATAAAGGCCGGTATAAAACTTATGGATTTGAGTGAAGAAGATTTAGATAGAGGAATGGAAATTATAACAAGAACTAAAAAATATATGTCTTCGGAAGAACGAAAAATGTTAATAAAAATGGAAAGTATATTAGATTTAGTTAAAGGAATTAAAAAACTAAATGATGTAGATATATTGGAAAAAGAAGATGAAAGTGAATTTTTTAGAAATATGGATGAAGAAGATAAGAAAAATATGATGATTAAAGAAATTCTAGAAGTATTTCCAGAGAAGAGAAAAGAATCTGTGGAAAAGGCAATAGATATGAAAAAGAAGATAGATTTATTTGCAGAGTTATTTTTACCTGAAGATGGAGAGGGCGGATTTTCACTTAGCTCATTGGCAGATATAAGTAATTTAGGAAGCTCAAATAATATTAAGTTACTAGGAAGTCTTTTGAGAGGTGATAATTTAGAATCAGATGAAGATAATGACGAAATAGAAGAGTATGATGAAGAATATAACGAAGATGATTATCAATACGGAGAATATTATGAAGAATACGAAAATGGGTATAATAAAAATAGATACGACTAAAACTTTGAAATTTCAATCGTAAAGAAGATTTAGAATATAAATTATATTTACATAGGAATTTTCAAAAAAGGTTTTTAAAAAATTTCTAAAATTACCATAGAAAAAGACTTTAAATTTTTTTTATTTTGTTATATAATAATGATATAAAATCCTGAGGCATACGAATGGTGACCTTTAAATTCAACCGACAATTATTATACGGGAGATCGAAGTTAGGTAGTGGAGTGATTACATCTTGTATTTATATGAGAAATTGGAAACTATCTACAGATCACCCACCTGGGAGAACTCTCGGGACTGAATTTATGGGCCCAACGGTGTTTTGGGATTTTGTATTTTAATGATTAAAGTGAACAAGAAAGCTAAATCTTATAGATTTAGCTTTTTTTAATATATAAATACCACAATTTTCAACTTATTTATTGTTTTTATATATGAAAAGTTTGTTGTAATATAAGGTAATTTAAAGAATTATATCTACATTAATAAAAAAAGGTAAAAATATGTAACAACTTTTTATAAACAACATATATATAAATTAAGAGTTTAAACAAAGCTCTTAAAAAATAAAGAAAATAAATAAGGAGAGGGTATAAATGCCATTTGAACAAAATCAATTATTTGGAATGGGAATGTATAATAACGGAGCTGCACAAGGAGGTAACTTTGTACAAGGAGGTAACTTTGTACAAGGAGGTAATCAAGTAGTTGGACAACAACAATACCAACAAGGTCAAGTAAATAATTATGTTAATCACACATCTAGTGTAGGAAATGCACAAGCAGTTGAAAACGTAAATTATTATGACACTTATCATCACAGAGTAAATAATTATCATACAATGAACACAAATCGCTATAGAGACCACTATATAGATCACAATGTATATTACAACAATAGAAGAAATGTATATGATGGAGCAGACTACCACACAACTTCAAGCTATGTAGTAGAACAACCAACTTATGCAGCTTCAGGAGCAACTGCAGGAGCAAATGCAGGAGCAAATGCAGGAGCAGCTTCTGGAACAATTTCTGGAACAATTTCTGGAACATTTTCAGGAACAATTTCAGGAACAACTTCTGGAACAGCAGGAAACTCTGGATGCAACCCAAGACCTTGCTACCAACAAGTTCAACCACTTCAAACTTCTACAGTAGCAACTCAAGGTACTGGTAGAGTATTTCCTGGATGCGGATGCAGACGTAACGTTTTATAGTATAAATTAAGATTAAATTTTTTCTATAAAAAATAAAAAAATTCTACTTGCAAGATGAATATAAAATGATTTATTTTGCAAGTAGTTCAGAAAATTAAATTAAAAATTTTATTATTAATCCCTACATTTTACTTTTTTATGTAGGGATTTTTTTGTTTAAAAATAGTTACTATTTAAATTAGCTTTTAAATAAGAACACTTAAACTAAAAATTGCATAATATTTAGTATATTATATGAATCTCATATCGTATAATATATAACTTATTTAGGGGGACAAAAAAATGCAAAATCTTAGAAAGAATAAAAATAAAGTTATCACAACACAAATGATGAATTTAACTAATGAAGAAGCTATAGATACTGAAACTTGTGATGAAATGAACAGAGGATGTAAAGGAAAACCTAATAATATGTATAACAACAATAATTGTGGCAAACAAACATGTAATGAATGTGAACCTTGTCACAATCACATTCATGACCATGACAAATGTATAGATCCTTGTAAAAAACCTCATAAACCAGAAAAATGCTGTGAAACTTGTGAAGATACTCTAAGTCAAAATTGTATAAAAAACACTTGTGATACAAATTCATGTTGTTCACCACTTAATGTACCAAGAGTATCAGTAGCAAATGCAACACCTTTTGCAATAGATGCTAATAGAATATTCGATACTATACAATTCCAAACTTTCCAAGATGCTAGTGGAACAGGATTAGACTATACTTATGAAGTTATAGAAGTATCTGGTATGGTTCCTAGAAGTGGTCAAGGAAAAGTTACTGTAGAAGAAATTTGTTTCAACTTTGATGAAATGATAATATATCCAGGAAACACTTCTTTAGAAGGATACACAGTAGAAGAAGTAACTAACGATGTACCTTGTGAATCTAACTTTGACTATACAGTATGTGGAGAAAGAAATAGAGCATGTTGTTCAAGAGGATTAGGTACTACAACAAGATATAGACAAAGAGGATTAACAATACAAATAAATGGTTTAGAAATAATCTTAAAATGTAAATGTGGATGTACAAAAATTAATGTACTAGTAGTTCCAAATAGTAATAATGTAGTATTTAACTACAACACATTATCTGCTCAAATGTGCGTACCATCAGATGGAAATTCATTCACATTAAGACAAAATTACCAAACTCAATTATCAGTAGGTTGTGTTGGTACTGGATTAATCAGTAAAGAATGTGTAAATGGATGCACAACATATAATTTCGAATTACCAGGAGGATTAGACTTAGTTCTTTGCTTACAAGAAATTGTAAGTATATTAAAACAAGAACAAGTTGTAGTTCTTGGTTCAACAAATCAAATTCAACCTAGAGTAGTAGATAACTTTGCAAAAGTATGTAATTTCAGCCAATGTGGAGGATCTAACACTAATACTAATGCTGCAAATACACAAAATAATTCTTCTAATAATTGCAACTGCCACAGATAGTATTTTGAAATGTTTAATTTAATATAATTTTTAGGTGATATTGAAAGATATCACCTAATTTTTTTTAAAATCTACTATTTAAAATCCCAAAATGCTTAAATTAGTCATTGTCGTAAATAAGTCTATATCTTTATATATTAAATCTTCATTTACATTAGAATGTACATGTGTTCTTAGAAAATCTTCATTTATACTAGTTTCATCACAAATAGGAGTACTCCATGTACTACCAAGGTCATTTGAAAAGGATGTATATAATTTCTCGAAGCATACCCACATTATATATAAAGTAGAATTCTCTAAAATTATACAAGGGAAACTACATAAAGAGGGTTCAGTTAAAAAACAAGATAAATTTTCTATGAAAGTATCATCTTTAATATTATAGTTCATGTACTTTATAGAATATTGATTTTGAGTATTTTCAGAAAATACTACATGATATAAATTATTATCGATGTCATTTAATATATTAAAATATAATTTATTGGTTTGAGTATTTGTTAATTGCTTAGGTTCTGACCATTTTAAATTTTCATAAATAAAAGTTGAATAAAATACTTCTTCATACTCACCAACTAAATTTAAGTAAAATATAGTAGGTATGTTATTGTTAAATACAATATAGAACTTATCTAATATATTGAAATTTACCATATCGATTTGATTTTCAACCCACTTGCCTTTTTCATTTCTATACTGGTGAAAAATAATTGCTGAATTTGTAAATTGAGGACTATATACATAGTAAAACATATGTGTAGTACCTTCCATATATTTTATATATGGAAAACAAACGCCAAACTTTTCATAATCAAAACTGAATGTCTCTTTTAGTAAAAAAATATCACTATCATTTTCACATTCTACTATTTTTATAGCATTATCACTTACTATTCCATATATTTTATCAAATTTGTCTATTGAAAAATAAAACTGTGTATAATCTAATGTGTTGTTGCTTATTAATATATTTCTTTTAGAAAGCTTATTATCTTTGTTGTAGTAATTATAGTAAAGTCCATGATTATTAAAAATATAGAATATATCCTTAGTAGACCTTCTGATTAAATTGGTAGTACTGTTAATAAAAGTCATATAACTCACCTCTATAAATATATATATTTCTCATATGAAATTATATTCTTTATATTAATCAAATATTATTAATTGAGATTATAAATAAACTTAATTTTCTACAAAAAAAAATTTTTTTTTACTTTTTGTTGAAAATAAGAACAAAATTCGCATATCAAACATAGTATTTAGTAGGTTAAGAAATTAGTTTAGCCAAAAGTTTATATTAATGGGAGGTAATTAGTAATGCAATGTAATAAAAATACAATGAATACTAGAGTGATAAAAGGAAATCAATTTACACAAGATATGATGATAGACCCAAGACAATTTGTTATGGGAGAAAGAGAATTTAATTATAAAGAGGTGTCACCAATGCAACAAATACAACCACTACCACCAATGCAACCACTACCACCTCAACAAAATATGCCATGTGGTTGTAACCCACAAGGTCCAGGAAATCAAGTATGTAATGAGGTATGTGAACCAGTAACAGTAACTGATTCAACATATACAAGCTGTGCAACAGTAAATTGTGAAAGTGGCAGCTCTAATAATTGTTGTGATAATTCAATAGTTCCACCACCTATAACAGCAGCAAACAGTATGACTCGTTTAATTGCTGGGTATCAAGTTTCTGATATGATAAAATTTGATAGAGTAGCGACTTCAGCAACACCTGTATTAGCAGCAGGAGCACTTACAAGTCCAACTGTAACTGTAACTGGAGCACCTTTAAATCCAGGAACTTATAGATTTAAAGTAAAAGAAGTTTGCTTTGGAGATCTTAATTTAGCTATAAATACAGGAGCACCAACATTAGGAGGGGTAGCATTAACACAAACTAATATATTTAATACAACTTATACTAGATTAGTCAGATCACCTATAAATCTACCGGCTTCACTACAATGTTGTAAACAATGTTTAGGAACAACTTTAGAATATAATCAATCAACTTTATCAGCAACAGTATCATCACCAACAGCGCCAACGACTGAAACAATACCTGTATTATTAAGAGGAAAATGTGGATGCACAAATATAGAAGTAAGAACTACAATAAATGTACAAACAAATATTTCATTTACGTTTGATTCATTAAAAGGAGCATTATGCAGAAGACCAAACTTAACTCCTGTTCTTGCAGATCAATATTATCAAGCTAAATTGACATTAGGATGCATAAATGCAACTATAACAGCTCCTACTGTTGCAGGAGGAGCATACACTATAAGTATAGTAGATCCTGTATATGCTAATTTAGTAATGAGATTAACTGTAAGCTTATTAAGTTATGGAACAATGGCTGTATTATCTACAATTGAACCAGTTCAAGCTAGAGATATACCTGTACAAACAGCAAACTTTGATTTTGATAGTTGCTTACAATAATAAAATGATTTAATTGTTAAAATTAATTAGGAATAAAAATGCTTAAATATTAAATTATATATTTAATATTTAATTTAAATATATTAAAACAACCAATATAAAGTTTATAATATAATACTTTATATTGGTTGCTTTTTTT
>OLHE01002828.1_pt1 | contig 9863 bp, 8 predicted proteins | sample 1605821 | NCBI WGS metagenome assembly OLHE01 (sample SAMN03283250) | human gut metagenome | biome: human-associated habitat; material: feces | host: Homo sapiens | place: USA | collected 2013
GCAGCACCTCAAGGCTGCTGCCGGGGCTGTGCTTGGCCAGCATCTTGATGAACTCAATGCCGATCACGATATCCAGACTGCGCTCCAGAAAGGTGCGGATCTCCGCCTCGTTGCCATCGAACAGAAGGCCGGGCATCCAGCGGATCAGGGGCACGACGCTGAGCAGCAGGCCGATTAGTACCAGCCCGGACAACAGCACCTCCAGCAGGCTGGAAGCCTGAATAATGCGGTTGCGCAGGGAGGTGCGCCAGTGGCTTTCTACCGGGTGAGAGGGATGTTCCATAGTAAGACCTTCCTTTCGGCATTCTGCTAAACAGGATTCGACAAACTTCTGGTTAGATTGTAGCAGAATGCGGGCAGGCTGTCAATTCATGGAAAAATCAATTCTCCTTGGCGGCAGACTGCGCCGGAACGTACCCGGCTTTCTGGATGCAGGCGATGCCGTCGGCAGTGTCCAGCCAGTCGTACAGGCGGCGCTCCGGGCTGTCGGCGGCGGCGTCCGGGTGGATGACGGCGTAAAAATCGTTGCACAGGGGGTAGCTGCCGTCGGCAAGGGTGTCGTTGCTGGGGGTCACACCGTCCACCGCCAGCAGCCGCAGCCCGGGCTTGGAATACATCTGGTCGATGTAGTAATATACGGAAAAACCGATGGCGTTGGCGCTGTTGTTATAATCAGCAATGCTGTCCACCAGCTCACCCATGGCGGCGGGAGCTAGCTCAGAGGGCGGGGTCATCAGTTCGCCGCCCTGAATGAGCAGCTTTTTGAACAGGGTCTGACTGCCAGAGTCCTCGCCGCGCTGGAAGGCAACGATTTCCTGATCCTTGCCGCCTACATCTTTCCAGTTGGTGATCTTTCCGGCGTAGATGTCCCGCAGCTGCTGCTGGGTAAGCGCCTGCACCGGGTTGTCCTCGTTGACGATGAACACCAGCGCGTCCACCCCGATGGGTTTCTGCTCCAGCTGCACATTGGCCTCTTGCAGCTCTTCCTTTACATAGTCCGGCGCTTCATACACCACCAGCATCCGGGTGGTGGTGTCGTACAGGCCAAAGTTCTCCCATGCGTAGGCGGTGGTGCTCACGGTGATGCTGCTGCGGGCTTCCTCCAGGTCCATGCCGGTGGTATCGGCCAGCATCTGCGCCATCAGGGGGATGCAGGCGGTGCTGCCGTCCAGCGGGGGAAACTCCTCCACGGTCAGAAACGGCGCTGCCTGCTGCACAGTAGAGGAAGCAGCAGAGGATGCGGGCTGTTCTACCACGGAGGAAGCAGTGCTGCCGGAGGGATCAGCCGTGCCCTTGCAGGCGGTCAGTACCCCGGCAGCGGAGCAGGCAGCCAGCCCCAGCAGAAAGCTGCGGCGGGAAATTTTAGTGTTTTTCATAAAAAAAGCCCTCCTAACTCAATAGCCGTAACTCGGTTCATCGTCCGCAGTGGCAGACGAGAAAATACTCTGGCAGTACAGCCAGTTGCCGCTTGTGTCCATCCAGCCCACATAGAAGCCCCGCTGTGCGGCAAACACATGGTCGGGCAGGGCGTTCAGGCTGTTAGAATAGTACCCGGTGCAGCTGGAAAGCCCCTGCAGCACCACCTTGCCGTCTGCGTCCAGCACATCGCATACGTTGCCGTAGGCGCTGCCCGCAGCGGCGCGGCTGCCGTAGAACATGGGTCTGCCGTCGGGGTCGGTGGTCAGGTAGTTGATGTAACTGTATTTGCCTTGCAGGGTGGTCAAGTCACTGACAAGCCCCTGCGGGCCGTACAGCCGGGTGGCGGTGGTCTCGTAGCGGTCGTTATCCTGCAATTCCAGCCAGACGTAGCCGCTGCCGCAGTTGCTCATCCGTACCCGCTGCTGGTGCTCCACCGGCTCTACGGTGGTGTCGGTCAGCAGCTTTCCGTTGTCCGTGCTGTACACCCGCAGACTGCCATCCAGCGCGTAGACGGCTACGGTGTTGTCGGTGGCGTTCACATCGTACAGCGGGGTCTTGGTGCCGGTCTCCAGATCATAGAGTTCGTAGCCGTGATCCTCGCCGCTGTGCCATGTTACCACATAGCCCGGGAAATACTGGCTGGGCTGTTCGTCAAAGGCGGCAATCAGTCCGCGGTCCTCGGTGGTCATGTCCCGCAGCTCGTACCGGCCATCACTGGTGGAAAAGCTGGCAAGACCGCCCGGATAGACCTGCAAAAAGCCCGTGCACTGCTCGCCGGTCAGGACGTTGTACAAAATCCGGTCGGTGGTTTCTTCCCCGGTGGTAACATCCAGCTCCACCCAGTCGCTCAGGGTGTCGCTGTCGTAGAAAAGGCGGTAGGCCGAGGCGGCATCGGCGCGGTAGACAGGGGTGCCGTCCTTTTCCTGCACCACCACCCAGCTGTTCTGTTGGTAATCCGTATCCCAGTCGTAATCGTCCAGCCCTTCCGGGCGGGCGTAGCAGCTGAACACCAGCTTATCCCCGCATACGGTGCAGCTGTATGCGCCCTCCGGCACCGGCAGCGCTGCGCCGGTGGCAAGGTCGATGACCTGACAGGTGCCGTAGCCGGACTCCGGGACGTATCCGCCATCGATCAGGCGGCTTTCCTGCAGCACCAGCAGGCCGTTTTGCAGGGCGGCGCTCTGCTCGCCCTCAAAGGACAGCACTTCGGTGCCGGTCTTATCGTACAGGGCGGTGCGGCGCCCGCCCCGGCCGGTGGGGTCGGACCAGCTGCGCAGCCAGTAGTCTGCGGTGCCGGTAGCGCTGTCCTGCACCAGCGAGACGTTTTCGCTGCGGGCAGACTGATGCAGCGGGGTGCTGCCGCACAGGATGGTGGTGCTGCTCCCGGAACGGCCATAGCAGTACAGCACCCGCAGACGGCCATCGTTCAGCACAGCGGGGTCGTACAGGGGCTTGCCGCTGTCGTCCGTGGGCACGGAAACGGCAGAGCTTGCAGCGCCCGGCACGCCGGTGGCGGGCGGCAGCAGGGCACAGCCGCAGCCTAAAGTAAGGGCAAGGGCAGCGCAGAGCGCCCCGCAGCCGATACGCAAGACAACACGCTTCATAAAAACCACTCCTTTGCAAAAACAGGGAGGAAAATTTTTCCGTTCACTCAGAATACGAAACAGCCGCATTTTTCATTGCAGAGTTTGCAGAAAAATGCGGCTAAAAACGGTTACAATTGCATTACAGCTGTGCCGGGGCATGGGACGCTTCTGCCTTGTCCATCTGCTCCAGCTGCCGCAGAAAGGCCAGCAAAAAGGGCAGAGAAATGAAGAAGGTGAGCGCATCCGCAATGGGCTGGCAGAGCTCCACACCCACAAGACCCAGCACCCGGGGCAGTACAAGAATCAGCGGGATAAAGCACACGCCCTGCCGGCAGCAGGCCAGAAAGGTGGCGCGCCCGGCCTTGCCAACGCTCTGGAAGGTCATATTGGCCACTACGATCACCGGCTGCAAAAGGACGGCAAAGCACTGGTAGCGGAAGGCAGGCAGCGCCACGGCGGTGACTTCCGGGTCATCCCGGAACAGGCGGATCAAAGTTTCATCGTTCCACCAGCACACCGCGATCAGCACCACCAGCAGCGCAAAGGCGGCTTTCAGGGTAAAAACGGCGGCCAGCCGTACCCGGTGGTATTTGCGTGCGCCGTAGTTAAAGGACGCCACCGGCTGCAAGCCCTGTCCCACGCCGATGGCCACCGAGAGGATGAACATAAAAATGCGGGACACGATGCTCATGCCCGCCACGGCGGCGTCGCCGTAGCTGCGGGCGGCAATGTTCAGCAGCATCCCGCCGATGCTGTTCAGTCCCTGTCGGCCAAAACTGGGCGCGCCGCCTGCAAGGATCTGCAAAAACTCGCGCGGTTCCCAGGTGACGGCAGAAAGCCGGAACTGGCTGACCGTTTTACCCCGCAGGAACATATACAGCAGAATGCCAAAGCTGATGGTCTGGCTGAGGGCGGTGGCAATGCCGGCACCGGCAGTGCCCAGCCCTAAAGCGAACATGAACAGCGGGTCCAGCGCGATGTTCAGCAGTCCGCCGGTGACCAGCCCGACCATGGCAAGGTTCGCCTTGCCCTCATACCGCAGAATGTTGTTCATCACCAGACTGGAGATCATCAGCGGTGCGGCAAGCAGGATGGGCCGGGCGTAGGCACAGGCGTGTGGCAGAATGGTCTCGGTGCTGCCCAGCAGCATCATGAAGTCCGGCAGGGTGGCAAGACCGACCACTGCCAGCACTACGCCAAAGGCCAGCGCCGTAAAAAAGCTGGTGGAAGCAAAGCGGGTGGCAGCGTGGGTATCCTGACTGCCCAAGCGGCGGCTGATGATGGTGCCGGAGCCGTGCCCCAGCATAAAGCCCAGCGCCTGTATGATAGCCATCAGGCTGGAAACCACACCCACCGCGCCGGAAGCGCTGGTGGAAATGCGCCCCACAAAAAAGGTATCGGCCAGATTGTAGATGCTGGTGATCAGCATACTTAAAATCGTGGGCGCGGCCAGACTGAGGATCAGCCGGGGGATAGGGGTCTCGGTCATTTTGTGATACTGCACTGCAGTGCGGTCCTGCTGGGTCATGGGCAAATATCCTCCTTCAAAAAACGAGAAAGCCGCCCCTTCCAGAGCGGCAGATAGTCCTGATAGAAACAGTATAACGCAGTTGCGGCAAAATGTCGAGAGGGGGAAAAACGGCCCTTTCTCCCCTGCGAAGGGGCAAAAAAGCAGGCGAAAACAGGATGCTTTCTATATAAAATGCTAAAGAATTGTCGAATTGCTTGTGAAAAATCACGATATGTGGTATTCTTTATAAGAAGGAATTGGAAAAATCTGTGCATTTTATGATTGGGAGGGATTTATACATGAAATCCGTAGCACAAACCGTGATCGAGGCCGACCGCTTTTATACCATTGCCGCTCACACTGGCAATGTCATTCAGGCAGTGGAGGGCAGCAAGGACGGCGGCACTGTCCGTCTGGGCAAGTACGACCACAAGCCCGAACAGGAGTGGAGCTTTGTCCGCGAGGGCGATGGCGTGTACCGCATCCGCAACCGCGCCTCCGGCAAGTTACTGGATCTGACCATGACCGGCACTGCCAACGGCACCTGGCTGCACCTGTGGGAGGACGTGGGCGGCACGTCCCAGATGTGGAAGGTGGAGCACACGCCGGAGGGCACGGTGCGTCTGCGCTCCTCCTGGGCAGGCGGCAAGTGCGTGGACACCGTGGGCATCGGTGCCGAGGTGGGCGCTGTGCTGCAGATCTGGCAGGAAGTACCCGGCGGTGGCGACCAGCTGTGGGTCATCTCTGAGGTAAAGGATCGCGTAAAGCGTGCTGCTAAGGTCGAGGAAGCACCCGCACCCGCTGCTGAGACTACGGCCGCACCGGCCAAGGAAGCCGCTCCCGCCCAGAAGCCCTCAGCCCGCAAGCCCCGCACCACCAAGAAGGTGGAGGAGAAGCCCGCTGCGTCCGCCGCAAAGGCCGCAGAGCCGGTCAGGGCAGAAAAGCCCGCTGCAAAGAAGGCTGCTAAGGCAAAGGCTGAGCCTGCTGCTCCCGCAGTAGAGGTGAAGGCAGCTCCCGCCGTGGCAACCAAGGCCGAGTCTGTTACTAAGGCTGAACCGGCTGCCAAGGCAGCGACCGCTACGGAAGCCAAGACTGCCCCTGCCGCAGCAAAGCCCAAGGCAAAGCGTGCACCCTGCAAAAAGACCGTAAAGAAGTAAGAGATCATAAAACGCAAAAAATCGGACAGACTGCGGTCTGTCCGATTTTTTGCGTTTATAGAAGCTTTTTATGCAGCAGGGGAGGCGGCAGCATCATCGCTCTGGGCGGCGGTCTGCACGAACTGCACAATGCTCTCGATGGTCTTGCGCAGCTGCACAAGGCCTTCCACGTCAGAGTCCTGCATCCGGGAGGTGGGCGCGGTCACCTCGGTTTGGGCGGCAGTCACGGTGCCGGAAAGCTCCGCATGGATGTGGTGGGCGGGCACGTCCAGCAGGATGTGCACCTTGGGGGACAGGGTCTTGAGCAGACCCTGCTTTTCGATGCCCAGAATCAGCTGCGGCGCATCCTCCCCGGCGGCGAGGTTCGGCAGCTGGAGGTAGAGGTAACCTTCTTTCGCGTTGGCGGGCTGCACGGTTTTGAGCTGCTTGAGATCCAACTGAAAGTCGTTTACCTGCTGCAAGCTGGTGGCAGTGGGGTCTACTCCCAGCAGGGTAGCCAGCTGGTCTTGGGAGATATAGCTGCCCAGCGACCAGCCCGGCAGCAGCAGGCTTGCCAGCGGATACTCGGCTACAACCGTGCTGCGCAGCTTGTTGTACAGCTGTCCGGCGTCGTACAGGGTCTCTTCCTCGCTGATGTACATCCGGGTCAGAGGGGCATCGTTGACGGTACTGGTGCCCGTTGGGTACAGCGCCAGCTGCACCGCTCGGGGGGTGTACTGGCCGGTCAGACTGCCGGTGGTGCCGCCGAACTTGTCCAGCAGGGCGTAAAGAGCAGGGGGCTCGGCCTCGGTGGAGGTAATGGTGTAGTCCAGCGCAAAGCTGGCACCGCTCTGGAATGCCTTGATCTTGCGGCTGACGAAGCTGTACAGCACTGCCGCAGCCACCGCGCACACCAGAACCAGACACAGCAGAACGATCAGCGCCGCCCGCAGACCAGTGCGCTTTTTGTGGGAAGATGCCATGGGAAACCTCTCCTTCCAGTAAACGTATTTGCTTCAGCATAACGGAACTGCACGCAAATGTCAAGCGCCGCAAACTGCGGACAAAACAAAAAACCTGAAACATTTCTGTTTCAGGTTTCTGGCGGAAAGATGGGGATTCGAACCCCAGAACGCTTTTGACACGTTACACGATTTCCAGTCGTGCGCCTTAGACCAACTCAGCCATCTTTCCACATCTTCTGTTCTGCCTTTGGGCGGGTGCCCTTGGCGCTCCACTATAATACCTGAAAGCAGGCTTTTTGTCAAGGATTTTTTTGAAAAAAATCAGACTTTTTTAAAAATGACGAAAAAACGCGAGAAAGTATTCTGCCGCATGGATGGAAAGCACAAAAAGCCCTTGACGCACCTTTAAAATAGGTCTATATTGAGGGCAAAGAGCACTGCGGTGGGTCATTTTGTGCCGCAGCGGCGGGAAATATAAGGAGGATGTTTTTATGACTTATTCTGAAGTACTTGCCAATGCCCGTACCTGCATTGGTCAATACTGCAAGGCCTGCCCGGTGTGCAACGGCGTGGCCTGTAAAAACCAGATCCCCGGTCCGGGTGCCAAGGGCGTGGGCGATACCGCTATCCGCAATTATAATAAGTGGGCCGATATCCGGGTGAACATGGATACCCTGTGCCCCGGCGGTGCACCGGACACTACGCTGGAGCTGTTCGGCAAAAGCTTCCGCTATCCCTTCTTTGCGGGCCCTGTGGGCGCGGTGAACCTGCACTACTCCGATACCTACACCGACATGACCTATAATGATGTGCTGGTGCGCGCCTGTGCGGAAAACGGCATTGCTGCCTTTACCGGCGACGGCACCAACCCCACCGTGATGGAGATGGCTACCCGCGCCATCGGCGCTGCGGGTGGCTGCGGTGTGCCCACCATCAAGCCGTGGAACATCGACACCATCCGCGAGAAAATGGCACAGGCCAAGGCCAGCGGCTGCTTTGCCGTGGCCATGGATGTGGACGCAGCGGGTCTGCCTTTCCTGAAGAACATGACCCCGCCCGCCGGCAGCAAGAGCGTGGAGGAACTGGCCGAGATCGTGCAGCTGGCCGAGCGCCCCTTCATCGTCAAGGGCGTGATGACCGTCAAGGGCGCACTGAAGGCAAAGCAGGCCGGAGCCGCTGCCATCGTGGTGTCCAACCACGGCGGCCGTGTGCTGGATCAGTGCCCCGCCACTGCCGAGGTGCTGCCGGAGATCGCTGCAGCCCTCAAGGGCACCGGCGTGAAGGTACTGGTAGACGGCGGCATCCGCACCGGTGTGGATGTGTTCAAGGCGCTGGCGCTGGGTGCAGATGGCGTTTTGATCTGCCGCCCCTTTGTGACTGCTGTCTACGGCGGCGGCGCAGAGGGCGTGAAGTGCTACATCGACAAGCTGGCCGGGGAGTTGGCCGACACCATGCAGATGTGCGGTGCCCATACGCTGGCGGAGATCACCCCGGATATGGTGCGGGTCTGAGCGTTCTATTGTAAGTAACAAAAAAAGGAGATGCCCGGCAGGACATCTCCTTTTTTTTGTTTACTTCAAGGTGCCGTCCAGTACCTGCTGGTAATACCACGGCTTCGGGGCGTGGAAGGTCTTGCCGCTGAGGAAGGCAAAGTCTGGCTGGGTGAAGCGGGGCATGGTCAGCTCCCATGCGCACAGCGCCTGATACTTCAGCTTCAGCTCGCGGTTAGCGCTGTTGTTGCCGTATTTGCTGTCGCCAAGGATGGGGCAGCCGATGCTTGCCATGTGGGCGCGGATCTGGTGGGTGCGTCCGGTGATCAGCTGAACCTTCAGCAAGGCAAGACGGCCGGAGACGGCGATGGTCTCGTACCGCGTCTCCACCTCCTTGGCACCGGGCTGCTTGTCCTCCACGATCTTCACGATGCCGCGGTCGGCGTCCTTCAGCAGATAGCCGCCCAAGGTGGCGTCCGGCGGCATGGGACGGCCAAAGGTGACGCAGAGGTAGGTCTTTTGCACCTCACGGTTCTTGATGGCAGAAAGGAACAGCTCCTCGGCCTCCGGGGTCTTGGCAATGATCACAAGGCCGCTGGTGCCGGTGTCCAGCCGGTGGCACAAGGCGGGGGTGTACAGGTCGTTCTCCTTGTACTCGCCCTGCTTGTTCAGGTACAGCAGTGCACGGTTCAGCAGGGTGTCGTCCTCCGGGCCGTCCACCGCAACACCGGCGGGCTTGTTCACGATTAGGATCTGCGGGCAGTCGTACACCACCTGCGCCGGGGTGCGGGCGTTCTTCCACGCGGGGCCTTCCACCCGGCGGTCGGCGTCCAGCACGTCGTCCAGAATGAACAGCTTGATCTCATCGCCTGCCATCACGCGGGTGGAAAGCGGCTGCTTTTTGCCGTTCAGCTTGATCTTGTTCTCCCGCAGCGCCTTATTCAGGCGGCCGGGGGTCAGGGCGGGGTACTGCTGGGTCAGATAATTGTCCAGCCGGGTAGGGGCAAGACACTTTACTTTTAAAATTTTCACGGGAAATTCCTCTCTATACGCGATAATAAGAATAAGCTTTACGTTGTTTTTATTGTAACGGAAGTAAAACCGCGCGTCAAGCACAGAAAATCTTATTTTTATGGCAGAACAGAAAGGGGGTAAAAAGCAACAACGAAAGCTTGAATGAAAAAATACAGTAGTAAGGTCAGCAACTCCGCTAAAGGGCAACTGCAAGACAAAAAGGAGAAACAAAAATGATTTTTAAACAGGATACGGAAAAAAATGAACTGAATCTGATTTTTACGGAAACGGATGAAGTGGGCACTGTGAAGCTTGTAGAGGATTTCTGCGATGGAATGGCATGGTTTTTTATCATGTTTGCGGCGAGAGTGGGCTGTCAGTCTGAAAATGCAAAGGTACTGAAAAAGGTTTGCATGGAACAGATCGAAAAGACTGTTGATGCTGTCATCGATGACGGAAATCTGGAAAAATTGCAGAAAGTGCTGGAGGAAAGCATCCCGGAGGAATATGCTGAACTCGCGCAGAAGATGGAAGAGGAAGGCTTTGATGAGGACTGGATTCGGGGAGCGATCCGTTTGGCTCAAGAATGCGGCAGCGTGGAAGGTGCGATCGATTTTCTGAAGGAAGAGTTAGGAGAGCTGGAGTGTGAAGATGATGAATGACCGCGATGCGGCGTGTTAAACAGGTCTTGACAAACGTTTTGCGTATGCTATAATTTAGCTGTACGCAAAGGGGCACTGCGC
>OLHE01002829.1_pt1 | contig 9858 bp, 9 predicted proteins | sample 1605821 | NCBI WGS metagenome assembly OLHE01 (sample SAMN03283250) | human gut metagenome | biome: human-associated habitat; material: feces | host: Homo sapiens | place: USA | collected 2013
TTCCGGAGAAAATGCAAACAGTGCTGTGGTCGTCACAGTTACTCCGGATGACTTCGGTTCTGACCATCCGCTTGCCGGAATTTCTTTCCAGCGCAGCTTAGAAGAAAAAGCTTATCAGGCAGGACAGGGAAAAGTTCCTGTCCAACGTTTTGGCGACTTTAAAGAAGATCAGATCACAACTTCTTATGGTAAGGTTCATTCTTGCATGAAAGGAGCTTCTGTCTTTGGGGATGTACGTGGTATCTTTCCAGAAGAAATCGCACAGTCGCTTGAGGATGGAATCACAGCAATGGATCATAAGATTCATGGTTTTGCAGATAATGATGCATTATTATCCGGTGTAGAGAGCCGAACTTCTTCCCCTGTAAGAATTGAAAGGGATGAGAACTTTGTCTGTGCTTCCTGTGACTGGATCTATCCATGTGGTGAAGGGGCCGGATATGCCGGTGGAATCACTTCCGCAGCGATGGACGGAATGAAGGTCGCCGAGGCAATCATTCAAAAATATAAATCTTAATCATTTATGAAATTTGTGGTTTTTTGGTATCTTCTCTATACACTTTTTTGAAACTGTGCTAAAATGAATCGTTGTATTATGTCATCGCAGTGATATGATTCACATGGAAAATAGAAATACAGAAACAATCAAAATGATGTATCTTGAAGACCGTCCTTATGAAAAATGTGAGCAGTACGGTGCAGAACATCTGACAGATGTAGAACTTTTAGCTGTTTTACTTCGTACCGGAACGAAAGGGGAGAATTCGCTCCGACTTGCCCAGAAGATTCTGCATCCACCATTTGGCTCTGAAGGACTTCTCAGCATCCCACAGTGGTCTATGGAACAGCTGCTGAAGATCAAAGGAATCGGAAAGGTAAAATCCATCCAGATTCTTTGTCTGGCAGAACTTGCAAGACGTATGGCGAAAGCAGAAGCCTCACTGGGATTGGATTTTTCCTCTCCGGACAGTATTGCACGTTATTATATGGAAGATCTTCGGCATAAGAAACGGGAAGTAATGAAGCTTTTGCTTCTGAATACCAGATCCAGGCTGATCAGTGAGATGGATGTTTCAACAGGAACCATAAATTCCACACTTGTTTCTCCACGAGAACTGTTTGTGGAAGCTTTGCAGAAGAATGCCGTATCCATTATTCTTTTGCATAATCATCCAAGTGGAGATCCGACACCAAGCAAAGAGGATCTTCTGACAACCCGGCGCATCCGTGAAGCAGGGGTTTTGATCGGTATAGAACTTCTCGATCACATCATTATTGGAGATAATTGTTATTTCAGTTTAAGGGAGAAAGGATTCTTTTCTCAAGAATCTGCAAATAGATAAGGGAATGGAGTGTATTTATGGCCAGGAATGTATATGGGTTAGATCTTGGAACTTATGATATCAAGATTTTTGATAAGAAAAAAGACCGCATATGGCATGCCAAGAATGTAATTGCCATGAAAGATAAAAAATATATTTTTTCTGTCGGAGACGATGCTTATGAGATGTATGAAAAGGCTCCGGGAAATATACAGATCATATTTCCGATGAAGAATGGTGTCATTGCCCGTTTTGATGACATGCAATATCTTCTCGGAGATCTTTTGAAGGAAGAGCGTCCGTTTATCCGTGGGGCAGAATATGTGATCGCTGTTCCTACAGATGTCACAGAAGTAGAAAAGAAGGCTTTCTATGATCTTGTGCTTCATTCTGAAGCGAAAGCAAAATCAGTAAGAATTGTAGAGCGCGGTCTTGCAGACGGACTTGGACTTGGGATTGATGTTCTGGAAGAACCGGGAGCTTTTATCGCCAATTTAGGTGGAGGAACAACAGAACTTTCCGTTCTTTCCTACGGTGGTATTGTTATGAACCGTCTGCTTAAGATCGGTGGCGAACAGCTGGATAGTGCGATCGCCAATCTTGTCCGTCATTCTAAAGATTTTATAATCGGACGTCCGACTGCCGAACGACTGCGGAAAGAATTTGGAGTTTTTGACCAGTCCACCGGAAGTACTCTTACTGTATACGGCAGAGATATGATGCGCGGCGGTCCGTCGCACATTGACATTCCAATCAGTCTTGTACGGGCAGCGATCAAAGAACCTTTGAGAGAATGTGTACAGGCCATTCATTCCATGCTCGACCGTACGCCTCCCGATGTCCGGAGAAATATTAATAAAAACGGGATTTATATTACTGGAGGACTTGCTAATCTGCGAGGGATTTCTACTTATCTGGAAGAAAGTATCGGTCTGCCGGTTCACATGAAAACAGACCCTGAACTCTGTGCCGTCAAAGGTCTACAGAGGATCATACTGAATAAGACCTTGTATAGAAAATTAAGTTACTCCATGTTAGACGAAGATTATAGGTGGTTAAGATAATATGAAAAAAAAGAAGAATCAGACTTCTGTTATGAACAGATATTTACTTATAGGACTTTCTGTTTTCTGCATTTTTATGATGCTGTTATCTTCCTTTTCAGACAAAGTAGGAGGTCCATTTAAAGTTGTTGCAAATGTAACCGTTATCCCTCTTCAGCAGGGAATCAATCAGATTGGTGGCTGGATGGGAGATATGAAAGACAATTTCCAAACTCTGAAACAGGTACGCGCAGAAAATACAAAGCTTCAGAAACAGGTTGACTCTCTGATTACAGAAAATAACAATCTGCAACAAGAACGTTATGAGCTTCAGAGACTGCAGGAATTATATCAGTTGGACAAGAACTATGCTGATTACAAAAAAACTGCTGCGCATGTAATCGGGAAAGATTCCGGAAACTGGTTCAGTACATTTACCATTGACAAAGGAAGTAAAGACGGTATTGCCGCAGATATGAACGTAATGGCCGGAAGCGGTCTTGTCGGCATTGTCACAGAAGTTGGTCCAACCTGGGCAAAAGTCCGTTCTATTATCGATGATTCAAGTAATGTAAGTGCAATGGTACTTTCTACTTCTGACCGTTGTATCGTAAGTGGAGATCTGTCACTTATGAGCGATAACCAGATTCGTTTTGGTCAGATGGAAAACAATGATAATACGGTTTCCGTCGGAGACCAGATCGTCACTTCTTATATTAGTGATAAATACCTGCAGGGAATCCTGATCGGATATGTCAGTGAAGTAACAGTCGACTCTAACAATCTGACTCGTTCCGGATATATTACACCGGCTGTAGATTTTAAAAATCTTCAGGAAGTTCTTGTTATCACAACAACGAAAGCGGATTTGGTTGGATCCAATCAGAGCGAATAGGAGTGAATACTCATGAAATTAATGAAATTTAAAAGAGTTGCTGTAACTGTACTGATTGTACTTGCAGCATATCTGCTCCAGTGTACCTTATTCAATCATCTGGAACTTGCCGGAATTAAACCTAACCTGATTCTGATTGTCACAGCGTCCTTTGGTTTTATGCGTGGGCAGAAAGAAGGAATGCTGGTCGGTTTCTTTGCCGGCCTTATCACAGATATTCAGTTTGGTACAATTTTGGGATTTTATGCATTACTTTACTTGGTAATCGGTTTTGTAAACGGATTATTTGAACAGCTTTATTTTGATGAAGATATCAAGCTGCCGTTATTTTTGATTTCTGTCAGCGAATTTCTCTACGGTATCATCATTTATTTGCTCATGTTCATGTTGCGAAGTGATTTTAACTTTTTATATTATCTCAACCGCATCATCGTTCCTGAACTGATTTACACAATCGTGATCACACTGGGATTATACCCACTGATTTTATTTATTAACCACAAACTTGAAGCAGAAGAAAAAAGGAGTGCAAGTAAATTTGTTTAGAAATATTTTAGACCGTCTGAAAGAAGTCGGAGCTTACCTGATGCAGTCAAGACTCGTTACTTTGATCATTATATTTTGTGTCAGTTCTTCCATCCTGATCGGAAGATTATTCTATCTTCAGATCGTAAAAGGGTCTGATTATCTTGAAAACTACGAATATTCTATCCGCCGGACGACATCCGTTGCAGCAACACGCGGAAATATTTATGACCGTAATGGAAATCTGCTGGCTTATAACCAGCTGGCTTATTCCGTGACAATTAATCTGTCAACCGTTGAAAACTCCATCACAACAGATAAACGTTCTGAAAAAAATGCGGCATTAAATAAAATCCTAGATCAGGTTCTTTCTATCGTAGAATCAAATGGAGATTCTGTTGTTTCAAGTTTTGGTATCATCCTGGATTCCTCCGGAACCTATCAGTTTACACAGTCAAGCGATACCCAGAAGCTCCGTTTTATTGCAGATGTCTATGGAAAAAGAACAATAGATGAACTTACAGAAAAGCAACAGAACCAAAGTGCAGCAGATATCATTCATTATCTTTGTACCGATGAAAAATATGGATACGGCCTTGATGACAGCACATTAGAGCCTGCTTATATTTTAAAGATCATCAACATGCGTTATGCAATGGCATTAAATGCATATCAGCAGTATATTGATACAGTTCTTGCATCCGATGTAAGTGACGAAACAGCAGCAGCAATTATGGAGAATAAGGACGTTCTTACCGGTGTTGACATTTCAGAAGATTCTATCCGAAAATATACCGATGGAATGTATTTTGCATCTATTATCGGATATACCGGACAGATTTCCCAGGATGAATACGATGTGCTGGACAAGGATGAAAAGAAAAAGTACTCTCTATCTGATATTGTAGGAAAGGCCGGCATTGAACAAAGCATGGACAATGTCCTTCAGGGCAAAAAAGGTGAAACAACCGTGTATGTAGATAACCTCGGACGTGTAACTGATACTGTCAGCCGGAAAGATCCTGAAGCCGGAAATGATGTATATCTGACGATTGATAAAAATCTTCAGGAAAGTACTTATAAACTTCTAGAAGAGAAGATTGCCGGAATTGTTTTATCCAAACTGCAGAATGTTCTGGAATACGATACATCCAGTGTAGATGACTCTAAGAATCTGATCATCCCGGTCAGCGATGCATATTATAATCTGATTGGAAATGCCGTCATCGATTCAGGACACTTTTCAAGCAGTGATGCAAAAACTGCTGAGCAGCAGGTTTATTCCATTTTCCAGGGGAAAAAGACTGAGACGATTTCCCTGCTTGAATCAGAACTTCAGAACTCACAGGCCAGCGCATATACAGATCTTTCCAATGAAATGAAAGCATATATGGATTACATCTGTGATACCCTGCTGACAAAGGATACAGGCATCCTTATGTCAGATCAGATTGATAAGAATGATGCTACTTATATTGCATGGGCAAAAGATGAGACAATCAATTTATATACTTACCTGAATTATGCGATTTCTAAAAACTGGATCGATACTTCCAAACTTGGAAGCAGTTCTTATTCCAGTTCAGAAGAGATTTATCAGGAGATTGTAAAATATTTAAAAGAATATTTGGCAGATGACAGTAATTTCGACAAACTTCTCTACAAATATCTTATAAAATCAGGTAGTGTTACTGGTGAACAAGTTTGTGCTATCGTATATGAACAGGGTGTTCTTCCTATGGATGACTCGACATATAACGGATTACTCAACGGAGAGACAAATGCTTTTTCCTGGATCAAGAGCAAGCTGGAAAGCCTTGAGCTTACACCTGGTGAACTGGCACTTGAGCCATGTTCTGCCGGTGCAGTTGTAACAAATCCAAATACCGGAGAAGTTTTAGCATGTGTTTCTTATCCTGGATATGACAATAATCGTCTCTCAAACGTAATGGATCGTTCTTATTATGTGCAGTTGAGCATGGGTATGTCACGGACCTTCTACAACAGAGCAACCCAGGAGAAGACAGCACCAGGTTCTACTTATAAAATGCTTTCTTCTGTAGCCGGTCTGACAGAAGGGGTAATTAATGGAAACTCCTATATCAGTTGTTCAGGTGTATTTGACAAGATCACACCAAGTCCAAAATGCTGGATTTATCCAAGTGCTCATGGAAGTCTGAATGTAGTAGGTGCACTGCAGCATTCCTGTAATGATTTCTTCTATGAAGTTGGTTATCGTCTTGGACAAGACTCGAATGGTAACTATGACAGTGATACCGGTCTTGAAAAACTGGCAAAATATGCAAAAATGTTTGGATTTGACCAGACGTCAGGAATCGAAATTCCTGAATCACAACCTCAGATTTCTGATTCTGACTCTGTTCGATCTGCCATTGGACAGGGTACCAACAACTATACTGTCAGCCAGATCAACCGTTATGTGACAGCTGTTGCAAACAGAGGAACTGTTTACAGTCTTTCTCTCATTGATAAAACAACCGATTCGAATGGAAAACTGATCAAAGATTATACTCCGGAAGTTGTAAATCAGATGGATGAGATCAGCTCAAGTACATGGGATCTGGTACACAATGGAATGGAAAGCATGGTAAAAAGCAGCTCCACCTTTGCCGGAATGGATATTTCCATGGGAGGAAAAACCGGAACTGCCCAGTATAGTAAGATACATGCAGATAATGTTCTGTTTGTCGGTTATGCGCCGGCAGATTCACCTGAAATTTCAATTGCTGTCCGCATTGCAAATGGATATGCGTCTACCTATGCAGCTGAAATTGGAAGAGATATCACAAAAGTATACTTCAATCCAGAATCCGCCGATGAACTGCTTCAAGGATATGCTTCTTCTTTAGGAACTGCAGGAGCCGGTGATTAATTAAGATAACGAAAGGGGATGGGATCATGAGTGAACTGGTAACAATAAAAAGCAGTCATTCCGGTATAGAGCTGCGGCTTAATGCCAACCTCCCATTCCCGGATCTTTTAAAAGCTGTAGAAGAGAAATTCCGACAATCTGCTGATTTTTTCAAGAATGCAAAGATGGCAGTTTCATTTAGCGGAAGGACACTTTCCATCAACGAAGAGGAACAGTTAATACAGGTTATTACGCAGACGACAAACCTTGAGATTATCTGTATCATTGATCATGATGAACGCAAGGAACTGATCTACAAAAGAGCGGTAGCACAGTGTTTATCTGAACGTGAAAAATCAGATGGACAATTCTATCGCGGAACATTAAAGCGAAGACAGCTTCTTGAATCCGAATCCAGCATTGTGATCTTAGGAGATGTTGAATTCGGAGCTAAAGTAGTTGCAAAAGGAAATATTATCATTCTCGGTACTCTCTATGGATCTGTTCATGCGGGAGCTGCCGGTGACAGGAATGCTTTTATCATTGCTCTCTCCATGCAGCCACAGCGACTTGTAATCGGAGATATTGAAGCAAAACGTCAACTGATCTATCAGGACAGCCTTTCCATCAACGGACCGCAAATTGCAGTTGTTGACGGAAAAAGAATTTACCTTGATCCACTGATAGAATAAATCTTTGGAAAGACATAAGCATGGGAAATAGGAGGAATATTCAACATGGGTGAAGTAATCGTCATTACATCGGGAAAGGGCGGTGTTGGAAAAACAACAACAACAGCGAATATTGGAATTGGTCTGTCTTCAGCAGGAAAAAAAGTTCTTGTAATTGATACAGATCTCGGACTTCGAAATCTGGATGTTGTTCTTGGACTTGAAAATCGCATTGTCTACAATCTTGTTGACGTCATTGAAAGCAAATGTCGTCTGAAACAGGCAGTGATCAAAGATACGCGATTTGAAAATCTGTACCTGCTCCCATCTGCCCAGACAAAAGATAAGACAAGCGTATCACCGGAACAGATGAAAAAACTGATTGACGAACTAAAAGATGATTATGACTTCATTCTTTTAGATTGTCCGGCAGGAATTGAACAGGGCTTTAAAAATGCAATTGCAGGCGCACAGCGTTCCATTGTTGTTACAACACCTGAAGTTTCCTCAATTCGTGATGCTGACAGAATTATTGGATTACTTGAAGCTTCCGGAATCCGGAAAAATGAACTTCTGATCAATCGTCTGCGCGTTGACATGGTTCGCAGAGGTGATATGATGTCTGTAGAAGATGTCACAGAGATTCTAGCGATTGATCTGCTTGGAGTCATCCCTGATGATGAGTCTGTTGTTGTTGCAACCAATCAGGGAGAACCGGTAGTCGGCGAAGATTCCTTAGCCGGAAAATGTTACCAGAATATCTGTAGACGTCTGTTAGGAGAAGAAGTCCCGATTCCCGATTTTAATCATAAACCCGGACTTCGCAGTAAACTCTCCAGTCTTTTTCATAAGAACTAGGAGGTCACATTATGAGTGTACCTTCTGTTACAATTGCAAAAGACAGGTTGCGAAATTTGCTAATTACTGACAGAATTCAATGTACACCCGATATGATAGAATTTCTGACATCGGATTTATATCAGACGATTTCTAAATACATAGAAATCTCCCCGGAACAATTTGATGTCAAAATAACACGCACGGATATACATATAAAATATACAGGAGAAAAACATTGAAATCATTTTTTACTAATTTGAAACAGCGTTATAATATTAGAGATTATAAAATCAGTCTGGTTTTTCTGGTCACTCTGATTTCACTGGTCGGAATCCTTATGGTCCGAAGTGCAAGACCTGATTTAATGAATCGTCAGATTATGGGCGTTTGTCTTGGTCTGATTGTTATGTTTATTATCTCTTTCATTGATTATAAATGGATTTTAAACCTATATTGGCCGCTTTATGCTCTGAATATTGTTATGCTCCTGGCTGTTTTGGTTTTTGGAACAAAAGTAAATGGCGCGAGAAGATGGCTGAACCTTGGATTTACACAATTCCAGCCTTCCGACCTTACAAAAATCCTTATGATTCTGTTCTTTGCAAAATTCTTAATGGAACGAGAGCAAAAGATTAAAGAACCCAAAACGATTATTCAGGCAATTGCTTTAATCCTTCCATCACTTGCATTGATTTACAAGCAGCCAAACTTGTCTACAACAATTTGTATTGCCGCATTGTTTGCTGTCCTTCTTTACCTTGGAGGATTAAGCTACAAACTCATTGGAACCGTTCTTGTAATCACAATACCGACGATCATTATACTGCTTGTTGTTGCAATACAGCCAAACCAGCCATTCTTAAAAGACTATCAGCAGGAACGTATCCTTGCATGGCTGGAACCTGAAAAGTATGCCGACGACGAATCTTACCAGCAGTTAAATTCCGTTATGGCAATTGGGTCCGGACAGCTGACCGGAAAAGGATATAATAACAACAAAGTTTCCTCTGCAAATAAAGGAAATTTTGTTACTCAGATTCAGACAGACTTTATCTTTGCGGTTGCAGGTGAAGAACTTGGGTTCATCGGAAGCGTTTTTATCATATTGCTCTTGTTCCTCATTGTGGTTGAATGTATAATTACAAGCAGAAAGGCCAAGGACCTGTCCGGTAAGATTATATGTTGCGGCGTAGCAGGCGTCGTTGGCTTCCAGAGTTTTCTGAACATCTGTGTAGCCACCGGCGTTCTTCCAAACACAGGAACACCGCTTCCCTTTGTAAGTTATGGTCTGACATCTCTGGTCAGTCTGTATATTGGTATGGGTCTGGTATTAAACGTAGGTTTGCAAAACAGAAGATATTTGGGAGGAGAAAAAAATGAACATTGGCTTCATCGCACACGAATCTAAGAAAAAACTGCTTCAGAATTTTTGTATTGCATACAGAGGAATCCTCAGCAAACATCAGCTTTATGCCACCGGGACATCCGGGCGTCTGATTGAGGAGGCTACGAATCTGGACGTCCATAAACTTCATGCGGGACATGTGGGCGGCGAACAGCAGATGGCATCTATGATTGAACAGAATCAGATGGATCTGGTGATTTTCCTTTGCGGACCATATCAGGAGAAAAAGCATGAACCGGATGCACATAAGATTTTCCGTTTATGTGATACACATATTATACCGCT
>OLHE01002846.1_pt1 | contig 9824 bp, 9 predicted proteins | sample 1605821 | NCBI WGS metagenome assembly OLHE01 (sample SAMN03283250) | human gut metagenome | biome: human-associated habitat; material: feces | host: Homo sapiens | place: USA | collected 2013
TGTCGTCGCGGAACTTCGAGAGGTGCCCATATACGGAAGTCGTGCCGTTGGGATGGGTGATGTAGATGGCGCGTCCATAGCCGCCCGGCGTGACGGCGATGCGTGAGATATATCCGTCGGCCGTGGCGAGTACGGGTTTTCCCGTTACGCCGTCGGTTTTGATGTCTATGCCCGAATGGAAGTGGTTGGGACGCATTTCGCCGAAGTTGGCGGAGTAAAGCCCGGCCACGTCTCGCAGGGGAAAGATGTAATCTTCCGGGGCGAGGTGCTGGGCCGAAACGGGAGCGCTGCACAGCAGCAGCGCGGAGATCAGAAGTCGTCGCATGGTTCGTCGTTTGTTTGGATCAATTCGCCGGCGGCATCGAGTACTGCGTCGTAGTCGTATCCGAGCGAAAGGCCGTAGCGGATCAGTTTGGTTTTCAAATCGTAAGTATCTTTGTATCGGGTCAGTCGGAGCTTTTTTTCGAGCTGTGTCCGCAGCCGTTCGGACTGGTTCGCCGGATCCAGTCGGGCAAGAGCTTCATCGATGATCGCTGCGGCGATGCCTTTGAGCCGGAGCGAGGTGCGGATCTTGCGGGCGCCCCAGCCGCTCAGCCGGATTTTGTCGCGCACGAAGGCTTCGGCGTAGCGGTTGTCGTCGATGAATCGGTCGGCGAGGAGCTTTTGCAGCACGCCCTGCCGGGCCGAAGGCTCCACGCCCCAGCGCTGCATCAGCCGCAGGGCGTCGCCCGAGGATTTTTCGCTCCGGGCACAGAGCCGGATCAAGGCCGCGTAAGCCTGTTCGGGCGTTTTGTCGCGTTTTATCTTCTTTGCAGGCTGCATGTCATGCGGTTTTTGTCGTTCAGGTCGCGGCGCACGGCGGTATCCGGAAACCCTTCCCGGGTCAGCATCCGGAACGTTTCGTCCGCGAAATTCTCGTGGATCTCGAAATAGAGCCGTCCGCCGGGACGGAGCAGCCGCCGGGCATTGCGGGCGATGGCCCGGTAGAAAATCAGCGGATCTCCGTCCTCGACGAAGAGCGCCTCCGCCGGTTCGTAACCCGTAACATTCACGCGTATCGAGGCTTTTTCGCTGCGGGGGATATAGGGGGGATTGGAAACGATCAGGTCGAACTGTTCCCGTTGTCCGGGGAATAGCTCCCCGAGGGCGTCGCCTTGTCGGAAATCCACTTTTGCATCGAGTCTCCGGGCATTTTCGCGGGCGATGGAGAGGGCTTTTTCGGAAATATCGACGGCTGTAATACGGGACTCCGGGATCAGCCGGGCCAGTGTGACGGCGATGCAGCCGCTGCCGGTGCCGACGTCGAGTACGGCGGGATTGTCCGGGGCGGGGGATTCGGCGATCCAGCGGACCAACTCTTCGGTTTCGGGACGGGGAATCAGCACCCCTTCCCGCACCTGGAAATCGAGCCCGTAAAATTCGGTATGTCCCAGTACGTATTGCAGGGGACGGCCGGCGGCCAGTTCGCCGATGATCCGGTCGAGTTCGTCGATTCCGAGCTCCTTGTCCGGTTCGGCGACCAGGTCGGTCAGGCAGAGTCCGCCGAGTTCCATCACAACGATCCGGGCGATTTGTCGCGCTTCGCGCTCGCCGTAGAGGGCGGTGAGCGGCGTTTCGATCCGTGCGATGATTTCCCGGCGTGTCGGCATAGTCGGTCCGTTTATTCCGCAGTACGCAGGGATTCGAGCCGTTCGAAGAAGTCGGGAAAGCTCTTGGCCACGCATGCGGGATTTTCGATAACGACGGGGGTGTCGGCGTTCAGAGCCGCTACCGCGAGCGACATGGCGATGCGATGGTCGTCGTGGCTGTGCACGTGTCCGCCCCGGATTCGTCCGCCCCGGATTTTCATCGTATCCTCTTCGTCGAGATCGACCTCGATGCCGAGTTTGGCGTACTCCTCGCGGATCGACTCGGCGCGGTTGCCCTCCTTGTTCTCCAGCCGGGAGGTTCCTTTGATGACGCTCGTCCCCTCGGCTGAAGCGGCCAGGGCGGCCAGGGCCGGGAAAAGCCCCGGACATTGGGTCGCGTCGAATGAGAAGGCTTGCAGCGGACGGTGTGCGACGGTGATCGTATCGCCCTCGTCGATGACGGATGCGCCGGCCCGAACGAGGGCAGTCATAACGGCTGTGTCGGCCTGTCGGGAGAGTACCGAGAGGTTGCGGATCGTCACTTCGCCCGCGACGGCCCCCGCTACCAGCAGGAAGGCGGCCGCGCTCCAGTCGCTCTCGATTTCGAACTCCGCAGGCCGGTAGCGTTGTCCTCCGGCCACGTAGAATTCTTTATAGTCTTTATGCAGGATTTCGATGCCGAAGCGCTCGGCCGTGTCGATCGTGATGTCGATATAGGGGGTCGATATTACGTGGGGAACGTGAATCGTCGTCTCCTCTTCGGCGATCGGCAGGGCCAGCAGCAGTCCTGTGATGAACTGGGAGGAAACCAGCCCCTCTACCTGAACCTCGCCGCCCCGGATCGGGCCTTGGATATGGAGGGGAAGATGGTCGTTGCGGTCGTGAACCCGGACGCCCAGTGCCCGGAGCGTGCGGATCATCGTCCGGAACGAGCGGTGCAGCAGCGGTCCTTCGCCCACCACTCCGATCGGCGTGTCGCAGAGGGATGCGATCGGGGTGAAGAGCAGGGTGGAAAGCCCCGACTGGCCGACGTAGAGTTTGTCGCCTGCGGGGGAGAGGCCGCCGTCGATTTCGAGCGTGCGCTCTCCGGTGCGCCGTACCCGGGCACCGAGCGCCTCGATGCAGCGGATGGCTGAACGGGTATCGTCGCAAAATTCGATGTTATGCAGCCGGGAAGTACCTTCGGCCAGCAGCGAGGCGGCCAGGGCGCGCTGTGCGTAACTTTTGGAACATGGGGGAATGCAAATGCCTCGAACCCTCCCCGGGGGAACGGATTGATCCATATACGGATAATTACTGTATTTTTCGGTGCGGCAGTTCGGAGTTTACGTCCGTTGCGGCACTTGTCAAAAAGTCGTTGTTTTGCTTTCCATTTTCCGAATCCGGAATGATTCGCGCGAACTGTACGATGCAAACCGGTGTTCGAAAATGGTTGTCTGTTTGTTTTTTCCGGGATGCGCTCCCGGAATCGGTTGCGAGTCCGCAATCCTTTCCGGATTTCGTTTCGGACTTCCCGGGCTTGCCGGGAGGGGCGCTTGCCGCAGGCGGAAAACGGTTCCGGATTCCGGTCCGGGTTCGTACCGTCGTAGGCAGGAGTCGGGCGGATTCCGCGAGGCCGATCCGCCGGGCATTGCCCGACAGAAGGCGGGTACGGTCTATTTCTCCTCGGACGGATTCTCTTCGGCTGCGCTCACGGGTTGTCCCTTGCGGAGTTTGTCGAGCGTCGGACTGCGCCGCAGTTCGAAGTGCTGTCCCAGATAGACCTTGCGCACCATCGGGTCGGCAGCCAGCTCCTCGGCCGAACCCGCCTTGAGGATTTTACCCTCGAACAGCAGGTAGGTACGGTCGGTGATGGCCAGCGTTTCATCGACGTTGTGGTCGGTGATGATGACGCCGATATTCTTGTTCTTCAGCGTAGCGACGATGCTCTGGATGTCTTCGACAGCGATCGGATCGACGCCTGCGAACGGTTCGTCGAGCAGGATGAAGGCCGGGTTGATCGCCACGGCGCGCGCGATTTCGGTACGTCGCCGCTCGCCGCCCGACAGCTGGATGCCGAGGCTCTTGCGTACTTTCTGAAGGCGGAACTCTTCGATCAGCGCTTCGCAGCGTGCGGCCTGTTCGTCCTTTTTCAGATCGGTCATCTCCAGAACGGCCTTGATGTTGTCCTCGACGCTCAAACGGCGGAAAACCGAGGCCTCCTGCGCCAGATACCCCACACCCATCTGGGCCCGGCGATAGACGGGCTCTTTGGTGAGTTCGGCTACCTGGCCGTTGTCGTCTTCGAGAAAGATCTGGCCTTCGTTGGGTTTGATCAGGCCGACGATCATATAGAACGTCGTGGTCTTGCCGGCTCCGTTCGGACCCAGAAGACCCACGATCTCACCCTGGTTCACGTCGATCGAAACGTGGTTCACCACGGTGCGGGCTTTGTATTTCTTGACGAGCTCGCTGGTGTAAAGACGCATTTTTTATGAAATTTTTTTACAAAGTTATGTTTTTTTCCGAATTATTTTTATCTTTACATTGAAATTTGTGTTTGAGAAGAGTTATGAAGCAAAATGAAGATTCCCTGCTGCGCGAGAAACTGAAAGAATATTTCGGCTTCTCTTCATTCAAGGGGAATCAGGAAGCCGTGATTCGCAATGTGTTGAGTGGAAAAGATACGTTCGTGCTGATGCCTACCGGCGGCGGCAAGTCCTTGTGTTACCAGTTGCCCGCCCTGCTGATGGACGGCGTGGCGATCGTCATATCGCCGTTGATCGCCCTGATGAAAAACCAGGTGGATGCCATGCGCACCTATTCTAACGATGCGGGAATCACTCACTTCCTGAACTCTTCCCTGAACAAGAGTGCCATCGCGCAGGTGCGCAACGATGTGTTGGAGGGGCGGACCAAGCTGCTCTACTTCGCTCCGGAGTCGCTCACCAAAGAGGATAACGTGGCGTTTCTGCGCAAGGTCAAGGTTTCGTTCTACGCCATCGACGAGGCGCACTGTATTTCGGAGTGGGGGCATGATTTCCGTCCGGAGTACCGCCGCATTCGTCCGATCATCAACGAGATCGGCACGGCGCCCCTGATCGCCCTGACGGCGACGGCTACCCCCAAGGTGCAGATGGACATCCAGAAAAACCTGGGTATGAGCGACGCTTCGGTATTCAAGTCGTCGTTCAACCGCCCCAACTTGTATTACGAAATCCGGCCCAAGCACGATGTGGACCGGGAGATTATCCGTTACATCAAGCAGCACGAGGGCAAGAGCGGCATCATCTACTGCCTGAGCCGCAAGAAGGTCGAGGAGCTTACGGAGTTGCTCGTAGCCAACGGCATCCGGGCTTTGGCCTATCACGCCGGTATGGACGCCCAGACACGTGCGGCCAATCAGGACGACTTCCTGATGGAGCGGGCCGATGTGATCGTGGCCACGATCGCTTTCGGCATGGGTATCGACAAACCCGACGTGCGCTATGTGATCCATTACGATATTCCCAAGTCCTTGGAGGGATATTATCAGGAGACGGGGCGTGCGGGACGCGACGGCGGCGAAGGACACTGCCTTACCTTTTATAGTTATAAGGATATTCAGAAGCTGGAGAAGTTCATGCAGGGAAAGCCGGTGGCCGAGCAGGAGATCGGCAAGCTGCTGCTGCTCGAAACCGTGTCGTACGCCGAAAGTTCGATGTGCCGTCGCAAGACGCTGTTGCACTATTTCGGGGAGGAATATCCTGAGGAGAACTGCGGCTGCTGCGACAACTGCCTCCACCCCAAACCCAAGATCGACGCCCAGGCGTCGCTTCGCATGGCGCTCGAGGCGTTGCGCGATCTGGGGGACAAATTCAAGGCGGACTACCTGGCCAGCGTGCTGGTCGGTAAGAATACCGCGTTGATCAAGAGTTACGGACACAACAAGAGTGAATGGTTCGGGGCCGGTGCGGACCATGACATCCGTTATTGGGGAGCCGTGATCCGTCAGGCGCTGATTATGGGCCTTATCGATAAGAATATCGAAAATTATGGATTGCTGTCGATCAATGCCAAAGGAGAGGAGTTCATCGCCGCACCCCGCCCGGTCTATATAACTCTCGACCACGACTACGACGAGGAGGAGAAAGAGACCGATGCGGTGGCTCCTACGGGTAAAGGAGGGGCGGCCGACGAGGAGCTGTTCTCGATGCTCAAGGATTTGCGGAAGAAGGTGGCGCGGCAGCATGATCTGCCTCCGTTCGTCATCTTCCAGGATCCGTCGCTCGAAGATATGGCGATCCAGTACCCGATCACCATCGAGGAGATGCAGAACATCTCGGGCGTGGGTGTGGGTAAGGCCCGCAAGTTCGGCGAGGAGTTCATCCGCCTGATCCGCGCCTATGTGGAGGAGAAGGAGATCGTCCGCCCGCAGGATATGATCGTCAAGTCGGTGGGCAACAAGTCCGGCAACAAGATTTTCATCATCCAGGCCATCGACCGCAAGATGGATTTCGAGGATATCGCCCGGGCCAAAGACCTCGATTTCGACGAATTGCTGACCGAAATCGAAGGGATCGTCAATTCGGGAACGAAACTGGATATTTCCTACTACATCGAACAGGTGATCGACGAGGATAAATCCAATGATATTTACCTCTATTTCAAGGAGGATGCCCAGAGCGATTCGCTCGACGAGGCGATCGAAGAGCTGGGCGGCGACTATACCGAGGAGGAGATCCGGCTGGTACGTATCAAGTTCATGTGCGAACAGGGCAACTGACGGGGCGGGCAGAGGCGTTCCTTATGTATAACAGAGTGCGGGAAATCCCGCGAACTTATGCAGATATGGGGTATAGATTGCAGCGATTCAGAGTAATACTGATGACATCCATAGCGATTATGATCGTGGTGACGGCCGTATGTCTGTTCGTACATCCGACCTCCGGAGGCGCACTTTTGGTGCTGGCGCTCGGCGGGAGTCTGGCGGCCCTTATCCTGGATTACCGGCGCAGGGAGCGGGAGCGGAAGAAAAGCAAATGAGAATCGTTTAACCATAAATCGAGAAGCTATGAAAAAGAAGAACGCACAATTTAACAAGAAGACGGCGACCGTCGCGTTGATTTTTATGCTGGCTACGATCATGTGGCTTACGATCAATGTCGTTTGGTGCTTGCACGACGGTCATTATGCAAACCTGATTATTCCGGTGCTTTTCGTCGTCGCGGGCGTCGCAATGTTTTACAACGAATTTCACAAGAAACCTCGCAAGCATGTCGAGGATGTGAAGAAATACCTCTGATGATTGTGTCATCCGAAAGGCCAGTCCGAAGCTTTCTGCGGCCGGTAAATCAGGGCAGAGGGGTGTCGTTGGGCGAGAGCCGGTCCGGTGAAGGAAAATATGCCGGCCGACGGATGCGGCTTCGGGCCGTTTCTGTGGTCGGAGCGGAATCGAACGGGTGCGCGTCCCGCACCCGACGGTGTTCGGAGAAAGGGTACGACGTTTCCGATAAGCGGCCGAAGAGGGCGTCCGCTCCGGGAGGTGCCGGACGGTAGGCGCGAAGCGGTCGCCGTCGGCAGAGACGGAGAAGATCGGCTCTGTGCCGGAAGAGTCCGGGATAGAGGCTCCGGGAAAGATATTCAACCGAAACGAATGAGTGAAGTAAGAGCGAAGAAAGCGTTGGGCCAGCATTTTCTGGTCGATCTCAATATTGCCCGCAAAATATGCGATTCGCTGGGCGGCGGTACGTCCGAAAAACCGTGTCCGGTGTTGGAGGTGGGATGCGGCATGGGTGTTCTGACCCGATTTTTGCTGAAACGGACGGATGTCGTGACATACGGCGCCGAAATAGACTCCGAAAGCGTGGCGTATCTGCATGCGCATTATCCCGAATTTACACCCCGCCTTATGGAGGGCGATTTCCTGAAAATGGATTTGCGGACGCTGTTTCCCGAAGGACTGCGTGTGATCGGCAATTTCCCTTACAATATTTCGTCCCAGATATTTTTCAAGGTGCTCGAAAACCGGGACTTGATTCCGGAGTGCGTCGGGATGATCCAGAAAGAGGTCGCCGTGCGTCTGGCGGAGCCTCCCGGCTCGAAGGAGTACGGCATCTTGAGCGTGTTGTTGCAGGCATGGTATGACATAGAGTACCTGTTTACGGTCAATGAAACGGTGTTCAATCCGCCGCCCAAAGTCAAGAGCGCCGTCGTGCGTCTGCGCCGCAACGGAGTGGACCGGCTCGACTGCGACGAACGGTTGTTCGTCCGCGTGGTCAAGGCCTCGTTCGGCCAGCGCCGCAAGATGTTGCGCAACTCCCTGCGGGCGGCTTTCGGCGATTTCGGAGGGGCGGAACATCCCTTCTTCACGCAGCGTGCCGAGCAGCTTTCGGTCGCCGATTTCGTCGAACTGACACGGTGGGTGGATGCGAACGGAATATAGTTTTGATAAAACGCATACGGCCCGATTTTCGGGCCGTATGCGTTTTATGGAAGAAAGTCGTTTCCCGTTAAATCTCATGCTTTGGATCGACCGCTCCCACGACGGCCGTGATAAGATCTTCGCGGCGGAGGTATTTGACGGCCAGCCGTTGTACCTCGGCCGGGGTGATTGCCTGTATCCGGCGGATGTTCTCTTCGATGACACCGTTGTTCGTGCCGCAGAGGAGGTTTTCGATCGTCACGTCGGCGATGCCGAACGGTCCGTCGAGGATGCGCATCACCTCGCCCGTCATGATGTTCTTCACCAGCGAAAGTTCCTCTTCGGGCATCGGCTCCCGGCGCAGCCGTTCGATTTCGTTGTAAATTTCCCGAAGTGCCGGGGCCGTCACCTCGGCTCCGACCTGGGCAGCGATTCCCAGGTAACCCTCCCGCTCGAAATTGACCATGGCGGCACCCACGCCGTACGTGTAACCGTGCTCGCCGCGCAGGTTTTGCATCAGCCGCGAGCCGAAATAGCCGCCCAGTACCATAGCGACGACCTGCATCCCGACGAAATCGGGATGTGTGCGGGTGAAGAGCAGACGCCCTACGCGCAGCGAGGATTGCACGGCGTCGGGCCTTTCGACGAAACGATAGGCTTCGCTGCGGGGAGCCGGAAAATCGGCTGTGGCGCTGCGGTCGGCACGGGGGAGTTTTTCGGCCAGGGCGCCGATGCCTTGCAACTCCTCCTCCCCGATGCGGCCGCTGCATACGACCAGACAGTTTTCGGCCGTATAGAGTCGGCGGTAGAGTGATTCCAGGTCTGCACGCGTGAGCGTGTCGTAATCTTTCTCGGGATAGGAGATGCCGTAGGGATGTTTGTCGCCGAAGAGAGCTTCGGCGAAGATTTCACGCACGACGGTATCGACCTTGCGCCGTTCGATCGTGAGGGTCTGCTTGCGTTTTTCGCAATAGGCACGCAATTCGTCCTCCGGGAAAAGCGGTTGCAGGAGGATTTGTTCCGCGACTTCGAGGGTCGGAGCGAAAAATTTCGATAACGAACTGAAACTGATATATACGTAGTCCCGATCGACATTGACTTCGAAGTAGGAACCGTGGAAATCGAGCCGTTCGGCGATTTGCCGGGCCGTCATGTCGCGGCTGCCTTCGCTCAACATATTGGCCGTCGCGGAGGCTGCGAAAGGCGCGTGCTGCATCGACGATCCGGCGCGGAAGACGAACGTGAAGCGCAGGACTTCGAAATCGTCGGACGGAATGGCGTAGAGGGAGGCTCCGTTCGGGAGCGTATGGCGCTGGGCGCGGGGTACATCGACCTCGCGGGGAGTGATCAGGGGCGGTTGTTTCATTGTTTGGCTCGGTAGATTAGGGTGGAACGATTTTCGGGACGGAACGTGCGGCGGCTGAAGTCGGCGATCTGTTCGGCCGTTTGCGAACGGTAGATCGTCACTTCCCGGTTGATGAGGGGCAGATCGCCGAGCATCTCGTAGAAGCCGAGGTTCATCGCCTTGTTCATCACGTTAAGCTCGCCGAACAGGGTATTCGCTTCGAATTTGTTCTTGATCTTCTCCAGCTCGTATTCGTCGATCTTCTCCGTTTGCAGGATTTCGATTTCACGCAACAGGGCTGCTTCGGCCTGTTCGACGGTGGTCGAGGGCAGCAACTGGGCCGTGAAGACGAAAAGCCCCGGATCGACTTCTCCGGAAACGTAGGCATTGACGCTTCCCAGCAGCCGCTGTTCTCTGACCAGATGCTGATAGAGGCGTCCCGATTCTCCGCCTGCCAGCAGGTCGGAGG
>OLHE01002856.1_pt1 | contig 9799 bp, 9 predicted proteins | sample 1605821 | NCBI WGS metagenome assembly OLHE01 (sample SAMN03283250) | human gut metagenome | biome: human-associated habitat; material: feces | host: Homo sapiens | place: USA | collected 2013
ATGTTTATTATAAAAATAGTACTTATGAATATGAATATTTTGATTATGAAAATAAGATGGTTTTGAAAGAAATAGAAAATAAAAAATATAAAAGATAGGAAGTGATTAAAATGGACATGTATCAAAAAAGAAAAATGAGACAAGAAAAGAAAAATAATGGTAGCCAAGAAAGTTTTTCAAAAGTTCCCATTTCGTGGTACCCAGGTCACATGGCAAAAACTAAAAGAGAGATTAAAGAAAAGATAGATTTAATAGATATAGTATTTGAAGTAGTAGATGCTAGAATACCATATTCTTCAAAAAATAAAGAAATTGAAGAAATGACCAAAGGTAAACCTAGGGTTATTGTTATGACAAAAATAGACTTATGTGATAGCGGGAAAACAAACAAATGGATTAAATATTATGAAGATAAAGATTACATCGTAATACCAATAGACCTAATAAATAATCCTAATACCAAGATAATATTTGATAAGATAAAACCACTAGTAGACGAAATAAACAGCAAAAGAAAAAGTAAAGGTCTAAAAGAAAGAAAGGCTAGAATACTAATAATGGGTGTACCTAATGTGGGAAAGTCTACTTTAATAAATAGGCTAGTAGGTAGAAAAGCCACTAATGTTGGTAATAGACCCGGTGTTACCAAAAATCTAGAATGGATTAGAATTAATGACAAAGTAGAACTATTAGATACCCCAGGCATATTATGGCCTAAACTAGATGAAGAAGAAGTAGCATATAACTTAGCCAGTATGACCGCTATTAAAGAGGAAGTATTAGATAGTGAAGATATTGCTATATACATAATAAAAAAATTATTATCTGACTATCCAGATAACATTATAAATAGATATAGTTTAACTAAAACAGAAGATATAGTAGACATCTTAGATGAAATAGGTAAAAAAATAGGAGCCTTCCGTAATAGCGAAACAGACTACGATAGAGTATACAAAAGAGTAATAAAAGATCTGCAAGATGGCTATCTAGGCAAAATTACCTTTGATAATATAAATTAAAAAAGTATAGAAGTAAAAAACTATACTTTTATCTTATAATTTTATCTAATATACCATAAGATATAATACTCATAATAATACTAGCAAGTATTACACCTAAGAATATAGCAATAGAAGATTTCTTCTTATCTAGCCTTAAGAGTACTGCAAGTCCTGCTCCTGTCCAAGCACCAGTACCAGGAAGTGGAATTCCAACAAATAGTAGTAGTCCCAAATATCCATACTTTTCAATTTGTGCTTTTTTAGATAATATCTTTTTTTCCAACTTAACAACAATCTTTTCAGTAGTCTTAAACTTCTTAAGCCAGTTAAATATTTTATCCAAGAATATAAGAACAAATGGAATAGGCAAACAGTTACCTAATATACTTATAATGTAAGCAGGTATAAAATCCATCCCAATAATAGAAGCCGCCAGTAGGCCTCCTCTTAATTCTAGTATAGGTAACATCGAAATAACAAATACAGCAATCTCTTTACCAATACCACTGCCAAATAAATCAATAATCTTTTGTACTATTCCTTGCATTTTATCATTCCTCTCATCTTCTTAATTATAACATTAATATTAATATATGTAAATTACCTTATCATTACTTGACACTTCATTTAAACTTATGTTGCATTTTAAGATTTTATACGATATAATCATAACGGGAGGTATAGACATGAAAAAGAAAATAATAAAACAAATACCAAATATAATTACCATTACTAGAATTATAAGTCTAATAATAGGTTTTATTTTATTTTGTAAAGAAAAGTTTTTATATGCAATTATACTCTATATATATGGAGCAGTATCTGATTTTTTTGACGGATACTTTGCCAGGAGACTAAATGCTTATACCAAACTTGGTAAATACTTAGATGCCATAAGTGATAAATTATATTCTTTTTCAGTAATGATATTATTAATAATAAATAGAAGTATTTTAATTGCTATACCATTATTACTAGAGGGTATAATATCTTTTGTTAACTATAAAATAATAATAAAATATAAAAGTACTCATACTGAAAGAGTAGGAAAACATAAAATGAACTTAGAATTTTTAATGTTAATATCCTCAATGATATCTATTAAAATAAAATATTTTTCAGTAGTATTTTATATATTTCTAATACTTACAATATATTTCCAAATACAAACTATTATTTCTTATATTAACCAGTTTCATAATAAATCTAAAGAGAAGATAATTGATTTAAAAGGTAAGAATATAATAGAAAAAATCAAGTTTTTATTTAATGAATTTATTATTTATTTAATACATCCAGTAAAAATTATTAAATAAATATTATTGCTTTTTTTCACTCTAAGCCTCAGGTCTTAGAGTGTTATTTTTAGCCTGTAGTCTAAAAATAAAAAATATTATTAATTCTTGAAAATGTTGAGTTATAATACATATGTTACAAATTTAATATAAAAAAAGATACCATTCTGGTATAATTAAGATGACGACAAAAATTATACAGAAAGAGTGGTATCTATGAAGATTATAACAGAAGAAATGAGATTTAGGAAGAGGTTATGTGAATTTGCTTTAAAATATGGTGTAACAAAGGCAGCAAAAAGGTATCATACCAATAGACAATTTGTATATAGACAACTTGAAAAGTATGATGGAACTTTTAGGAGTTTAGCATTACAATCCAGAAAACCACATTCGCATCCTAATGCACATACAAAAGAAGAATTAACATTGATCAAGCAAATTTATAGCAGGTATGGTTGCGATGGATTGGCAGAAGTATATGTTCAATTAAGAAAAAGAGGATATAAAAGAAGTTATGGTTCAATGTTGAAACAGATAAAAAAAATTTCTAAAGAAAAAGTAAAAATAAGAAAAGGATATACAAGACATAAAGAAATAAGAGTTCAATATCCTGGCGATAAAGTACAAGTGGATATAAAATATGTTCCTAAAGAATGTTTGCTATTTGATACAATAGATAAGAAATACTATCAAATAACAGCAATAGATGAATTTTCAAGAAAAAGAATACTTGAAATAGTAGATGAAAAAAGTGTCACTAATACTAGTAAGTTTATAAGAACATTAGAAGAAAAAATGGGATTAAAAATAAATACTATTCAAACAGATAATGAACCAGAATTTGTTAATAATCAGATTGAGACAAATCTACCGACATTGTTTGAATTAACATTAAAAGATTTAGGAATGATACATAGACGAACAAGACCATATTCGCCGTGGCAAAATGGAAAAGTTGAAAGAAGTCACAAAATAGATGGAGAAAGGTTTTATAGTAGAAATGAATTTACATCAGAAGAAGATTTAAAAAAGAAACTGAAAAGATATAATGCAAGATATAATAATATAGCTAAAAAAGTATTAGACTTTAAAAGTCCAAACCAAATAGTAGAAGAATACAAACTTAATTTTCTTTCTGCTTAATAAAGCGTATAAAAAAGATATTAACATTTGTCAAGGATAAATAAATGGCAAAGCCATCCTTGACAAACATAATACTTTTTTATAATATGTCTATAGGCAGAAAAGAACTTTTTATAAAAAAGTGTAACATATGATTGATTTCTCTAGATAAAAAATATTATTAATTCTTGAAAACATCTTGAAAAAATGGTGATTTTATAGTACACTAAATTATAGAGTACGGAGGCTAGATGTTTTATGAGTAAAAAAATAAAGAAATTATTGAATAATAAATATTTTATTGTAGCATTAGTAGCATTACTTATAGTATTAGTAATAGGAACTGGTACTTATGCTTGGCTTACTTGGTCTAGTCCTAATACTACAAAATTAACTGTTAAGATAGGCAATATAGCGGATGTTATATTTGATAATGGTAAAGAAATTAATACCACTAGCTTAGCTCCGGTATTTACTTCAGATCAGGGAGAAAAAACTAGTTTCTCAATAGTAAAAAGAAGTAGTGCTGGAAGTACTAATATAGATTATACAATTACTTTGAATGTAACAAGTATTGCTACAGAATTAAAAACTACTAGTTTTAAATATATGTTAGTAAATGTTACCAATGCCAATCAAGTAGTTAAACAAGGTAATTTTAGTACTGCATCTACTGGTGATACTATTACATTAAATTCGGGTACATTAACTGATGCTCGTGCAGACTTTACGTTTGTTATTTATATAGATGGTAATGTTGAAAATAACACCAATATGATGAAAAAGGCATTTAAAGCTACACTAAATGTAAGTGCCAGTGAAAGTGACACTGGAAAAACAATGACAAAGCTTATTAAACAATTATATGATAGTAATCAGGATAAAGTAATGGTAAATGAGGGCTCTTCTACAAATTATTATATTGCTTCAACAGTTTCACTTATGAATGATGGTCTTGGCTATGGCGAAACGCAAACATCAGATTCCGGTAATATTAGATATTATGGCCTTAGTCCAGATAATTATATATATTTTAATTGTGATACATATCCAGATGATGGCTGCGAAGTGTGGAGAATAATAGGAGTTTTTAAGGAAGGTTTAAAAATAATCAGAAATGAGCCTGTAAGTTCAACACCAGTACCAATGCATCTTGAGGCTTCGATCGGCATAGATTGGAGAGAATCAGCAGTGGGGCAACTATTTAACAATCAAGAAAAAGGTTGTTTAAGTTATTGGGATCCAGCTTTTGACGCAACAGAAACATGTGGTATAAATAGCCTAATAAATAATTATAGTGATTCCTACCTAAACGAAATTGCAAGTGCAGGATTAAAGAATGACAAAACAAGATTGATGATCAGTGCATATCCCAATTATTTATTTTCTTATGTAGATATAATTAACAATAACAGGGTAACAATTGAAGAGCTCTATAATTATACTGTTTCTAATCAATATGATAAAGTCTACCCTCTTTCTGTCGGAATACTAGATGTAGTTGACTACGGATATGCTTCGGACTTTGCTAATGATTGTACGGCCGGAATAAGCTCTATTGATGAGCTAGGAGTCTGTGGTAATCAAACTTGGTTATATAATCGTTTTACAGAAACAGAATACTTTATAAATGTTGAAGATGGTTATGCTCTTGCAACAAATGGTCAGGGTACAATTGAAAGTGGTCTTTCAATAGTTGATGTTTCAGGGCTATATAGACCAGTAGTGTATTTATTTGAAGATGTCAAATACATATCAGGTAATGGCCGTGAAGATGATCCGTATACAATAAACTATAATTATTAATAATAAAAAAAGAAAGAAAAGAGGTAATTAAAATGAACGAACAAGAGATGATGATAAATGAGAAAATTAGAAAGAGAGAAAAGGTAGATACTATACTTGCTTACATATTATTAGTATTTTTAACAGGAGCCATATTATTTATCTTATATTTAAAATTTATAAAAAGAGATAATGATCCTACCCCAATAGAGAAGCCTAATAATAATATTACATTAAATGATATATCTAATAGTTTAAATAATAGTACTTTAGCAAATAGATATTTAAATGATAATGTTACATTTAGTTCTAAAGTAAATGGTACTTCGTTAGTAATTGACTATAAAAAAGATGATAAGATAGTTAATTTAAATGTTAATACTATGGGTACTGAATTAGAATTTACTATGAATGAAGATAATAGATTAGTTACTGAAGATATTTACAAAGAAGTGGCTAATATAATATGCGTATATTATAAAAATACTGAAGATGCATGCAGAAGTACCCTAAGTAAAGTAGATGAGAATAATCCTATTAATGGTATAAGATATGTTACTTCAGATAATAATATACTTGTATATGTTAATACTGCTAAAAGTATTGATATAGAAAATATTGATACTTATACTGAAGTTACTAAGACTGAATTATCTAAAACTAATTATGAATTAAAATTAGATACTGAAACTATAAACAACATTAAGATAACTAATGCTGATACTTTAATTACATTTACTGGAAATGTTACTACCACTAGTGAAAGTAAAAATATGTCTATTGTAGTAACTTTATATGGAGATAATGATACTAAGTTAACTGAAGAAAAGTATGAATTTAATGATACTAATAAATTAGAAGAGAATAAAGAATTTAAAGTAGAGTTTACTCTAAATGATACTTTAAATTTAGATAGTATTAAAGCATATAGCATAAGTATTGAAAAATAGGAGATTAATATGAGCGTACATATTGAAAGTAACAAAGATGATATTGCAGAAACTGTATTAATGCCTGGCGATCCAAAAAGATGTGAATATATAGCCAGAAAATTCTTAGCCAATGCTAAACTTATTAATAATGTTAGAGGAATGACTGGCTATACAGGATACTATAAAAGTAAAAAAATAACAGTATTTCCTTCAGGAATGGGTAATCCTAGTATGGGAATATACTCTTATGAATTATTTAAAGAATATGATGTAAATAATATAATTAGAATTGGTACTATGGGTGCATATACCAATTTAAATTTAAAAGATATAGTATTAGTAACAAACTCAGTTACTAATTCTAATTATGGTAAATTTTTATGTAATTATCCAAATATAAATATAAATGGTAGTATTGAATTAAATAGTGCCATAGAAAGTACAGCGGCGACATTAAATATAAAAGTAAATAAAGGAAATATATATTCATCAGATGTCTTTTATGAACAAAATAATGATTTTAAAGACAAAGTAAGTAAATACTCAGTACTAGGAGTAGAAATGGAGTCATTTGCTTTATTTACTAACGCTAAATTACTTGGTAAAAGAGCTAGTACTGTCTTAATGGTAAGTGATAGTTTTTTATCAAGTGATAAATTATCTAGTTTAGAAAGAGAACAGGGTCTTGATAATTTAATAACTTTAGCCTTAGAAACTTGTTTAAAAATATAAAACTAGGTTATAATATAGGGGAAGAGGTGAATTATGAATATTGAATCACATAATATGGGAGCATACAACCTACATTTTATTAAAACAAATAAATTTAAAACAATATCAGTAGATGTTAACTTTTATCGTGAGATAAAAGAAGATGAAATCACTAAAAGAAACCTATTGAAAATGATATTACTAGATTCTAATAATGATTATAAAACCGAAAGAGAACTAATTATAGAAAGTGAAAGACTATATGATATAAAAATATCTTCAGGTATATCTAGAATAGGTAAATTTAGTGATTTATCTTTTCAAACTAAATTTCTAAATGAAAAATATACGGAAGAAGATATGAATAAAGAATCTATTATTTTTTTTCTAAGTTTAATTTTCAATCCTTGTGTAAAAGAAGGTAGATTTGTTAATATAGATAAACAAAAAAATAGATTATATCAAGAAATAAATAGTCTTAAGGATAATAAGATTAAATATTCTATGTTGAAATTAATGGAAAAAATAAAAGATAAACCATATTCATATAATCCTTATGGTAAAAAAGAAGATTTAGATGATATAAGCGGTAAAGAATTATATGAATATTATAAAAAAGTAATAAGTGAAGATCAAATAGATATCTTTGTACTAGGAGACTTTTCTCCTAGTGAGATGAAAGAAATATTTAAAGAATATTTTAAAGTAAATACTTTTAAAAAAGAACATAAAAATCTTATAATTCCAGAACTAGTTCCAAGAAAGAGAATAGTAAAATATCATGAGTATGAGAAAGTTAGTCAGTCTCAGTTAGTACTACTATGTAGTTTAAATAATTTAACCGATTTTGAAAGAAAATATACTATAAAGTTATATAGTGAGATACTTGGAGGATCTTCTAGCTCAGTACTTTTTAGTAAGGTTCGTGAAGATAAAGGCTACTGCTACTACATAAATTCAGGTGTAAAGGCTTATGATAATATTCTTCTAATTAACTCTGGGGTAGAAAAGAAAAATATTGAACCCGCTATTAAATTAATTAGAAGATGTTTAAAAGATATAAATAATGGTAAAGTATCAGATAAATTAATAGAGTCATCTAGAAATACTATTATATCATCAATTAAAGCATCATCAGATACTCCGATGGGTATAATAAACACAGCATTATCTAGAGTACTTGTGGGTTCAGATGATATGGAAGAAAGAATAAATAATTTTAGTAAAATTACTAAAGAAGACATAGTAAAAGTAAGTAAGAAAGTTAGTCTTCATACCATCCTTACTCTAGAAGATAAGGAGGAAGAACATGAAGAAAATTAGAATTAAAGGTGTAGAAGAAGATATCTTTTATGAAAAATTAGATAATGGACTAGAAGTATATTTATATACCAAAGATACCATTCATTCTAATTATGTAACATTTACTACTAAATATGGATCTGTATATAACGAATTTGTACCAATAAATAGTGATAAGATGACTACTTTTCCTAAAGGAATAGCCCATTTTCTAGAACATAAAGTATTTGCAGAGAAAGAAGATCCCCAACCAATGGAATTCTTTGCTAGAAGTGGAGCAGTCTGCAATGCCTATACAACATTTAAAAATACAACATATTTATTCTATGCTACAGAGTCGCTAAAAGAAAATATAGAATATTTATTAGATTATGTTCAAAACATCTACCTAACCGATGAATCCGTAGAAAATGAAAAAGATATAATATCCGAAGAAATTCATATGTATGACGATAGACCAATGAGTATTCTTGAAGAAAAAGTAAGAAAGAATACTCTAAAAACTAATCCATATAAAGATAGTATTATAGGTACTACCAAAGATATAAGAAGTATAACAAAAGAAGATTTAGAGACTTGCTACCATACTTTTTATCATCCTTCTAATATGTTTATTGTTATTACTGGCAACTTTGATTCAGAAGAAATAATGAATGTTATTAAAGAAAATCAAAGTAAAAAAGAATTTTCTAAAGAGGGTAGTATCAAGATAAAAGAGTTTACTGAAGAAGACAAAGTAGTAAAAGAAAAAGAAATAGTTAAAGTAGAAACTAATATACCTAAAATAGCCTATACTATAAAATTACCAATTAAAGATATTAAAATTACCAGAAGAAAATTACATTTATATTTATATATCTTATTTACTATTCTCTTTGATGAAACATCAGAGCTTGATGAGACGTTAAAGAAAGATGGTATTATAAATAATACTACTTATGTTAATTTAATTAACTGTGATACCCATATTTTAATATCACTTATGAATGAAACTAATAAGTATGATGACTACATTAACAAAATAAAAGATAAATTAAATAATATAGAGATAAATGAAGAAGACTTTAATAGAAAGAAAAAAGTACTTATAAGTAATGAAGTATTTGCTTATGAAAATGCTGAAGCAGTAGGAGATATCATTATCGATAATATTATTTACAATAAACATCTTGAAGATAATCCTATTGAAATAATTGATAGTTTAAATATGGAAGAATTCTTAGAATTACTAAAGAAAATAGATATAAATAATACTTCTTTAGTAATATTAAAAAAATAAAAGATATAGATAAAATATGTAAACTGATAAAAAATAGATTTAAAAAAAGATAAAAATATGCTATTATAATAATAGGGATGTGATGATATGAAGAAAATATTATCAAAATTAGATAAACCATTATTAATAGTAACAATTATCTTTTTTATTTTTGGTCTTATAATGATACTTAGTGCTTCTTCAATGGAATCATACATGCGTTATAATTATAGCCCATATCATTACTTTTTTAGACAAGCTATATTTTTAGGAGTGGGATTAATTGCTTCTCTTTTTGTAATTATCTTTCCTACTAAAAATTATAAAAAAATAGATAAAGTATTACTTGGTACAATAATACTGGCTTTAATTGGATTAATATTCTAT
>OLHE01002870.1_pt1 | contig 9765 bp, 9 predicted proteins | sample 1605821 | NCBI WGS metagenome assembly OLHE01 (sample SAMN03283250) | human gut metagenome | biome: human-associated habitat; material: feces | host: Homo sapiens | place: USA | collected 2013
CCACGCCGATCTGGACGTGGCTGCCCTCGATCTCGTGATCCAGTGCCTTGCCGATGTCATGCAGCAGACCGGCGCGGCGTGCCATGGTCACGTTCACACCCATCTCGCCTGCCAGCAGGCCGGCCACCCAGGCCACTTCCATGCTGTGGTTCAGGGCGTTCTGGCCAAAGCTGGTACGGTACTTCAACCGACCGATCAGCTTGATCAGGTCCGGGTGCAGGCCGTGGATGCCCAGCTCCATCACCGCACGCTCGCCTTCGCGCTTCATCTGCAGCTCCAGCTCGTGGCGGCACTTTTCCACCGTTTCCTCAATGCGGGCGGGGTGGATGCGGCCGTCGCCGATCAGGCGTTCCAGGGTCATGCGGGCCACCTCGCGGCGGGTCTGGTCGAAAGAGGACAGGGTAATGGCCTCCGGGGTATCGTCGATGATCAGGTCCACACCGGTGGCGGTTTCCAGCGCACGGATGTTACGGCCCTCGCGGCCGATGATGCGGCCCTTCATCTCGTCACTGGGCAGCGGCACCACGCTCACGGTGGTCTCGCTGCAGTGGTCGGCGGCGCAACGGCTCACGGCCTGACCGATCAGGTTGCGGGCGATGTTGTCGCAGTTCTCCTTCAGGTCGGTCTCGTAGGCGGCAATGCGCACGGCCTTTTCGTGGGTGAGCTCCTCATCCACCTTGTGCAGCAGCACCTCGCGGGCGTCCTCCTGGCTCAGGCCGGCCAGCGTTTCCAGACGCTCCATCTCCTTGGCGCGCAGGGCGTCGATCTCGGCCAGACGGGCGTCGGCCTCGGCGGTACGCTTCTTCAGGTCCTCTTCCTTGCGCTCCAGGGCTTCGGTCTTGCGGTCCAGGGCATTTTCCTTCTGGTCAATGCGGTTTTCCTGACGGCTGATCTCAGCACGGCGCTGTTTGATCTCCTTGTCGGCCTCTGCCTTCTGGGCATCGACCTCGGCCTTCAGCTTGAAGGCCTCGTCCTTGGCTTCCAGAACCGCTTCCTTGCGCTTCTGGTCTGCGGTCTTGATCGCTTCGTTCACCAGGCGGGTCGCCTCGGCTTCGGCGCTGCCGATCTGTGCTTCGGCGGTCTTTTTCCGGTTGTTGTAACCAACAAAATAGCCCGCAGCTGCACCGACAACACCCACGATCAGGGCCACGATCACTTCGATCGCGGTCATCGTGTTCACTCTCCTTTGTTCTGATTTTTCATTCAGGTTCAAACAAGCAGGAGACGCTGTGCGGCAGGCTGTGGGCAACGATCTATAAGGGAGCCTTCCATGCAAAAAGTGACAACAAAAATCACACGCGCAGGCAGACCCTGCACGGGCATTGCGGCTTTTTTCTATCCGGTTCTGGCTTATATAAAACAGGCGCGCTTCGCCTGTGGAGAAACTCCGGTCATGGGGACGACCTGCACACAGCGTCTTTTATTCCATACTACTAATTATATTACGAAACATTTGCACGCTTGTCAAGGGAAAACCGGATCCCGTCGCATATTTTTTGTGCACATGGCCGATTTTATGCCGCAAAAACCCCGGTGCATCTGCATACACCGGGGCTCATTCTGCATCATTATTCCAGATACATCCTCCGCAGGCGCATCCGCCGGGCGGGAGTCAGGCCGTACTCCCGGGCCAGATACTCCTCCGCGCTGCCGCACGCTTCCCGGATGACCTGCAGCACATAGGGTGCCGCACCCGGATCCACGCCCGCCTGTGTGCAGAACCGCATCCGCTTGGACGGGTCGGCGGCGATCTCTTCCGCGTGGCCCGCCAGAAGGGCGTCGATCTCGGCCTTGCGGCAGACATTCGTCTGCACAAAGTCCGCGCAGATCGTCTCGTCGGACGCACCCAGCGCCAGCAGGATCAGCATGGCGGCCACGCCGGTGCGGTCCTTGCCGGCAGAGCAGTGGAACAGGATGGGCGTCTCGCCGGCTTCCAGCGCCCGGAACAGCTCCTTGAAGGCCTTGTTGCCAAACAGCATCTGTCGGTACATCCGGTACAGGATGTTCTCGCCCTCCCGGGCGGTGTGCATCATGCGTTCGATGTCACCGGGGGCAAAGCTGATCTCATGGCCGTCGTCGCCGCACAGGGCACAGATCTGCACCAGCCGGGCACCGTCCGGCACATAGTCCGGCTCGGCCTGGGCCTCGGCAGTGCTGCGCAGGTCCAGAATCAGCCGCAAGCCCAGCGCATCCAGCCGGGCACGGTCCGCCGGGTCGGTGAGCCGCGCGGTGCACACGCCGCGCCAGATCTGGCCCCAGCGCACGGTCTTGCCCTCATCGGCCGGATAGCCGCCCAGCTCCCGGAAGTTGGTCGCACCCGCAAAGGGCAGCTGGGTGCCAGGGGCCGGGTGCACCGGAGCGGCAGGCTTTGCCGCCGTGCTGGACAGCACCGGGAAGTTGTAGAAGGGCTTGGCCGGACGGCCCCGGCGCGGCGGCAGCGAGGCGGCCCCGCCCAGCACCTCCATCAGGTAGCTGCGCAGCAGGTCGATGTAGGCCGAGGTATAGTCCCGGCGCTGTACCAGCGATACGCACAGCGGGGGCAGGTCCTCCAGCAGCACGTCCCGCACCCGGTCCAGCTCCCGCCGGGCACCGGGCTCGTAGCGGGTCAGGCAGGTGCACAGCTGCTCCTGCACCAGATAATAGGCCTGGTAAAAGCTGGGGCCGATCTCGGCGTTGGGCGCAAACCCGGCCCGGGCACAGGCCGACCACAGCGGACTGAACAGGTCCTGCCGCAGGCTGGGCAGCAGCACCCGCTGCCCCCGCAGGTCGGCCAGCGGGATGCTCTCCCGGTCCCAGAAGGGGTGACCGCGGGGCACCAGCAGGCAAGCAGGGTCGGCCCGCAGGGTGGTGCGGGCCAGTACCGGGGCCGCACAGCCCAGGTCGATGACCAGACCGGCGTCCAGCTCGCCCTGCTCCACGGCATCGGCCACAGCGTCGTTGTCCAGCAGGCGGAACCGCATCTCCACATGAGGGTACTGTTGGCGGAACTTGTCCAGCTGCGTTTCCAGCCCAGGCAGGTAGTCCGGCACCAGTGCCACGCTGATGCCGATGTGCACCGGCTGGGCCGACTGGATCTCGGCCCGCAGGGCGGCCTGCATCTGCTGGAACTGCTCCACCACCGGGGTGGCATGGCGCTGCAGGCTCATGCCGCGGTCGGTGAGGGTGAGCTTGTGGTGGGCACTGAGAAACAGCGGCCCGCAAAGTTCCGCTTCCAGCGCAGAGATGCTCTGCCGCAGCGCCTGCCGCGACAAAAACAGCCGCTGTGCGGCCCGGGTATAATTCATTTCTTCGCACAATACCAGAAAGTAGTGCAGCTGGCGGATGTCCATGGTTTCCTCCTGCGGATGTTTGTCATAAATAAAGAATACCGCCTTTTCCGGCAATTGTAAAGCCGGTGGACCTTCTTCCCGGTCACATTTTTTGCTGCGCTCTGCATTCCGCCGTATCACGCCGTCACGTGGACCGCATTTTCCCGGACGGCATCAATGGTTTCCATCAGTTCTCCGCCCATTTTGCCGTCAAACAGGCGGGTGAACAGGATGGGCTGGTCGAAAGGCGGTTTCATCAGGACGGCTTTGCTTTCCACATAGCCGTTCTGCTCGATGTAATGGATGACCTTCTGCACGAAAGCGATCTGCTTTGCATTTTGATGAACTTGGAGAATGCCTGCATGGCAGCTTCGTGGTCAAGTTTTGCCACCTTGCGCACCAGCAGACCAAACGGGGTATCTTTGAACTCCCGGGCATAATCTTCTTTGCTGCCCAGCTCGCTGGTGAAGATGTGTTCCAGCTCAATGTAATCGCCCTGCGAGAGCGGGATGTTCTGGGTCAGCTTGTGGATGGCCAGTGTATCGTTGCGGTGCTCCATGATGTAGCGGTTGACCCGCTCCCGGTACTCCCCGAAGTCATAACCGGAGTCCAGCGCCTTGCCCTCAGTCTGTTCCAACACCGGGTCGGCAAGGGCGGTGAACGCTTCCGGTTTCTGGTACCGATAGCCGTTCAACGTGGCTTCTGCCGTGCCAGAATACTTCTTATCGTCCAAAAAATCTTGCTTTAGATTATCAAACCGGACTGCACTTTTCTGAATCTTCTTCATTTTTGTACCTCTGACCTCTAAATTTTTTGAAAAAATCATAGGTACAAGCCCCAAAAGCCCTTATAAAACAAAAAAGACGACAAACCGTTTCTTTCAACGATTTATCGTCCTTTTGGTGCGCTCGAGGGAACTCGAATCCCTGGCCCTCTGATTAAAAGTCAGATGCTCTACCGGCTGAGCTACGAGCGCATATTCTGCAACAATACAATACTGCCGAATAATATTACCATAAATGCCGATAAAATGCAAGTACCCGGCCGAAAATTCTTGCGTTGCACTTATGAAGTCCCCCGCGGGGACTTTAAGCGACCGAACGGTCTCGCCGCAGGCGAGATGGAGGGATTTTATCCCGACAAGTTCCTCTTTACAAAACCGGACAGAATCGTTACAATCAAAGCAAATCCGATTTAGGCTCTTTTCCGGGCAGGCAGTGCCTGGCCCCGCCGCGATCCTTTTCCCCTGCAGGAGGTACTTTCTATGAAAAAGATCACTCGCCGTTCCGTTCTTCGTCTGTCCGGGCTGGCGGCCGCTTCGCTGGCGCTGACCAGCTGCCGGGCCGCCGGTTCTGCCGCCGTTGGCAGCTGCTTTTCCGACTGGCTGCGGCAGAAGCTCGCCAACAGCTCTTCCTCTGCATCCTCGGAGGCGGCAGCCTCCGGCGAGGCAGCGGCTTCCAGTGAGGCCGCCGCATCTTCCGCAGCAGCGGAGGAACCGGCCGCGTCCAGCTGGCTGCCTGCCTACGACGCCGACCCGCTGACCGGCGAGGCCAACCGCAGCAGCGGCCGCATCGTGGGCGTGATGGTCAACAACATCAGCTATTCCGAGCGGCAGAACGCCCGCCCTCAGCGGGGCCTTTCTTCTGCTGACCTGCTCATCGAGAGCAAGGTGGAGGGCGGCATCACTCGCTTCTGTGCCGTGTACCGCGACGCCGACAGCATCCCCGAGGTGGGGCCCATGCGCTCCGGCCGGGACCAGTTCCTGCAGCTGCTGATGCCCTGGCAGGCGCTGTACTACCACGACGGTGAAAGCGCCCCCTGCACCAAGTTCATCAGCGTCTACAACTACTCCGGTCTGAACATCGGCGGCAAGAGCTACTTCAACACACCCACCCATCCCCATGTGGCCCACCGGGACAGCCGCGGCCGCAACGTTGCCTACGAACACACCGAGTTCACCTCCGGCAAGGAGATCCGGCAGGCCGCCGCCAATGCCGGCATCGGCCTGAGCCACGATTACGACACCACCTTCTTCCGCTTTGCGGACTACCGCACCGGGGCCGAGAATACCATGCGCGGCACCGCTTCCGGCCGGACGATACGCATCGTGCACTCCGACAACTACAAGACCAGCTTCAGCTACAGTGCACTGAGCCGCACCTACAAAATGCAGATGTACAGCCACGCCGCCGGCGGATTCGAGAACACCGTGGACGAACTGAACGGCAAGCAGCTGAGCTTCGACAACCTGCTCATCTGCTTTGCCCCCATCGCCGCCTACCCTGGCGACTCCGGCGACGTGCAGCAGGTGAGTTACATTTCCGGCGGCGAAGCCTACTTCTTCAGCCGGGGCGGGGTACAGGTGGGCCGCTGGGAGAAGGCCTCCCCGGAGCATCCGCTGAAGGTCTACGATGACGCCGGGGCTGAGCTGCTCTTCAACCGCGGCAAGACCTACCTTGCCATTGTGGACGACGATGAGTGGTCCAATTTCAGCTATCAGTAAACGAGGGGAACGCCATGAAACGCATCTGGATCCAGCGCATCGGTGCGGCCGTGCTGTGCGCTGTGCTGCTGGCCGGCTGCATGCCGGGCGGCCCGGCAGCCGACAGCACGGCTTCTGCTGACCCCCTGACCGGGCAGGAGCAGCAATACCCGGGCCAGCGTCCGGCGGCAGTGGTCATCGACAACGCCCCCGGCAGCACCACCCAGTGGGGCATCGGCAGCGCCTCTGTGGTGCTGGAGGCCGCAGCCCGTGCGGACACCGCCCCCAGCCTGTGCCTGGTCTATCCCTCCGTGTCGGCCATGCCGACGGTGGGGCCGGTCACGCTGGGGCAGGACCTGTTCTGGCGGCTGCTCAGCGGCCAGCAGGTGCTGCCCATCCAGCGCGGCTGCGACCTGTACACCCGCAATTTTCTGGACTACTGGAACCTGCGCGCGGTGGACGCGCTGGAAACAGGCCGCAACGCCTTCACCACCGGCAATACCGACTGGGCCAGCCCGCTGTGGTGCACCAATGGTCAATCTGTGGCCAAGGTGCTGGGCAGCCTGAGCCTCTCGTCCGCGCTGTCCGAGGACCCTGCGGAATCCGCAGACAGCACGCAGGAAGGGGACACCCCCGCCGTACCCACTGTCCCGGCCCTACTGCCTCAGCAGACCGACGGCCACCTGCCGGACGCGGACGTTGCCGACGCAGTTCAGGCGGCAGTACAGTTCCCGTCCGGCAGCACCACCCGCTTTGCCTACGATACCGACACCGGCACCTACGGGATGCTGCACAATGACGGCTCCCCGCAGCTGGACGCCAACACCGGCATCCAGGCTGCCTTTGACAACCTTCTGGTGCTGTACAGTGCCTCCACCCCGCGGGACGATGGCTGCACCCTGGACTACGACCTGACCATGGGCGGCGGCCTGTGGCTCAACGGCGGCCACCTGTGGCACATCACCTGGACCCAGGGCACCGGCTCGACCTTTGCCTTTTACGACGCCGATGGCCGCCCGCTGCGCATCCTGAGCGGCCGCAGCTACATTGCATGGCTTTCCAGCCTGACCGGTGAGGAAGTCACCGTACAGGATTCCGCCGGGAACGACCTGCTGCAGCCCTGACACACAAAAAGCTCCTCGTGCAGATGCACGGGGAGCTTTTGCGTTTATTCGGTTTACAGATCCACCACGCTGCCCACCTCGGCAGGGGTGGCGGGCACCATGCCCAGTTCCGCTTCGTCCGCGCCGCGCTGCACCGTGAAGGTGACGCTGCGCCCGGCGGCAAAGTCCGGGGCATAGGTGAGCCCCAGCGTCTGCCAGTCCTCCGGCACGGCGCAGAAGCAGTGCAGCAGCGCACCGCGCCCGGCGGCCAGATTCAGGGTAAAAATCGAAGCATCCGCCGCGTTCTCACCGTACAGCGGGGCGGCAAAGCTGCCGCAGCGCACCGCACGGCCGTTGCAGGCGGCCGTGACCCCGGTGCCCATGCTGTACAGGTCCTCCCGGGTGGACACCCGACGGCTCTGCAGGTAGCTTTCGCCCACCGGCAGCGCATGGCCGGACAGGTTCTCCACCGAGAGATACACCAGCACACCGCCCAGACCCGGAGCCGGGGCATAACCCAGCAGCTCCACTGCCGCCTTGCCGTCCAGCAGGGCAGGGTCGCCCGCAGCACGCAGCTCGGCCGCTGCTGCGGATACACCGGTGAGCAGGGCAGCCGCAAGGCTGACCGCACCGGAGCCGGCACATTTCAGGAATGACCGGCGGGAGATGGCTTGTGACATGGGAACTTCCTCCTTGGCGAAACGAAAAAATGGTTCCTTTATACAATAAAGGATTGTGACCGTTCTGTCAAGCGGTTGCCCCGGATTGTAACCGATTCTTTGCGTTTATTCGTAGGCCTCGTTCTCTTCGGTCTCGGCCTGGCCGCGCAGGGTGTCGGCATAGCCGAAGGGCACGATGTCGATGGCCTCCACCAGCTTGTCCCGCATCCACAGCTGCACGTCAGTCTGCACGGTGTAGCCGCAGCCGGGGTCTGCCATCCACTGCTCGGGGCGGCGGCTGGGCAGAGCACGCTGGCTGAGCATGCTCATGATCACGCCGCCGTGGGTCACACAGGCGGCCTCGGTCACGTCCATGCGGATCATATACTCAAACAGCTTGAGCAGGCTTTCGGCGCAGCGGGCGTGGAACTGCTCGGTGGGCTCAGCCCCCTCCGGCACAAAGCCGGAACCCGGGGTGATCCACTTTTTAAAGTCCTCGTCGTGCACCAGTTCCTTCACGGGCTTGTTCTCGAATTTGCCAAAGCCCGCCTCCCGCAGATCGTGCACCGTAAAGGTGTGGGCCGCGTTGGGGAACAGGATGTTGGCCGTTTCCACCGCACGCAGCATGGGCGAGGAGAACACGGTGTCCACCTGGGGGTACTCAAAGCGTTCCTTCAGTTCGGCCAGCTGGGCACAGCCCTCGTCGCACAGCGGGATGTCGGTGCCGCTGCCGATGTACAGGCCCTGCAGGTTGCCGGCGGTCACGCCGTGACGGATGAGATGGAGCTTAAAGGTTTTCATGCAAAATACCTCGTGTCATGTGGGAGGGCGTCCGGGGCAGGCCAGGGGAGGATCAGCCCTCGCTGTGGTTCACCTCAACGGTGGTGGGGAACACGTTCATATCCAGGCGGCAGTTGTCACGGATGGTAACACTGGTCAGGGCGTTGCAATCCTTGAAGGCGCCGGTCTTGATGTAGCCCACGCTCTCGGGGATGGTGATATCGGTGAGGGCAGTGCAGCCGTTGAAGGCACCGGCCTCGATGTACTCCACGCCGTCAGCGATGTTCACGGTGGTCAGGTTGGTGCAGCCCTTGAAGGCGACGGCGCCGATGCTGGTGACAGTGCCTTCCACTTCCACCTTGGTGATCTGGTCGGCCTGGTCTGCCCAGGGTGCCGGGCTGTCGGAGGTAAAGTTGGTCATACGGCCGGTGCCGCTGATGGTCAGGGTGCCGTCGGCCAGGGTCCAGGTCACGTTCTCGCCGCAGGAGCTGTCGCCGGCGGCAGCAGCGGATGCAGCGGTGGAAGCGGTGCTGGAAGCAGCAGAAGATGCGCTGCTGCCGCAGCCGGTCAGGGCGATGCAGCTCACAGCCAGAACAGCGGCAGCGGCCAGGCTGCACAGACGGGTGATGGTGTTGCGTTTCATTTGGGTAATCCTCTTTCCTATTCCTATTTTTATAGCTTCCCTGCCCACCACAAAGCTGTGCGCCGGGCAAGGACAGGTGCCAAAACAGCATTATAGCACAAAACCAGGAAAGATGGAAGTTCCAATTTGGAATTTTTGCATTTTGCGCCGGGTGCCGTTTCTTTTGGCCGGAATGGGAGCCATTTTCTGGCAGAAAAGCGCGTCCTCTGCCAAAAATATTCCCGCCCGGCATCTTTGTGCCCCGGGCGTCCGCCACAAAATGTATGCTGTTATACCTGTAGTTTAACATAGATGTAGTGTGCCCGGCAAGGCCTTTGACAGAAATGACGAAATTTGATGAAAAATATCGTCACTTTTCTTGCTTTACATTTCGTTTTCCGTTGTGTATAATCAACCTGCTGTAAACCAAAAATCAAGGATGTTCCCCAACCCGGGGTCATTGAGGAGTCAGAGATCATGGAATTCAATCGTATCATCAAACTGCTGCGCAAGGAGCGCGGCATCACCCAGAAGCAGGCGGCGGAAGATCTGGGTGTTTCGCAGGCCCTGCTGTCCCACTACGAAAAAGGCATCCGCGAGTGCGGGCTGGACTTTGTGGTGCGCGTGGCCGACTATTATAATGTTTCCTGCGACTATCTGCTGGGCCGCAGCGCCGAGCGCAACGGTATGATGCTCTCGGCCGAGGACCTGCCCAACCCCGACAAGATGAAGGACAACATCTACCACGGCAGCGTGCTGCCCACCATGAACAAAAAGCTGATCTCCAACAGCCTGAACGTGCTGTATGCCA
>OLHE01002872.1_pt1 | contig 9760 bp, 6 predicted proteins | sample 1605821 | NCBI WGS metagenome assembly OLHE01 (sample SAMN03283250) | human gut metagenome | biome: human-associated habitat; material: feces | host: Homo sapiens | place: USA | collected 2013
TACCGTGATCGCAACCGCAAGTAACCCGGCAGTCAGCTTTTTCACTTTCATAAGACCTCTCCTTATACTTAAATCTAAAACGCAAAAAGGCACAACCCTCCGCGAGCCGTGCCTGATATCAATATGTAACCGCCATTGATATCAAAATATCGCCCACGGATAATAAACTGCAACTTAATGCTTAACTGTACTTAAAGTATATCATTGTGCTTATTGTTTGTCAAGCAATTTGCCGCCGGGCTTAATGCTGTGTAAGATCCGACAATGTAAAATTGTGCCTGCATTCCGTTCTTTCTTGACATTCTGCCTGTTTGGTGCTATACTTGCGTTAGGCAAAACTAACCAAAGAGAAACGGAGTAAACTATGAAACATCTGCATTTTGAACCCGAAACCGATGGCTTTTACGGCGCATACCGGGAGTGTAAAACCCCGTCCGATACCGCTATGATAGCAATGCTCGGTGACGACCCCGAGGACTATATGGGCAAAACCTGTGCCAAGTGGCTTCACACCTATGGAATTAACGTTATGTCAATGTCCCCCGGTAAGAAGAATTACAGCCATCATAACTATCCCCTCGAGCGTATAGAAGCGGCTGTGAAATGGCTCAAAGCCCACGGCAACAAGAAGATAGGCATAGTCGGCGCGTCTACAACCGCCACCGTTGCGCTTATCGCCGCCTCTCGCTATCACGACATCACACTTACTCTAGCCCTTACACCGAGCGACTTTGTATGGCAGGGATTTGCCCAGGGCGATCTTGACGGCTGTAAGGAGTGGCCTATCGAGAACGAATCCATCGTGTCTGTCGGCGGCAAGCCCGTACCCTATATGCCCTTTGTCTATAAGCACCCCGAGTACTGGCAGACAATAGCCAAAGCGTCTAAGGAGCATGGTGACTCGACATATTCAAAAGACATTTTTGACGATTCCGAAGCCGCCGGACTGCTTAAGGAAGAGCATTTTATCCCGGTAGAGAACATCACCGGCAAGCTTGTTCTTGTAGGAGCGGAAGACGACTCCCTCTGGGATACCGCAAAGTACATACGCCGAATGGACGAGCGCCTGAAGTCCCGCCCCCATACCTGCAAATACTCGATTTACCTCTATGAGCACGGCACACATTTTGTGTTTCCCGAAAGCGTGCTGAAAAAGGCTCTGCCTGTCGGTGCGGATCTGCTTGTAAAGATGAGCTTCTCCGCGGCTAAAAAATTCCCCGCCGAATGTAAAGCTATGCGTGTCGACCTTGACAAACAACTCTCAGCAGAAATTGTCAGCTGGAAAAACAACTAATATAATAGCAGGCAAAATATTTGCATTGCAAATATAAACGCTTCAACGGAGAAAACCTCCATACGCTGATCCACCCTTTATATTATATATAGTATGACCCGAATACAGCCTCGAACCGGAGGCTGTATTTTTTATGTACCATTGTTCATACCAAAAACGCCGCAAAATCAACCACCGTTTGAACCGCAAAAACCGACTATACTATTATAATATATAAAGGACACGCTCCCGACATAAAATCGACCCTAAATCGTCTTGCAAGTATACGATTACATTCACAGCTCAGTCACCCTACAGACACGCAATAAACGGCATTTTTGCTGTATACAAAGCCGTTTTGTCAGTTTCTGCCGTGAAACTAAATTACCATTTCATATTATAATCGCTGTAAAACTACACGAAAAAGTCGATTATATTTGTGCAAAAACACAATGAAAATCCAAACTTCAAATTTGGGCAGATTAACAAATTAAATTACAAAATCAGTCAACATAATCCAATAATTTACTGATTACAAAACGGTAACAAAAAGGTTACAAAACGGTAACAAAAATTTGTTGTGCATTTTCAACAAAAATGACTGACCGAAACTATTTGACATTTTGCAAAACGGAAATTATAATTGTCTAGAGCTTGAAAAAAGCCCAATAATAAACGTAGCAGCGGTTTTCCCCGTATGGGGCTTATCGTACACGGTCAGTGGTGACAGACGGATATAGCCGTAAATTTAATGCCGTGATGCCCATATGGGTACTGCTTAAACCTACAGATATGAGGACGAAAGGCGGATATATGTTTCCCAGATTCAGAAACACCGGACTGACAATACGCATATCAAAGAACGCAGCGCTTAAAATACTGCTGATATTCGGCAGTATCTTCGGAGCATTCCTGATGACAGGTCTGCTCTATTTCAGAAATGATGTACAGATAATAGACGAGAACGAAAAGCGTATTGTTTATACGGTAAGTGACGATCCTTACGAGATACTCAGAGAGAACCATATCACTCTGGGCGCTTATGACAGGATTGAGTTTACCGGCTTCGAGGAAAACGTGGCAACTGCTACTCTCACTATTGAGAGAGCGTTTGATGCCGACGTACTCGAGGACGGAAAGAAGACAGCTACAGTGCACAGCGTTGATGCCACGGTAGCACAGCTTCTTGAACAGGCAGGCGTTGAGCTCGGCAAGTACGACAAGGTATCACCTTCCAAGGACACGGTTCTTGAAGACGGTCAGAAGATAGCGATCACAAGAGCGTATGATGTCAAGGTAACTGCCGATGGTAAGACAACTACCGTAAAGTGTCTTGATAACACGGTTTCCGAGCTTTTGAAAAGAGCCGGAGTAACGCTCGGCAAGAACGATATGGTAAGCGAGGAGCTTGAAACAAAGATCGCCGAGCCTACCGAGATAAAGGTTTCAAGAGTCGAGATCAAGACCGAAACGCAGGATAAGACGATCCCTTATCAGACCTCAACGGTTACGACCAACATTCTGGCTATAGGTCAGAGCGAGGTTCGCACAAAGGGTGTAAACGGCAAGATAAGAACAACTACAACGACTACTTACATCGACGGCGTAAAGACCGATGTCAAGAAGACAACAAAGGTAGTTACAAAGAAGGTTGACGAGGTTATAGCCGAGGGTGCGGCGATCGTAACTCCTTATTGCAAAATTGATGATACATCTATCGTACTTAAGAACGGCAGACCTGTTGACTATGAGTATGTAGTATCAGGCAAAGCTACAGCCTACACAGCTCCCGCGGGAGCATACACAGCCAGCGGCAGACTTGCCGAGATAGGCACAGTTGCGGTAAATCCCGATGTGATCCCTTATGGCTCAAAGCTGTACATTGTCGGTCAGTACGACAACATCTGCTACGGCTATGCTATAGCGGCAGATACAGGCGAGGGCATGATGGCAGGAACGATCCCTGTTGACGTATATATGGGCAGCACCGAAGAGCACTATGACGATGCTTGCGCATGGGGACTCCAGTACGTTGATATCTATGTTGTAGAAGTCGGCAACGGCTAATGCGGCGGGTCGCCGCTGACAATTCCGCCTTTGGATATATTGCCGATAGGCAACAGATAGTGCAACGGCGGGGTCACACAGAGCGATAAAGAAAATGATAGGGCGGTCATGGCAAAAAGCTGTGACTGCCTTTGCTTTTGCAGTAACGTGGCAAACAAAGTCCTGATGGCGGGTCGCCGCTGACAATTCCGCCTTTGGATATATTGTCGATAGGCAACAGATAGTGCAACGGCGGGGTCACACAGAGCAATAAAGAAGATGATAGGGCGGTCATGGCGAAAAGCTGTGACTGCCCTTGCTTTTTGCAGTAAAGTGACAAGCAAAGTCCTGACGGCGGGTCGCCGCTGACAAATCCGCCTTTGGATATATTGCCGATAGGCAACAGATAGTGCAACGGCGGGGTCACACAGAGCAATAAAGAAAATGATAGGGCGGTCATGGCAAAAACTGTGACTGCCTTTGCTTTTGCAGTAACGTGACAAGCAAAGTCCTGATGGCGGGTCGCCGCTGACAATTCCGCCTTTGGATATGTTGCCGATAGGCAACAGATAGTGCAACGGCGGGGTCACACAGAGCAATAAAGAAAATGATAGGGCGGTCATGGCAAAAAAGCTGTGACTGCTTTTCGGCAATGCGCCATATGGGGAACGGTGTTTTCGAGGATGATGTGCATCGCGGCGACAGAGCTTAAATGCAGCGTTACTGTGTTGGACAAAAGGATAATTGATACGGCAGGCGCTGAAAATGTGTCTGCCGATTTTTGTACCGTAAGAGGAAGCTGCGACCGGAGTTTTGTTGCGGAAAAGCTGTATAATTACCGAACCCGGGCATTGCCGGCAATGTAAAATGTAATGCGGGATCAAGATAAATTGCACGATTTACCCATCTGGGTAATGTCATTCTTCTTAAAGCGGTGTAAAATATAATAAAGAGCAGTGGGCTTATATGAACTTTGAAAATTATAATGAGGAGGTAAAGGATTATGAAAATAAAATTTAAACGCATTACGGCTTTGTTTGCGGCACTTGCTATTATGATAACCGCACTGCCGCTGACAATCATACCTATCAGTGCCGCAGGCACCGATGGCGAAAGCACAGAGTATTCAAGTGACGGATACCTTATCGTCCGTAGTTACCGGCAGCTGAGATTGGCATACAACGGCAGTGAGGAGTCTAAGATAAGGCTTGGCGCAGATATTGACTGCGATCCTGAGGAATATAAACCTAACTATCTGACGAGATTGTGTCCGCCTATAGAAAGTGACAAGACGCTGGATCTTGCCGGATATACGCTTAAAAAGACAGGTAACAGTATTGACTCGAAGGATCATCTGTTGAGCGTCGAATACAGTAAGCTGACCATTGAGGATTCGGTGGGAACGGGTAAAATGTATTTCTATGCCAAGGATGTAGCCCAGAATCTGTTTTTGGCTGAGAACAGAAGTACGATCGTTATAAACGGAGGTACATTCTGCTACACGGGTACCAATGCGATGTATTGTGAAATGATCAAGCTGAGTGCGTCGGATCTTGTAATCAACGACGGTTATTTTGATGCACAGATCGGTACTCCGATAAAGCTGGATAACGGTTTTGCCGGCAAACAAAGAACGCTTAATTCTACCGCTCTGATAAACGGAGGTACTATAGTAACTACCTCCAGTATAGCGCTCTCCTCGATAGATGGTTGTGATTATTACGCATCGCTGGTTATGACGGGCGGAACCATCACAAACAAGAGCAAGGGCAGAGTGACCGATAAAACGGGAACGATAATTTCCGATCCGTATTTTGTCCGTGTTACAAGTGACGAGGCGTTACAGAAAAAGTATTACAACATAACGCTCCTGGGCGGAACAATGCCGCTTAGCCCAAATGATATAGAGGTATATTATCCTGGCGAGAAGGCGGTGCTTACTTCTAAAGCAGGTACAATCACAAATTCTGCAGAAAAGGTAGAGTACACGACTCTGCTTACCGCACCGCAGGCCGGCATTGACGAAAAGAAGGCTATGGCCGCAAGAGGCGCAGACGAAATCTGCAGGCTGAAGACCGACAGAAATAATTATGTGCTGAGCAATAACAAGCGCACACGTTTTACCGTCAACAGCAACAGCGTAGGTAAGATTGACCTGCTCACTCAGGCTCCCAATCCGTACGGTACGGGCGATCCGATAAAAACGGTAGATTGGTATGTATCCAAGAATTTCGGCTCGTTCACAGGAATTCCAGAAGCTATAAACGATCTGTCGTATACGCCGCCGGAGGTTACGGAAAAATGCACAATGCTGTATAAGGCTGTTATAAATTACGGCAATGTGCTGAGAATCAATGAGATAATAATAATTGATTATGACTTTGAAGCTGTAACGGAAATCAAGGCGGTCGTGTCGGGCTTTCACGGAGGTTCGACGTTAAGCGATGTCAGCGTTGCGTCGGGTGAACCCGAAAAATACAGTCTGACGATAAACAATATCCGTGATGTTTACGGAAACAATATAGTAAACGATCGTCAGCTGAGCAAAGGCTTCAAATACAACATATTTATAAAAGTAAAGCTGAACAGCGGATACGTTGCAGCGTATACAACCAACACAGTAAAGATGCGCAGGTTTGAGGATCCCGCAAATGAATGGCAAGCGGCAGACCATATTTACATCGGCCTTAACGAGATTGCATTTAAGAGCGTTCTTGTTTGCGATGAAGGAATCAGGACGGTCGGGGTAGAGATCAGCAACTTCCTGCCTTACAGAAAGGTAAACGATCTGCAACTTACTTCATCGGAACCTGATAAATATTCGGTAACTCTTGTCACGCCGCTTTTAAACACATGGGAATATAACGAAGAGGTTTACGACGATGACGAGCTTATAGTAGATAACTGTTATGTGGTCGAATTCAAGGTAACGCCTAAGTCGGGATATGCGCTTTCTCCCGGTTATATATTCCGATGCAGGCTTGATACTTACAGAGAAGGATTCTGGCTGACATCCGAAGACAAGGAACTGTTCACGGTTTCCAATGACGGAACGGTAGTGATTAACAGTCTGAGGGTGCCGTTTGAAGAATATGATCAGGATATATATGTACAGATAACACCTCCGAAGGCAGGAGGAACTCCGGCAAAGAGTTTCATCTCACATAATCTTCCTGAGCATATGAGCCTTATAAGTATTGACTGGTATGACGATGAAGAGTGGCTGACACCGACTGTATTTGAGAAGGGCAAGACGTACTGGTGCTATATATACATCAATGCCGACTGCTATGAGTATAATCTCAAAAAAGCAAAATTCTATCTGAACGGAACTCAGGTCAGACAGGATTACAGTTACAATTCAAAATACAAATACTACTATATTCTCGGTTATACGGAAATTAAGATCGAAAATGATATTGCAACTCCTACAGGCTTTGCGGCGGAATCGGCGACTTCATCGAGTGTTTCGCTGAAGTGGGATAAGAACGCAAACGCGAGCGGTTATGAGATAGAGCAGTACAAGGGCGGAAAGTGGACGCAGATTGCAAAGATAAATAACAGCTCCACGGTTTCGTACAATGTAAGCGGACTCATGGCAGGTACTGCATATTCGTTCAGGTTAAAAGCGTACAGAGATAACTTATCAAGTGATTATGTTACCCTTAACGTCAACACAAAACCGTACACTACAACGGGAATGAAGTGTGCCGCGAAAACAAGCAGTGAAATCAAGCTTCAATGGGATAAGAACACTTCGGCAGACGGATACATGATCGATGTATATGACGGCACAAAGTGGAAGTCCATAAAGACGTTTACAAGCAACGCAAATACAAGCTTTGATATAAAAGGGCTGAAAGCAAGCTTAACGTATAAGTTCAGAATGAGAGCGTATAAGACATTCGGTAGCGTGACGGAATACAGCGCGTACAGCGCGGAGCTGAACGTAACGACAGATCCGTCGGTAATAACAGGTGCTGTGCTCGGCGGAAGAGCTGCCGATGCACTCAGAGTGAACTGGAACAAAAACACTTCTGCCGATGGATATATCGTTGAGATGTATCAGGGCGAAAATTGGGTGAGTGTTGCCAAGATAACAGATAACAGCACGACCACATTCAGAAAAGCAGGTCTTGATGCTTCGACGGTTTATAAGTTCAGGGTAAGAGCGTATAAGATGGATGGTACGACAGCGCTTTACGGCAATTACAGCTCAACGGTTACGGCAAGAACTAATCCATCTGTAATTACAGGTGCTGTACTCGGCGGAAGAGCTGCCGATGCACTCAGAGTGAACTGGAGCAAAAACACTTCTGCCGATGGATATATCGTTGAGATGTATCAGGGCGAAAATTGGGTGAGTGTTGCCAAGATAACAGATAACAGCACGACCACATTCAGAAAAGCAGGTCTTGATGCTTCGACGGTTTATAAGTTCAGGGTAAGAGCGTATAAGATGGATGGTACGACAGCGCTTTATGGTAATTACAGTTCAACGGTTACGGCAAGAACAAATCCGTCGGTAATGACAGGTGTTAAAATAGGCGGCGTTGCCAATGACGCGCTGAGAGTAAACTGGAATAAGAATGCTTCGGCACAAGGATACATCATTGAAATGTATCAGGGTGAAAAGTGGCTGCGTGTTGCAAAGATCACTGACAATAATACGACCACTTTCAGAAAGGCAGGACTTGCTAAGAATACGACCTACAAGTTCAGAGTCAAGGCTTATTATATGAGCGGCAAGACGGCACTTTACGGTAATTACGGAAGTGTCAGCGGAAAGACTGCGGCAAAATAAAGGCATAAAGCTAATAGCGACAGGGCATCGGTGCAAACCGATGCCCTTTTTATGCATAAAGATGAAATCGCGGCGGCGGACGAATACAAGCGGCAAAACCGCAAATAATACCGGCAAGCACTATTAGTCAATATGCACAAAAAACAGGCAGGTTTTTGAGTATAAATTCTATCTTGATTTTTTTAAAAAAGGCTTGTATTCCGCATCGGAATGCTGTATAATAAATCTTGCGCGTGAACGCGTACTGCAATGATATGCTGTGATGTCTGAGGTTGCGGCTATACCGGTAATTCAGACGGAGTATGTCCAGTGAATGGGCGAAAACGGCTTTGCAAAGCGGTTTTCGTGGCTTTATAGAAGATAAGGATCGTTCTCCCGTCAAGACGGGAAGGGTTAGCAATAAGGTTGATACCCCCGAGGGAAAAGATCCTGTTTTATATGGAAGCTTACGAAACACCCGGCACGGTATGTTTTATAAATACCGCAAGTCGTATCTTTCCCCCGCAAATATTACGAAAGGGAGAAACAAAATGGCAGTTAAGGAAAAAGTGAGAATCAAGCTTAAAGGCTACGAGCACGCAACAGTTGATGCAGCTGCTGCAAAGATCGTTGAAACAGCTAAGCGTACAGGCTCAAGAGTTGCAGGTCCTATTCCGCTTCCCACAAACAAGGAAGTAATAACGATCCTGAGAGCCGTACACAAGTACAAGGACAGCCGTGAGCAGTTTGAAATGAGAACTCACAAGCGTCTTATCGACGTTATCCGCCCCACCAACAAGACAGTTGAAGCTCTGCAGAGCCTCGAACTTCCCGCAGGTGTGGAAATGACTATGGAAGCGTAAGCCATAGCGAGTTATGTTGGCGTAAAGCCAACCAATAACCTTCGGCACCGGAAACCCGAAACAATATCGGTGTCGGTGGTCAAGTCGGAAAACCGACCAATAACCTAAACAGGAGGATTTAAACCATGACTAAGGGTTTAATCGGAAAGAAAATCGGAATGACTCAGATTTTCGACGAAGCAGGAAAAGTAGTTCCTGTTACCGTTATCGAAGCAGGTCCTTGTGTTGTAACACAGCTCAAGACAGCTGAGAATGACGGCTATGAAGCAGTTCAGCTTGGTTTCGGCGATTTATCACCGAAGCACGTAAACAAGCCCATGACAGGTCACTTCAAGAAGAATGACCTCCCCTTCAAGAGAACTCTCAAGGAGTTCAGATTAGACGACATCAGCAACGTAAACGTTGGCGACGTTCTCAAGGCTGACGTATTCGCAGCAGGCGACGTTATCGACGTAAGCGGCGTTAGCAAGGGTAAGGGCTTCCAGGGCGCTATCAAGCGTCACAACCAGCACAGACTTAAGGAAACTCACGGTACAGGTCCTGTAGTTAGACAGGCAGGTTCTATGGGCGCTTGCTCATCACCCTCGAGAATATTCAAGGGCAAGGGCATGGCAGGTCACATGGGTGCTGAGAACGTAACAGTTCAGAATCTCGTTATCGTTAAGATCGATGCAGAAAACAATCTTATCGCAATCAAGGGTGCTATTCCCGGTCCTAAGGGCGGAGTTGTGTGCATTACCGATGCGGTTAAGAAAGCGTAAGGAGGAGGATCATCATGGCAAAAGTATCAGTATA
>OLHE01002874.1_pt1 | contig 9756 bp, 6 predicted proteins | sample 1605821 | NCBI WGS metagenome assembly OLHE01 (sample SAMN03283250) | human gut metagenome | biome: human-associated habitat; material: feces | host: Homo sapiens | place: USA | collected 2013
CGGTGATGACGAGATAGCCCAGGGTGGTATCGCTGTCATTGGTGGAGCGCAGGGCATCCCCGCCGCTGGTGACGGTGATGTCAGCATCCTTGATGGTCAGACTATCCTTGCCGTTGATGCCGTGATTGACGGCGGTGACGGTGACGGAGGCCTTTTGGATGAAGAGGGTATCCTTGCCGGTGATACCATTATTATAGTTGGCATTGACCGTCAGGCTGCCGCTGCCGCGCAGCTTCCCGTGGTGTAGCCATAGCGCAGGAGCTTGCTGTTGTGAAATTTTTTCTCCTCCATGTCAATGTTCCCGGAAGTAGCCCCGGATGGTGTCCAGCGTCCGGTTCAGCTCCTCATCTCCGTGGGCCATGGACAGGAACATGGCCTCAAACTGTGAAGGTGCCACATAGATACCATTCTCTAACATATAGTTAAAGTAATCTGCGTAAGCCTTAGTATCAGAAGATGTTGCTCCTGTGTAATCTTTTACATTTTCCCCTGTAAAGAAAGCGCTCATAAGAGAACCGATCTGGTTAACATGAATATTGATACCTTGTTTCTTCGCTCTTACTTTGTAAGCTTCCGCAAGCTTCTTTGTATTCTCTTCAATCTTTGTATAAAGTTCTGGATGGTCTCTTAAAATTTCAAGAGTCTTGATTCCGGCTGTTGTCGCAATCGGATTACCAGATAAGGTTCCTGCCTGATAAACCTTTCCTGTCGGGGAAATATTTCTCATAATATCCTTACGTCCGCCATAGATAGCCATTGGCATTCCACCGCCGACAATCTTTCCGAAAGTAGATAAATCTGGCTTAATTCCAAACCACTCCTGTGCACCGCCGACACCAAGACGGAATCCTGTGATAACCTCGTCAAAAATAAGAATTGTTCCATTCTCTTCTGTAATCTCACGAAGGAAAGGAAGAAAATCATCGTCAGGAATAACAACACCCATATTTGCTGCAACTGGCTCCACAATAAGAGCTGCAATCTGGTCTTTATTATTCTCAAATAACTCTCTTACAGAATCCTTATCATTATAAAGAGCAACTAAAGTCTGCTGTGCAAAAGAAGCAGGAACTCCGCTGCTGTCCGGTACAGACTGTGTTAATGCTGCAGAACCAGCCTGCACTAATAATCCATCAGAATGTCCATGATAACATCCCTTAAACTTAATGATCTTATCTCTTCCGGTAAATCCTCTTGCCGCACGAATCGCACTCATCGTTGCCTCAGTTCCTGAACTTACCATACGCATCATTTCCATAGATGGTACGCAATCTTTGACAAGCTGTGCCAGTTCATTCTCCTTACCAGTTGGCGCACCAAAAGTAAGACCGTCAAAACATGCCTTCACTACTTCTTCAAGAACCTCTGGATGAGAATGTCCAAGAATTCCAGGTCCCCAGGAACAAACATAGTCAATAAACTTATTACCATCCACATCATAAACATAGGAACCCTTTGCATGGTCAATAAATAAAGGGTTTCTTCCCACAGCACCAAATGCTCTGACCGGTGAGTTTACACCACCCGGCATCAGGTCAAGTGCTACTTTATATAACTCTTCTGATTTTGTTGTATTTAACACGTTATCCTCCTTAAAACAATACTGTTTTTACCTATTTTTTGTAATTTTCGTAACCTTCAGAATATGACATTCAAAAACCATCACTTTCTGCCTCGTTCGATTATACCATGAATCGCTTTTTCACTAAAGATAGTTTTCGTAAAAAGAAAACAAAAAAACACCATTAGCGGTAGAAAGTTTTTGCTAATAGTGCTTTTTTTATCAAATTATATTTAAATATCATTATTTTGTGTGTGGAATATTACAAGTCGGGTGGAAAATTCTGAATTGCCGCAGGCAAGGGAGATGCCCTCAGGGAAGGAAAGAATTCAGAATTTGTTTTTGGAGAGATTTGAGGATGGTTTCAGATGTCTGTGACTTTCCAAGAAGTTAGGGTTTTGAAGGACTGACACTTGAACTATCAGTAAAGACAAGGAACAAGCAGAACTCCAGAAGATAAATAAAGCATATTGGTGACCTCGGAGCAAGTGTTGGATGTGAGCGCGAAAGCGAACATTCAACACGCCGCGACTAAAGTCACCAATATGCTTTATTTATCTTCTGGAGTTCGTCTGTTTATCACTCATCCGTCAAATCAGCCAAATACTCTCGGAGTTCTCCCAAAATCATCTCCTGACTCTCCCTCGTATGAACTAATGCGTAATACTTTCTTCCATATTTGCCATATCGTTCTTCTTCCTGTATCCCTGCTTCTTTTCCTTTTTCTGTTATATGTTTTACTTTTTCTTCGCCTTCTGTTGCTTCTTCAATATATCCTTTTTGTATCAGTAAGGTATTGACAAATGCTGCGGTTAGCTTTTTGCGGTTTTTCTGGTCTTCTTCGTCACAAAGTTCGTTAATCCGGTTCGTAAGTTCTGAAATCATACAGGTATCGGTCAGTTCCACTTCGTCTAATTTTCCCGGTGCGATATAAAATGGCAGTTTCTTTTCTCTTGCAGGAGAGGCTGCTACTGTTATTCCTGTTGTTTCCTCTATTTGCTCTGGTGTTAACTCTGTTGTTAATTGCAGAGTTTCTGCATCTGCTCCACCGGCTGCACTCTGTTCTTCTAAAAAGTCTATAATGATTTTGGTAAAATGTTCCCCATAACTTTGAATTTTCTGCACACCCATTCCGTACACTGTTTCCATATCTTCATTGTCTGCAGGACATTTTGCACACATATCTGTTAATGTCTTATCGGAACAGATTATATATGGTGGAACTCCTTTTTCTGCAGCAAGTTCTGTCCTGCACTTACGAAGCTGCTCGAACAATTCCTGCCCTTTCGGAGTCAGATTGGCAAGCTGGAACGCTTTTTTCTTTTCCTTTTTGGTCTGGATGTAGTTTTCCTCTTCCTCATCTTCCACAACCACACAATTACTACATTTATCGCAGGTACATGGACTGTTATCCCCGAAATATGACAAAATAAACTGGCGCAGGCACTGTTGTGTTTCGCAGTAATCAATCATCCGATTTAACTTTTGATAATCGTTTCTCCGTACCTGCGGGTCACTCTCTATACTTTCTGTACTCTTATATTCTAAAAGCCGCTTATTTATCATGATATCCTGCTTAGAAAAGAATAATACACACTCTGCTTCTTCCCCGTCACGACCAGCACGCCCTGCCTCCTGATAATAATATTCAAGACTCTGTGGCATATTATAATGCAGCACATATCTCACATTTGACTTATCAATACCCATTCCAAATGCATTTGTCGCTACCATAACACGAATTCGGTCATAGGTAAAATCGTCCTGATTTTTCTTCCGTTCCTCTAAGGATAAGCCCGCATGATAATGCCCTGCCTCAATGCCATACTGCTGCAAAAGTCCATATATTTTGTCTGCATTTTTCTTCGTTGCACAATAAATGATTCCACTCTCATCCTCATGCTTTTTGACATAATTAAGAACACTGTTGTCGGTCTCTTTTCCACCCTTTCGGGTCACTACGCGAAAGAACAGATTCGGTCGGTCAAATCCTGTCACAACTGTCACTGGATTTTGCAAACGCAGACTTCCCATAATATCCTGTTTTACTCGTTCCGTTGCTGTTGCAGTAAATGCACTTACAACCGGACGCTTTGGTAACTGTGCAAGAAAATCCGCAATTCCAACATAACTTGGACGGAAATCCTGTCCCCACTGGGAAATACAATGCGCCTCATCCACCGTCACCATAGAAATATCCACCTGGCATGCAAACTCCAGAAATCGTATCGTATTCAGCCTCTCCGGCGCCACATAAATAATCTTATATCTTCCCTGCGCTGCATAGAAAAGTGCAGTCCTTATCTGGTTTTCCGTAAGAGAACTGTTAATATACGCCGCATGCACACCGGCCTGATTTAACGCCTTTACCTGGTCTGTCATCAGAGAAATAAGCGGTGAAACTACAATCGTAATTCCATCTAACATCAGTGCTGGAACCTGATAACACAGGGACTTTCCTGCACCTGTTGGCATAATACCGAGGACATCCTTTCTTTGTAGAATTCCTTCTATCAGTTCCTGTTGTCCTGGACGCAGACTGTCGTAACCAAAGTAGTGTTTTAATGTTTCATTTATGTTCAAGAACTTCTCCTTTCCATTTTATTTTTGAAATACAAATAAAATCAAAATCTATAATTGCTGGTTCCATGATTATAGTAAGCAAATCATTGTTTCCATTTTATTACAATCTTCGTACAAAAACAAGAAAATTCTACTAAAATAAAATTGCTGTGCAATGGCTATTTAAGCTATTGCACAGCAACTTTATCCTTTTCAAACACTCTCTAGTCCTCTAACTTCCAAATATCTCTGTTATATTCTTCAATCGTTCTATCAGAAGAAAAATATCCTGCTTTTGCGATATTCACAAGCATTTTCTGTACCCATTCTTCTCTGTTTTCATAGTCAGCATATGCCTGCTCTCTTGTCTTTACATACTCATCAAAATCAGGGAAAGTCATAAACCAGTCTTTAGAAACAAGTTCATTAAATAATCTTTCTAATCTGTCTTTATCGCCAATTGCTTTTAATTCTTCTCCTGTTATGAAGTCTACAGCTTCTTTGATCGCTGCATTTTCATTATAATATTTTGCCGCATGATAGCTTCCCTGCGCGTATCTTTCAACAACCGTATCACTGGAATCTCCAAAAATATAAATATTATCATCACCTACGAGTTCATGAATCTCAACATTCGCTCCATCTTCTGTTCCTAATGTAAGCGCACCGTTAAGCATAAACTTCATATTACCTGTACCACTTGCTTCTTTAGAGGCAAGAGAAATCTGCTCTGAAATATCGCAGGCTGGGATTAATTTTTCTGCCCATGTTACATTATAATTTTCCACCATCACAACATTAAGATACGGACTTACTTCCGGATCATTATTAATAAGCTGCTGCAGACAAAGGATAAGATGAATGATATCCTGAGCGATTATGTATGCCGGCGCTGCCTTCGCTCCAAAAATAACGGTTATCGGTGTTGATGGTTTCTTTCCTGCTTTAATCTCCAAATATTTATGGATGACATACAACGCATTCAACTGCTGTCTCTTGTACTCATGCAGTCTCTTAATCTGAATATCAAAAATAGAATTTTCATTAATCGTAACATTCTGTTTTTCCATCAATGCCTTCTTTAATTCCATTTTCTTAGCAGACTTTATCTCAAGAAGCTGCTTTAATACTTTTTCATTATTTTTATAATCTAAGAGTTTTTCTAACTGTGTTGCATCCTTCTTAAATCCATCACCGATAAGAGAAGTAATAAGTTCTGTCAACTGTGGATTACAGTGTAAGAGCCATCTTCTAAAAGTAATACCATTTGTCTTATTGTTAAACTTCTCTGGATAAATTTCATAAAAATGATGCAGCTCATTGTTTTTAAGAATCTCTGTATGTAAAGATGCCACTCCATTAACGCTAGAAGAATAATGAATATCAATATGAGCCATATGTACTCTTTCTTCTCCGTCAATAATATACACTTCCTGATTATGATATTTTCTTCTTACTTTATCATCTAAAACTTCGATGATCGGCATAAGCTGCGGCACTGCTTTTTTCAGGTAATAAATCGGCCATTTCTCTAATGCTTCTGCAAGTATCGTATGATTTGTGTAAGCACAGCTCTTTGTTACCGCTTCAATCGCTTCATCCATCTCAAGACCTCTCTCCACAAGCAGACGGATAAGCTCTGGAATAACCATTGTCGGATGGGTATCATTAATCTGAATCACTACATAATCAGAAAGGTCATGCAAGTTACAGCCCTTCGCAACACATTCATCAAGAATTAACTGTGCCGCACTGGAAACCATAAAGTACTGCTGATAAATTCTAAGAATACGACCTGCCTCATCACTGTCATCCGGATAAAGGAAAAGAGTAAGATTCTTCTTTATATCTTCTTTATTAAAATTAATTCCATCCTCTACAATACTTTCATCCACGCTCTCTACATCAAACAAATGCAATTTATTTGATGTATTATTATATCCAATAACATCAATATCATACATTCTTGATTTTACTGTCATCCCTTTAAACTTAATGTCATATGTCACATCCATTTTGGTAAGCCAGCTTTTCTCTGTAAGCCATGGATCCGGCACTGTTGTCTGCATATTATTTTCAAAAATCTGTCTGAACAGTCCAAAATGATAATTCAATCCAACACCATCGCCATTTAATCCTAAAGTCGCAATAGAATCAATAAAGCATGCTGCCAATCGTCCAAGTCCTCCATTACCAAGTGAAGGTTCATTTTCAAATTCTTCAATTTCGCAAATATCTTTTCCGTTCTGTGCAAGCTCTTCCTTTACCTCATCATAAATCCCAAGATTGATAAGGTTGTTCGATAATAATTTTCCGATCAGGAATTCTGCGGATATATAATATAATTTTTTCTTAGAATTACCATGCTGCTTACCAGAAGCCATTTTCTTTGTTAATGTAAGCAATGCATAATAAAGCTCCTCATTTGTACATTCTGAAATGGATTTACCGTACTCTGCTTTTACAAATTCTGAAAGTTTCATATTGTAATACCTCCCTGAAAAATAATGTATTCCCGAAAACTCTTGTATCTGATTTCAGATAGCTTCATAAAGTTCCTCACAACCTCATAAAAAATTTCAAAAATCATTTCTAAAAGTTTCTCGTGTATTTTTACTGTGATTATATTATAATACTGTTAAATACTGATTTATTGCAGTACAGTCTTATATTATTGTACAATACTATCTTTTTTAATATTTAACTTTATAGATATGTAGTATTACAGATATGAGATATATACGATACGCCCTGTATACATATCTAATCGTGCTTGGTATCTATATTATTAAGAAAGGAAACTCTCGAATTTATCTCCAGATTCGATACATAAATTCGACATGTAAAATATAGAAATGGATAAACTTCAATACAAAATATATCACGAAAATAAAATACATACTCCAGACGATTTTCCATACAACACTTACTTATGTTCCATCCCCTTAGATTTTCAGTCGGTAAACCTTCACTGGCACGATGAAGTTGAAATCATTGTTATAAAAAAAGGAAGCGGTATTGTCAGTGTAGACTTAACCACCTATTCTGTCAGTGCCGGAGACATTATTTTTGTCCTCCCCGGACAGCTCCACGCAATCAGCCAGAAAGACAGGGAGATTATGGAATACGAGAATATTCTATTCAAATCCAGCCTTTTAAAATCATCCGGTTATGACTTATGCAATGACAAATTCATTCAGCCACTTTTTTCAGGCAGCCTTAATATCTGCCCGGTAATCAATAACCAGACTCCATATTATCCTCCAGTCATCACCGCCATTAACGAAATCGATCACCTGTGTGATTTACGCCCTTATGCTTACCAACTGTCCATCAAGGCACATTTATTTCAAATACTATATACTCTCGTTTCAAACTGCGGGCGAAATAAAATCAAACCAATCAACCAAAAATCTCTCAAAAAAATAAAGACGATATTATCCTATATCGCTAACAATTTTCAGGAAAACATTGCGATTGAAGATATCGCAAATTATTGCTTTTACAGCAAATCTTACTTTATGAAGTTCTTCAAAGAAACTATGGGAGTAAGCTTTATTCAGTATCTTAATGACTATCGTTTAGAAATTGCGGCAGAACTACTCACTACAACAACCGATAATATTCTGGATATTGCATTCGCTACTGGGTTTAACAATATTTCTTACTTTAATAGGTGCTTCAAAAAGAAGTATGGAGTTTCACCGAGAAAGTATCGGTTTTGATAATATTTTTTATTTTTTATATATCCTACGGTTATGATATGATACGAATGTTGTCACACCCAATTCGGTAACGGAGAGGGGGGGTCTACTTGGATTTGATAATTTCTTTCTTGGCTTCGTCTGTTAGTTGCTTAATGAATTAAATAGCAAGAAAAACCACTTGAAGGTGCCCTAAGGGCATCTTTTATAATTAAAATATCGAGATTCTGATTACAACAAACGAAAGGAGTTTTTATGAAAGGTATTATTTTAGCAGGGGGTTCTGGCACTCGTCTTTATCCTCTTACCATGGTAACTTCAAAACAATTACTTCCTATTTATGATAAACCGATGATTTATTATCCGATGTCTGTTTTAATGAATGCAGGTATCCGTGATATTTTAATTATTTCCACACCACAGGATACTCCTCGTTTTAAGGAGTTATTAAAAGATGGAAAGCAGTTTGGTGTGAATTTATCTTATGCTGTACAGCCAAGCCCGGACGGACTTGCCCAGGCTTTTATTATTGGAGAAGAATTTATCGGTGATGATACGGTTGCTATGGTTCTTGGCGATAATATTTTTGCCGGACATGGACTGAAAAAACGTCTCTGTGCCGCTGTTAAAAATGCGGAAAATGGCAATGGTGCAACAGTTTTCGGTTATTATGTTGATGACCCTGAACGTTTCGGTATTGTTGAATTTGACCGCAACGGCAAAGCTGTTTCTATCGAAGAAAAGCCATCGCATCCAAAGAGCAATTACTGTGTAACCGGTCTGTATTTCTACGATAATCGTGTTGTAGAGTATGCAAAGAATCTGACCCCAAGTGCCAGAGGCGAATTAGAAATTACTGATTTGAACCGCATTTACTTAGAAAATAATTCTTTAAATGTTGAGCTTCTCGGACAGGGCTTTACATGGCTTGATACCGGAACACACGAAAGCCTTGTTGATGCAACAAACTTTGTAAAGACAATGGAACAGCATCAGCACCGCAAAATTGCCTGTCTTGAAGAAATCGCTTACTTAAATGGCTGGATTTCTAAAGAGGAAGTTCTCAAGGTTTACGAAGTTCTCAAGAAGAACGAATACGGTCAGTATTTAAAAGATGTTTTAGATGGTAAATTTATAGATCAATAAGGAGAAATTATATGAAAGTAATTGAAACTGAAATTCCTGGAGTATTAATTATTGAAACAGATGTTTTTGGTGATCACCGTGGATATTTTACAGAAACTTATTCTAAACCTAAATATGAGAAATTAGGAATAACTGTTGATTTTGTTCAAGACAATATGTCATTTAGCGGACAAAAAGGAACATTAAGAGGTTTGCATTGGCAAAATCCACCATATGCTCAATCTAAATTAGTATCATGCACTAAAGGAAAAGTTATAGATGTTGCTGTAGATATTCGTAAAGGAAGTCCTACTTATGGTAAATGGGTATCTGTAGAATTAAGTGCAGAAAATAAAAAGCAGCTTTTAATACCGCGCGGTTTTGGCCATGGTTTTGTAACTTTAACCGATGATGTAGAATTTTTGTATAAAGCTGATAATTACTATGCATCGGAAGCGGATGCCGGAATACGCTGGAACGACCCGGACGTTGGTGTCGAGTGGGGCGTAGAAAATCCAATTTTATCTGAAAAAGATAAAAAGAATCCGTTTTTGAAAGATTGTAAAGAGTTGTTTTAGTGACAAAGTAGAGCAACGTCTTAGAAGGCCGTTGCTCTAGTAAAAGATTATTTTATAGGTGATTTGATAGTGAAAGTTTTAGTAACTGGTGCTAATGGTCAGCTTGGCTACGATGTTGTAAAAGAACTGCAAAAACAAAATATAGAATGTTACGGTGCATCGCGCCAAGATTTTGACATTGTTGATTTTGAAGCTACGGAAAATTTTATTAAAAATTATATGCCGG
>OLHE01002882.1_pt1 | contig 9735 bp, 12 predicted proteins | sample 1605821 | NCBI WGS metagenome assembly OLHE01 (sample SAMN03283250) | human gut metagenome | biome: human-associated habitat; material: feces | host: Homo sapiens | place: USA | collected 2013
GGCGCCGGGACGCACGGCACATGCTGTACCAGAACATATTGTTGCCGAAGCTGCTGCCGCCGCCACCGCCGCGCGGGGGGCGCGGGCCGCGGGGGCGCATCAGGTAGGTGATGAGCCAGATGACCAGCAGCACCGCCACAACCAGCAGAACAAAGCCCATAACATTGGGCCCTCCTCTATCGGGGGCGCTCGTATCGGTATAGCCGTTGTTCAGCGTTACGCCGTAGATGCTGCACAGCCGGTTGGCCAGCGCCTGCACGGTCTTTTGGGTGCCGGTGTCGTAATCACCGTTGACCCAATAGGGTTCCATGTACTCGTCCAGCAGCGACCCCAGCGTGCTGAACGACAGCTGGCTTTCCAGCCCGTCGCCGCGCATGATGTAGTAGTCGCCGCCGTCGGCCTCGTTGGGGGCCAGCAACAGCAGCACGCCGTTGTCCAGGTCGTCTGAGCCCAGCCCCCAGGCGTTAAAAACGTCGTAGGCAAAGCCCTCCATCGTCGTGCTGCCCAGCAGTTCATCCAGCGTGTAGACGCCGATCTGCGCACCGCAGGCATCGGACAGCTTGATTGAAACGTCATTGACATACTGTTCTGTCTCGTCGGACAGGATGTCCGCATGGTCGGCCACGGCGTTTGTCGTGCTGACCTGCACCTTGGGCGCGGCCAGCGCGGGCAGCGCCGCCAGCGTCAGTGCGGCCAGCACCGCACCGGCAGCCGCCGCGCGTCTGGTAAATGTTTTCAGTTTCATAATTTCCCCTTGTTATCGTGGTTTATTTGGTAGCAAAGCGTTCCGGTGCCTGCGCACCCCACAAACCGGAGATCAGATTGGCCGGGAACTGCGAGACAGTTTTCTCGTAGTCCTCCACCCAGAGGTTGTATACATTGGCGGCGCGTTCTATCGTCGCCTGCGCCGAAACAAACGCATTGTACTGGTCATCCAGCGCCCGCTGGGTGCTGTCATCGACCTTGTTGTTCAGCGACGCATACAGCGTATCCACCGCATTGTACAGCCGACGGTTGGCCGCGTACTGCACCGCAGGGGAATCGTCCGTATCATTCCACGCGGCCAGCGCGTCCTCGGCTTCCTGTAAAGCAGCCGCCGGAGTGCTGTCCACATAGCCCGCCTGTTTGATGAGGTTCGCCGCCGCGTCAGCCTGCGTCTCAAAATCTCCCTGAATGCTGTGGCCGTACTCGTCCTGCGCGGAGGTGTAAATTTCCGCCGTTTCCCTGTACACGCCCTTCAGCTTTGCCCCGCCGATGCCCAGCACCGACACCAGCGCCAGCGCGACGAGCACAACCGACGCCGTGCCGCGCTTTTTGGCAGGTGCGGGCAGCTTTGTCTCGACCTCGCCGAGGATTTCCAGCTGCGGGCCGTGAATGGTAAAGTTTTCCTGTTGTTCAAGCTGCATAGCAAATACCTATATTGTGCTGTAGGGGCGGATGCAGGCATCGACCCCTACAACGGCAATCAGTTGTTGATCTCCAGCATCTTCTGGCGGAGCTCGCCCTCGATGCGGCCCAGCTCCTGCTCGGCGTTGGCGCGCTTGGCCTTGCCGTCGGCGCGGATCTTATTCAGCTCATCCAGCGTCTCAATCAGCTGCTTGTTCGTCTGCTGCAGCGTCTCGATGTCCACAATGCCGCGCTCGGACTCCTTTGCAATTTCAATCGTGCCCTGCTTGAGCGTAGCAGCGTTCTTTTTCAGCAGCTCGTTCGTGGCGTCGGTCACGGCGCGTTCGGCCTGCATAGCCTGCTGGCTGTGGGCAATGCCCAGCGCCAGCACCATCTGGTTCTTCCACAGCGGGATCGTGTTCACGATGGTCGTCTGGATCTTCTCGGCCATCATCGTGTCGTTAGACTGGATCAGGCGGATCTGCGGGCCCATCTGGATGGACACATTGCGGGTCAGCTCCAGATCGTAGAGCTTCTTCTCAAAGCGGTCACACAGGTCGGCCAGGTCGCGGGCGGCCTGGGCATCCTCGGGCAGCTGGGTGCGCTGGGCCTTCTCCTGCGCGGCCTTCAGGTCGTTGGCGCGGACCTCGGCCAGCTTCTTCTTGCCGGCCAGGATGTACATCGTCAGCTCCTTGAAGTAGACAAGGTTCAGCTCATACATCTTATCCAGCATCGTGATGTCCTTCATCAGGGTGACCTGGTGGTCCTCCAGCTGGGCCTTGATGCGCTCGACGTTCTTGTCGGCGCTGTCGTAGCGGGTCTTGAGCTGCTCAATGCTGTTGGACGTCTTTTTGAAGAAGCCGAAGATGCCCTTTGGCTGCTCGGTGGTGGCGTCAAAGCCCTGCAATTCAGAAATCAGGTTCGTGATGAGCTCGCCGGTCTCGCCCATGTCCTTGGTCTTGACGCGGGAGAGCGCGGTCTCGGAGAAGTCGCTCAGCTTCTTCTGGCTGGCAGCGCCGTACTGCAAGACCATCTGGGAGTTCGTGATGTCGATTTTTTCGGCAAAGTCGTTGACCATCTTCTGCTCCTCGGGGGAGAGGGGCGTGTCCTCGACCTGCACGGGGGTCGCTTTTTTGCTTTCCGCGATGACTTTCTCATCGGCGGCGGGGTCCAGTGTCAGCGTCGGGGCCGCGGGGGCGGCATCCAGCGTCAGAGAGGGTGCGGCGGGTACGTTCAGGTCCAGTTCGTTGCTCAGGTCAGCCATAGTGATCTTCCTTTCTTGTATCCTCTATTTACTTGGCAAGGTTCTGGCTTTTCAGGATACTGTCCAGCACCTCAATATCGGTAGAAATATCCATTGCCTCGGCGCTGTAGAGCGCATCCAGCTGGTTTTCAAAGGCTGTCGCCGTCGTCTCGGCGTTGCGGCGCAGCTCGGCCTCGATCTGGGCGGCGTTCTCGCCCCTGACGCCATTCTGCTCCAGCGCCGCGTAGGTGCCCATCAGCTTGACGACCTCGGGCAGGTAGTAGCGGGCAAAGCGGTCCACGCTGCGCGCCTTGTCGGGGGTTTTCTCCACAACGGCGGCAATGCTGCGGCCTGCCTTCTCCATGCGGTCCATGGCCCGGGAAAGCTGCGGGTCGGGGATGGCCTCGTTCAGTTTATGCAGTGCATCGAGGTTAGCGGCAATGCCGTTCAGCATGGCGTCCACGTCCTCACTGCCCGTGGCATAAGGCACGTAGGTGCGCACAACGCGGGTAGGGCAGAGCTTTGTGCCCGCAAAGTAGGCACCCGCGCTGACCGCGGCGGTCAGCACCAGCCCGCCCAGCGTGTAGATGGGCACCAGCAGGGACATAATAGGCCACACCAGCGCCGCCATATAGACCGGCAGCACCGGGCGTTTGGTTTTTTCCTGCCATTTGCTCATGCAGGCACCTCCCGTATCATCATTCCGTAGGGGCGGATTCCATATCCGCCCGTTCCGTGCCGGGCTGCCTGCGGGCGGATATAGAATCCGCCCCTACGGGAGTCTGGCACAAATTCATTATAGAACAAAATCCGTTCACTTGCAACCATCCGCGCGCAAAAACGGTGCCAAAGCAGCGCCCCATGCCGCCTGCAGCCGCGCGGGGGACCAGGCGGCGTTGGCGGGGCTGGTGCTGGGCAGCACGGCGGCGGGCAGGTGGGTCAGGGGCTCTGCATATTTCGCGTAGATACGCCCCGACGCCGCGCCGTTGCAGAACACGGCCCGCACGCCCAGCTTTTGTATCAGCGCGGCCACATCGTTCGGCACGGCGTTGCGGATCGACGCATCCGACGCGCCTTTGATGTCGCACGCGCCGATCGTGTCCCACACGGCCAGCCCGTGCTTTAAAATTATGGCCTTTTTCGCCTCGATGTCGGCCCAATCGGGTACCGGCTCACCGGTCACGGCGGCGATCGTCGGCCAGAAGCGGTTCTGCTTATGGCCGTAGAAAAAGCCCTGCTCCCGGCTCTTGGGGCTGGGAAAGCTGCCTAAGATCAGCGCGTTGGCCCGCGCACCGTGCAGCGGCGGCAGACCGGGGCCGACATGGGTGTACTCGGCCATTTAAAACGCCTCCGGCCAGAGCGCACGGCAGAGCTCGGCAATGCCGTGGGGCTCGGCGTCGGGGCCGATGCGGTCCGCGGCAGCCTTGGCGGCAGCGCTGCCGCTGCCCATGGCAATGCCGAGGCCCGCCGCCTTCAGCATCGCAACGTCGTTATCGCCGTCGCCCACGGCCACGCAGTCCGCCGGGTCGATGCCCGCCAGCTTCGCCAGTTCCCGCAGACCTGCGCCCTTGTCAATGCCCTGCTGCAAAATATCGCAGCCGTCGCTACCGGGGTAGGAGAACAGGAAATTCAGCCCCAGATAGCCGTATTTTTCCTGAAATCTGTCGGCCATCTCCTGCGAGAGAAAGCCGAACGCGCCGAAGGGCATCTCCTCCAGATGCTTGTCCTGATCCTCGCCGTCCACGATGTTCAGCGCCAAATTTTTTTCCCGCTCGCGGCGGGCGAACTCCTCATAGTCGAGGTAGGCGTAGTTCGCGTCGTGGTAGGTAAAGCGCAGCGGCAGGTCGTAATCCTCAAAAAAGTCCACCAGCGCGTACATTTCCTCGGTGGTCAGGCGGTGCAGGGCCAGGTCTGCGCCCTTGTAGTCCACCAGCTGCGCACCGCCCGCGCAGACCCAGTAGTCGGGCCGGATGCTGCGCAGCAGGCCCTTGCCCACGCCGATGCGCCCGCGGCCCGTGGCAATCGCGATCTTGACGCCGGCCTTCTGCACGGCGCAGACGGCCTCGGCGTTTTCCTTCGGCACACGCTCACAGCTGCCGGGCCGCAGCGTGCCGTCTATATCGAGTAACAGGAGCTTGTATTTCATAAAAGTTGACCTTTCTTAATTTGTAGGGGCGAACATGGTTCGCCCGCCCGTTCACCACCTTCCCTTTTAACGAGGTAACATTATGAAAGCCCGAATCATCCGCGAACCCCGCTGCGCTTTACTCTGGCGCATTGACGAAAGCTACCCCAGCTATGCCGCCATCGCCCGCGCGGCCAGGCGCTATGACGTCAAGCTCCGCCCCGTCGCGGACGGCGACCTCGGCGGCATCGTCGGGGACCTCTGCGCGGGCAGGCCCGCCCCGGTGTTTGCGCCGCTTATCGCGGTGCCGGACCGCCCGGCCATCATCGTCAGCGGACTGCGCCATGACAACGGCGAGTTGGGCGCGTTCCTTGACCTTATCAAAATGGGCGGCGCGTCCATTCCGGTGCGCAGCATGGTCACGCCCACCAGCAAGGGCTGGACGCTGGCAAACCTGCTGCTGGAATTAAACACCGAGCACGAGACCGTGCAGGGCGGCAACGCATGAAGCGCCGCCTGACCGCGCTGCTGCTGGTACTGCTTTGTCTGCCGCTGACCGCCTGCCAAAAGCAGCAAAATTTGTACAGTGCCACCTGGTTCGACCTGTTCGACACTGTCGCCATCGTGCAGGGCTATGCCGACAGCCAGGACAGCTGGAACGCCCAGACACAGGCCATCTACAGCGATTTACAGCGCTATAACGAATTGTTTGACATCTACCACCACTATGATGGCGTCATCAACCTGTATGATGTCAACGCCCGGGCCGCCGCTGCGCCGGTGCAGGTCAGCGACGAGCTGTACGCGTTTTTGCGCTGGTGTAAAGACACCGCTTACCCTGCCGCCAACGGCGCGACGAACATCGCCGCAGGTGCAGTGCTGCGCCTGTGGCACGACGCGCGGGAAAGCGACTCCCCTGCCCCGCCCGACGCGGACGCCATCGCGGCGGCGCTGGCGCATATCGACATAGAAGATCTGGTTCTGGACGATGCAGCACAAACCGTCTATTTTGCTGACCCGGAGATGGCGCTCGACGTCGGTGCGGTGGGCAAGGGCTACGCCGTGGAGCAGACCGCCCGGGCCGCACAGGCCCGCGGGCTGACCAGTGCCCTGCTGAACATCGGCGGCAACGTGCGCGCCATCGGCACAAAGCCCGGCGGAAAGCCCTGGACCGCGGGTGTTGAGAACCCCTGGGGCGATGATCCCGCGTACATACAGGCCGTCGAGCTGGCCGACGGCGACAGCCTGGTCATCAGCGGCGACTACCAGCGCTACTTTGAGTACGACGGCGTGCGGTACGCCCACCTGATCGATCTGACGACGGGCTACCCTGCCCGCTACGTCAGCAGCGTGGCCGTGCTGGCCCGCGCCGACACCGGAGGTCTGGCCGACGCGCTTTCCACCGGGCTGTTCTGTCTGCCCGAGGAGACCGGCCAGGCCCTGGCCGCGCAAAACCACTATGCCGTCCTCTGGATGCACCCTGACGAGACCACGAGCCAGAGCGCAGACTGGCCGCAATAAAAACAACCCCCGATTGTCTGAAATCGGGGGTTATATATTTTCTGTAAATTTATACAAACTGTACAATTCTCACCGCTGCGGATTGATGATCGTGCGCCAATCGAGGTCGCCGTGCTCCAGGCCGTGGATGAGGACCTCGGCGGTGGCAATGTTTGTGGCAACGGGAACGTTGTGCACGTCACAGATGCGCAGCAGGTTCATCTCGTTCGGCTCGCTGGGCTTGGCGCTGATGGGGTCGCGGAAGAAGAGCAGCATGTCCACTTCCTCACAGGCGATGCGCGCCACGATCTGCTCGGCACCGCCGTGGCCGCCGGGCAGGAACTTTGTGACCTTCAGCCCGGCGTTTTCCTCCACCAAGCGGCCGGTCGTGCCGGTTGCCAGCAGACGGTGCTGCTCCAAAATATGGCGATACGCCATACAAAACTGCACCATCAACTCCTTTTTGGAGTCATGGGCTATCAATGCAATCGTCATAGGTAAATGCCACCATCCTTCGCAGCAGAGTACAATATATTAAAAGGTAAGCGGGACGCGCTGCCCGCACAAACGCTTTGCCATGGCCTGTCCGGCCACAACGGCGGGATCCGCAGCGGGCGGTACCGTGCCGTTGGCCCCGGCCAGCTGCAGAACGCGGCTTTCGGGGATGACCGCCAAAAGCTGCACGCCGACGGTGTCGATGCACTCGTCCAGATCAGCCACGGCAGCGTTTTTGCCGAAGCTCTCGCGCCGGACGCGGTTCATCACCAGGCGCACGGCGCTCTGCGGGCGGCCACCCGCCAGCAGCCGGTCCGCCACGATCTTGCCGTCGCGCAGGGCCACGGGGTCGGGCGTCAGCACCAGCAGGGCCTTGTCCGCCACGGTGGAGGCCGCTGTGAACGGCGCGCCCATGCCGGCAGCGGTGTCCAGCAGGATAAAATCAAAATAAGGCCGCATAGCGGTCAGCAGACGTCCCAGCGGGGCCGCCTCCACCGCGCCGCCTTCATACGGGGCGCTGATGACGGACAGCCCGGGGTACAGCGGGCTGGGCACAACGGCCTTAGCCCCCTCGCATCTGCCGCACAAAACATCCTCAATGTCGTAAACGGTGCGGCCATAGACGCCTGCGATAATGTCCACGCTGCGCAGACCGGAGTCCAGCTCCACCAGCAGGGTCTTGCGGCCCAGCCGTGCCAGGCAGGCCCCCAGCAGTACCGAGACGGTACTTTTTCCGGTACCGCCCTTGCCGGAGCAGACCATGATACACTGTGCGTTCATGTCGGCTCCTCTCCACAGTTGCATTAACACTATCTCGCATATATTCTATCACACTTCCGGCTGGACTGCAACTGGCTTTTTGTCAAAATGTGACATGTTCTTTTTGAAGAAAATCACGATAAGGGAAACTTTTTGATGCACTAAATCGGCAGAATGCCCAAGCGCACCCGATGGGGGTTGAGCGGCGCTCCGCAATCACACGCCAAAGACGGCATCCAGCACCGCGCGCAGGATGGGCGCGGCGTTGGACCCGCCACCGCCGTATTCCAGCACGACGGCCATGGCGATTTGCGGGTCATCCGCGGGCGCATAGCCGATCAGCACCGAGTTGACATAGTGCCCGCCGCCGGGCAGGGTGTCCGCCAGCTGGGGACTGCCGGTCTTGGCCGCGCAGGCCACAGGGGCCTCGCGCAGGACACGGGTCGTCCGGGCCATCCGCTTCATGCCGTCGCGGATGGGGCCGAACACGCCCTCGCCGCCCGGAACCGTGGTGAATGTCGGGGCGTACTGCCAGACGGTCTCGCCGGTGGCGGCGTTCACGGCGCGGTCCGCAAAATGCAGGGCGGGCCGCTGCCCGCAGTTGGCCAGCGTGGCCGCGTAGGCCGCCAGCTGCAGCGGCGTCACGGCGGTGTTGCCCTGCCCGATGGCGGCCATCAGAGTCAGCCCGGCCTGGTAGTTTTCGTCGCTGCTCCACGTCAGGCGGCCCTGTGCCTCGGCGATTTCAACGCCGGTGGGCGTGGCCAGTCCTAACTGGCGTGCCATCGCGGAAAACACATCCACGCCCAGCCGCCGCCCGACATCGTAAAAGAAGATGTTGCAGCTGTACTCCAGCGCCGTGCGCAGGTCTACCGGCCCGCCGTGGCCGTATTGCAGACAGCCCGGCTGGTAGCCGCTGTAAAACCAATACCGCCCGGTGCAGTTGACCGTGGCGGCGGGGTCGATGCCCGCGGTCAGCGCCGCCGCGGCCACGGCGGACCAGCGCGCTTTTTCCGGGACAAAGAAGATATTGTCCGCCAGATATTCGTCACGGTCATTTTCAAAGCCTTCCCCTTCCGCCAGGAGCGCCTGGAATTTCCGTTCAAAGGCGCAGGAGATGTAGCGCAGGAAAATCAGGCCGACGATGACTTTGCGATAGTCCGCGGCGGGGATGTGCCCCCACAGTTCGCAGGCGGCGTCCCATATTTGTTTTTCGAAGCCAATGTTGGCGTTATTTTTTTCAGCCATTGCAGTTGCGGTTGTACGGAAGAAAGTTTAGGGAGGATGACGGAACGCGTCAAGATTCAAGGGAGAGGGATGAAAACGGGCCGGACAGGGAGGCTACGGGGCTGTTCTTCTTCTATTGGATTTTATCCTTGAAAGAACGCCTTTGGCTTTCAACGCCCCGGTGATATTTTCCCGGAAGCTCAAGCCGGTTAAGGACGGGCGAAACGCCGGTCAAGGTTCTTTGACCAGATGCCTGGTATAGCTCAACCGTTTGAACATCAGCAGGGGTATGGCTACTCCGATGACCAGGGAAAAGATGATGAAGAAGGCGGTGATGCCGTTTTTGCAGATGTCCACAATCAGACGGTTCATGACGGCCGCGTCCTGGTTCTCCTGCATGAACTGCATCAGGGCCAGGATGGTCTTATAGGCGTATACGCCGGGAATCATGGGAAGCAGGGAAGGGAAAGCGAATATTTCCGCCGGGCACTTCACCAGCTTGGCCGTCATGACGCCCAGCATGCCTATGGTGAAGGCGGCAATGAAGGTGGCGCTGGAAATGTCAATGGTCCAGGAGTGCAGCATGTAAAAGCGGAAAGCGTGGCCGACAGCCGCCAGAACGGCGGAAACGGCAATGGCGCGCCTGGGCGGATTGGAGATGACGGCAAATCCCGTGGCGGCAATGGCGGCCATCAGCCCGTCCAGAAGGATGGAGGAAATAAGATCCGGATTCATAAGCTGTTTACCCCGACGATGAGCATGGTTGCGGAAAGGCCGATGGCGATGCAGACGATCATCATGATGGAATGGACGCCGCGGGAGATGCCCATCAGGATGTGGCCGTGCATCAGGTCCATGATGGAGTTGATCATCTGGACGCCGGGCACCAGGAACAGAACGCTGGTTGCCAGGGCGATCTGCGGTGTGGAGCCTATCTGGAAAAGGACGGCGCACGCGGCCGCCATGGAAGCGGTGAAGGCGGAAAGGATGATGACCCCCAGCG